>C688J18823_10001242_pt1 | contig 15662 bp, 10 predicted proteins | sample HopSoiMetagenom1_FD_18823 | JGI IMG/M metagenome (IMG submission 18823)
GGATCGGTAAACACCAGCACATCGGCGGTGGCAAGGTCGGCGCCAACGTTCCGCGCTTCGTGTGGGAGCAATTGACGCGGCGAACGGTGATAAAGAACTTCCGGAAAATCAGCGGCGATCTCAGCGACTTGATCAGTGCGCCCGCTGTCGACCAGAATGGTTTCGTAACCGCGAAACGTTTGGTGCCGCAAACTCTGCAGTGTCCCCCGCGCGGTAGCCTGTGATTCAAACGCCGGGATGATGACCGATACGCGTAATTCGGTCGTCCCTGGTTGGTTCATCGGCAAAACTCGGCATGGGAGAGCCGGGGCTCGTTCATTTCGAAATCAGAAAATTTCCTGATGCCGCGAGCGCCCGGGCGAATCAGACCGGCCGTCTGTCCAGCGGCAGCGCAGTAGTTAATGGCGATGAAAAATGGGATCTCGCCCAAAAACCGCAGTAACGACACCTCGCGCTGAAGCAAAAAATTTCGGCAAATTCTAACNAAGCGCACCCATGGAATGAGAGGCGCGAGCGTGATCCAGATCGCACGGCGAAGCAGGGTCCAATGAAAAACCCGGGCTCGAATGTTTGCGAAGCACCAGTTCCAATAAAAGACTCCGACCGAAAGACTACGAAAAGTGTTTTCATTGTGATGAGACAATCTCACGGCCGGTTCATACAGAAGGTGGTGACCGTCCTGCTTCATCTTCCATTGCAGCAGTAGATCGGCGTGCAGCATTTCCTCCAGGTCCGGCTCGTATTTCAAAAGAAGGTCGCGCTTATAGGACGAGTTTTGACCAGGGACAGAAGAGGCCGGTCCGCGCGGACCAATCGGTCGCGAATAGATCCCGTAATTCATGCGAAAGGCCTGATCGCTAACGCCAGCGTTAGGATTGCCGCAAACCAAGGCCGAGCCTATTGCCGCCCATGGCTCACGATGCGCCGATACTATCGTTTCGGCCCATCCCGGATGCATTTCACAATGCTCCTCCATGAAACTCACCACTTGAGCTTTGGCTGCGTGCACTCCCTGGCGCCGTGCGTGCCCAAGAAGCGATTTTGGGCCCAAACGCGTGAGTCTAACACGCGGATGATCGCTACCAGGGAGGGGCGGGCAATCCTCCGGGCCCAGATCGTAAAGGAGAACCTCCATCCGATCGATGAAGCTTTGACCGATGAGACTATGAAGGGCGCGGGCAGCACGCTCGCGCTGGCCACCAACGACTAGAACCACCGACAATTCGGGCGTAGCCGGAACTGTCTGGCCATTCGAATTTTGAGAGACGGACATGCCACTCTATCGTACCACACGAGAGAAAGGCGGCGCAATTGATTGATTTTTACCTCGCCCGGTATATTAGCGCGTCCCCCTCTTGATGTGCCACCTCAAGCCCAGCATTTTGAGCAAGTTGCGCCAGTAGCTCGAGGTCCCGCCGGCGTTCCAAGACCCCCACGTAAAACCATCGAAAACCTTGTTCCCGCATCCAGATCGCGGACTCTCCAGTCGACATATCCCGGCGGTATAGTTCCGTGCTGAATTCCTTCGAGTGGCGGCGCGATTCGGTCGGGCCTTGTTCCAACGCGGCCGCCAAACTGATGTGATTGGTGCGATGACCGGTAAAATAGGGCAGCCACATCATCGCATCCCAGCCGAGCATTTCACCGTGCTCGGGCTCGACCCGACCGGCGATCAACTCGGCGTCCGGAACATTTTGCCGAATCCAATTCATCAACCGTAAATCGTCCGGCATGACATACCTAACGGAATCATAGATTGGTGGCAACGCCATCGCCCCACCAAGACTAACGGCGAGCAGAATCATACCGACGACGGCAGTGGCCAGCGGCGAGGACCTTAGCTTCAGATATTCGATAAGCATCCCGATGGAGAAACCGGCCATCGCCGCAAAGCAGCAGTCCACCGCCAGCTTCCAATGGATTTCGTCTATCAACCCCAGCCGGCTGCTTCCGATCAGTGCTGGGTTCATGACGAATGTAATGACGATCCAGGCAGCCGGAAACCACAGTAAGTCGCGGCGGCGTTTAGCCATGAGGATCAATCCGGCGATCGCAAGACTTGAAACCATCGCGCTGCGCCAACTGGTGAATCGGCTGCGTATGATGCCCCAGGCGTCCAGTGTAGGTTGATCGAATTTGCTGGCGGACGCAGCTGGGGCTTCGAGGACGATTTTCTTAAAATAAAGACCGGCCTGTGCTTCCATCACCGCATGGAGCCGTGGGGCGGCGAATAGCAGCGCCACGAAAGCCACCGCGGCGATCCGGAATATCAATCGCGCGACGCGCTGGAAGGGAGATCCATTTTTCTTAACGAACTGGGACGCGCAGCGAAAGAACAATAACGTCCCGGCGAGGATCACGAACAGGATGGCACTCTTGTACTGCGTTAGCACCAGTCCGGCTGCGATTATGGCGCAGAGGAATCCGAGGCCTGTTCGGCGCATGAGAGGTAGAGGCCGAAGGTAAAGCGACAGCAGAACCAATCCGCTTGTTAGGCAAATGAGCCCGGCCAGGAGTGCCCAGCGGCCCATCACTTCGAATAGAAAAAAATAGTTAGACGTAATTTCCCAAAATGCTGCGGCAAATGCTCCAGCCCAAGCGCTGCGAGTCCAAAGTCGAACCAACGCAAATAACGAGGCGGCGGCGGCCGCCGCCATGACCCGTCCCATGATGTAAACCGAATTGGCAGCATCCAGGTGCGTCAGCCAACCAAAGGTTGCGGTGATGGCGTGAAAACCGAAGTGATAGGTAAACACTTCGGCATCGCTGTACGGCGCCCATGAAGAAAAGAGACCGCGATGTTGCATTAACAACTGGACGATCATGGTGTGCTGCTCGGTATCGACGCCCGGTGGTACGCACCATCCCCAGGTCGCGCGGAAACGAACTGCCAAAAAGATCGCCAGAACCGCGGCTAAGCCGAATGCGCCGGACCATTCGCGGAAATGGCTCCGGCCACGGAAAGCGAATTTGCGGAGTTCACTAAGGGGTCGCCAAGCGGCAATGAGCAGCACCGCCGTAGAAACAATCAACATCACCCAGGCCAACCCAGGTCCGAATGTGACGTGCAACAGGTTGCACCACACAAACAAAAGAACCGTCACTGCAACGGTGATTCCCGGTGCGATGGTGATGCGAGAAGCCAAGCCTAACGATGTGCGGGACGCACAGACGGCCAGTAGAGCTAATCCCGGAAGCGTGAGCAGCGCCACCGCGACGAGTACGTGGAATATTAAGGCGCTAACGCTGGCCAACATTCGGGTCCAACCAGTCTACGACAGATCTGAACCGAAAAGCGACTCTACAGCCGAGCTGATGTCGCAAAAACGGTGAGACCCCGGGTTCACGACCGACGTCAGAATACACTGTCACGGCGCCCAGCGCCGTCGCCGCCTGGCTACTTCTTGGTGTCCTTGCCGGCCTTGGACTCGCCTGGGCGATAGTCCTCCTGCTCGGCGGCTGCGAACGCTTTCTCCAAGCCGACCATATCCTCGCCGGGGCGCAAGGTGTCGAACGCTTCGGACTCACGGCGCAGCTCTTCTTCTGAGTAATTGGCTGCTTTAATGGAGAGACCGATTCGGCGCTCCACTTTGTCTACCTTGATGACGCGGGCTTCCACTTCCTGGCCGACCTTCAGAACGTCTTTCACTTTGGCCACGCGATCCTCGCTGAGTTGCGAGATGTGGACCAGACCGTCGATGTCGTCCTGCAATTGAACGAACGCGCCGAAGCTTGCCAGTTTGGTTACCTTGCCGGTCACCAAGTCACCGATTTTGTACTTCTGATCGATGTTCTTCCACGGATCTTCGCTCAGCTGTTTGATGCCGAGACTGATCCGCTGGTTGGTCTTATCGATGTCGATTACTTCCGCTTCGACTTCGTCACCTTTCTTAAATACTTCGCTCGGATGATTAATCTTACGGGTCCAGCTCAAATCGGACACGTGAATCATTCCGTCGATGCCTTCATCGAGTTCAACGAACGCACCGTAAGCGGTCATGTTCCGGATCTTGCCCTTTACCCGGCTGCCGATCGTGAACTTCTTCTCGATTTCATCCCATGGATTGGACTCGAGCTGGCGTAGACCTAACGAAATCTTCTGTTCCTCTTTGTTGACCCCGAGAACCACTGCTTCCACTTCCTGGCCGACGGTCAGGATATCCGAAGGACGCATGATTCGCTTGGTCCAGGAAAGTTCGGAAACGTGGATGAGCCCTTCGACACCCTCTTCGAGCTCAACGAACGCACCGTAAGGCACCAGATTGGTGATCTTGCCTTTGACGCGCTGCCCGGCCGGGAATCGTTCTTCGATCTGATCCCACGGATTCTTCTGGGTCTGCTTCAGGCCTAACGAGACGCGCTCTTTCTCTTTATTGATATCGAGAACGATCACTTCGAGTTGCTGACCAACCTTCACTAATTCGCTCGGATGGCCGAGACGGCCCCAGGTCATGTCGGTGATGTGGAGCAACCCATCCATGCCATCGAGGTCGATGAACGCGCCGAAATCGGTCAGGTTTTTGACGGTGCCGCCGACCCGGTCGCCTACTTTGACGCTCTCGAGGAATTTCTGCCGCTTTTCGCTGCGCTCCTGCTCAATCAGTTCGCGCCGGCTGAGAACGACATTGCGGCGATCGTCGTTAATCTTGACGATTTTGAAATCGTAAGTGTTGCCGACGAACTGCTGCAGATCCTTGGGTGGGACGATATCGATCTGCGATGCGGGCAGGAATGCTTCGACGCCGATGTTGACCATGAGTCCGCCCTTAACGACCGACTTCACCTTGCCCTTGATCAGGCCGCCATCTTCGAAAACGCCCTGAATCTTGTTCCAGTTCTGTCGGTAGGCCGCCTTCTCTTTTGAGAGAACAACCATGCCCTCGTCGTTTTCCAACCGCTCGAGTAGGACGTCGACTTCGTCGCCGACTTCGAGGTTCTCTACGTCATCAAATTCAGAAATCGAGATGATGCCTTCAGATTTGTAGCCAATGTCGACCAGCACTTCGCGCGGTCGAATTTCGAGAATACGTCCCTTCACGATGCTGCCTTCGCGGAAGTCCGGCATCGGTTTCGACATTAAATCCTGCATTTGCACCATAAATAAAATGCGCTCCTTGGGCGCTATCCCGGATGCCGTTTTCGTTACGCCATAACGGCGCAAAGCAAATGACCACCGGATGTCCTGCGGCTCTAGACCTACCGGCGGCAATACACCGCCGCTACAGCCGGAGAAATGGAGCGCCACAGTAGGCGTTTTCCCTGCGGAGGTCAACTTCCCCGAATGACCGACCGGAAGGGGCGATCGGGATCCGCCCCCCCGCCGGGGACTATTTAGCCGATAAGCCCCTACACTTCGGGAAAAGGATGCCTTATATTATGAGTATCCGCCAGTCCCGCCGAGGTCCATTTGTCTGTCTTCGGCATCCACCACCTTGAGCGAACGCCGTTTTCCCTTAATTTTAACAAGAATGAGCCGCTGCGCCGCAGTACTAGCCTTATTTGTCGCGACTGCCTCGGTTCGCGGCGAAACGGCCGAGCAGCAGCTCACCGCGGGCATCAAGCAACCGGGCCTCAGTGTCGTACATCTTTGGGCTCCGTGGTGTTCCAACTGCCAGGCAGAACTGAAGAGCGGCGGATGGAGCCAGGTGATTAAGAATAACCCGAACGTCCGATTCTATTTTGTCTCGGTCTGGAACGGCGGCGAGGACGGCCGGGCCATGTTGCAGAAGTTCGACCTGCTGAACCAGCCGAACGTGACCGTTTTGGCCGATTCCGGGCCCCGTGGTCAGGATCACATAAAACAGTTCCTCGGACTGCCGCTGTCCTGGATCCCAAGCACCTGGATGTACAAAGCTGGGGAGTTGCGCTTCGCCTTCAATTACGGTGAAATGCGATTTCCGGTGTTGCAACAACTCCTTGCCGACAGCGAATCATCCTGGTCACACAAAGGCGAGAATACCGCCGGTAACTGATGCTCACTCCACAATCGCTGCCGATTAAAAGCGCTACCGTACGGTTTCGTTTAGCCGGCGGCGCTCAACCGCTGATTCTCGTGCCGGTGGAAGTGAATGAGCATGGACCGTTCGACTTCATTTTGGACACCGGCGCCGGGACATCGCTCCTGTCGCTCGAGCTGGCGAGCAAATTGAACGTGAAGGTTCTCGGATCAAAACAAGGGCAAAGTGCCGGCGGCGCGGTATCGGTTTCGTTAGCCAAAGTGGATTCGGTCGCGGTCGGCACGGCGCGGCTTCCGGACCTTGACGTCGGGATTGTCGACCTGAAGCAGATTGGCGCGGTGGTGGGTGCCAAGATTGACGGAGATCTGGGCTACAATTTTCTGAAATCGTTCCGGATCTCGATCGATTACGAAAAATGTCAGCTCCGGCTCGATGATCCACGCCGGCTAGATGTGTTCAATCGCGAGAGCCAGAGCGAAATGCCACTCAGACTGGCCAGTCCGGCAAAGCCGCTGATCCTGGTAGAGGTCCATGCAAATCGCAAAGGTCCGTTTCAGTTCGCCATCGATACCGGGACGTCTACGACAGCAATTACGCCACAGATGGCCAAACAGCTGCGCATCAAAGGTTCGCCAATGGGACCGGGAACAACTGCAGGCGCGCCGGTTGCTGTGACCGCTGGTGTGCTCGACTCGTTCACAGTCGGCAGCGCGAAGGTCGAAAACATGCCCGTCGTGATCGCCGATTTTTTTGCCACCCTCAGCGAAGCAGTGGGCGCGCGGCTCGATGGCATCGTGGGATACAACTATCTCCGCAACTACAAGGTAGTGATCGATTATCCTAACGAGCGCTTCACTCTGGTTTAGTTATGCTGGAAGTTTCATCACTCAGTGACTTGAGCGCGAAGAAGGCGCCGGCAATTCTGTCGCTGATTGGCGATACCCCGCTAGTGGAAATCACCCGGATGGATACCGGTCCGTGCCAGCTGTTCTTGAAGCTGGAGAACCAAAATCCCACCGGCTCGATCAAGGATCGCGTCGCCCTGGCGATGATCGAAGCCGCCGAGCAAGAAGGCAAATTGCAGCCTGGCGGAACGGTCATTGAAGCCACTGCCGGAAATACCGGTCTCGGCCTCGCGCTGGTGGCGGGCGCGAAAGGTTACCGCGTCCTTCTGGTCATTCCGGATAAGATGTCGCAGGAGAAGATTTTTCATGTCAAAGCACTGGGCGCGGAAGTCAAAATTGTTAGGTCGGATGTTACCCGCGGTCATCCGGAGTACTATCAGGACGTTGCCGCGCGACTCGCCGAAGAAATTCCCGGCGCCTTCTACGTCAATCAGTTCGGTAATCCGGCAAATCCGCGCGCTCACGAACGAAGCACCGGTCCCGAAATTTGGGAACAAATGCGTCATGACGTTGACGCGATCGTTTGCGGCGTTGGTTCGGGCGGTACGCTGACCGGCCTAGGCCGATTTTTCTCGCGAGTGAAACCGCGGCGCGGCATTGAGATGGTGCTGGCTGATCCAACCGGTTCGATTCTGTACGAATACGTCAAGACCGGCGAACTGGTGGCGTCTGGCAGTTGGGCAGTGGAAGGGATTGGCGAAGACTTCGTTCCTGAAATCGCCGACCTCACGTTCGTGACCGACGCCTACGAGATCGATGACGAGGAAAGTTTTGCCATCGCCCGAGAACTACTGCGCGCCGAAGGGATTCTCGGTGGTTCGTCCACCGGCACTCTGCTGGCGGCGGCGTTGCGTTACTGTCGTAATCAAACTCGACGGAAGCGAGTGGTCACATTTGTTGCCGACAGCGGTAACAAATACCTCTCGAAAATGTATAACGACTTTTGGATGGCCGAGCAGGGATTCATTTCCCGTCAGCCGCACGGGGATCTCAATGATCTGATCAGTCACCGATATGAAGCCGGTGAAGTCATCTCCGTTGGACCAGCCGATACTTTGCTAACCGCGTTCAAACGGATGCGACAAGCTGACGTGTCGCAAGTTCCCGTGTTGGACGCGAAGGGGCGGGCCGTCGGCATTCTCGATGAATCGGATCTACTGGTGAAAGTGCACCGCGATTCCACTCACTTTAATGATCAGGTGGTGACGGCCATGTCGGATCGTCTGGAAACGATGCCGCCGCAGGCCAAGATCAGCGATCTTCTCGGAGTATTCGATCGCGGCCGCGTCGCCATCGTGATGGACAACGACAAATTCCTCGGCCTGATCACCCGAACCGATCTGCTTTCTTATCTGCGGCTAAATATGCCGAAATCCTCAGTCCCAGTTAGCCGCGAGTATTCATAAGGCGGCAGAACCGCGAATTACACGGATATCCCGGATGAAGCGGGACGCGATTGTCTCGTTTTGTGCTCTTTTTGTAGACGTCGCTCTGTGAGCGACGCGATCCTCGTCTGTTTATTCGCGCCGGCGTCGCGTTCCGCATGGCGAAACGACTACAGATTATTCGGACGAGAAAGCTCGACGAACTCCAAACTCTGATTCCCAGCCCCCCGCGTTCTGCGTCCCTCCGTTTATCCGTTTTGATCCGCGGAATCCGCGGTTAAGCTATTCCTCACATGAAAAGGCATTTCGAATTCGCCACTCGCGCGATCCACGCCGGTCAACAGCCGGACCCATCGACGGGCGCGATTATGACTCCGATTTACGCGACGTCGACGTACGTCCAGGAGAGCCCGGGCAAGCACAAAGGCTATGATTACTCACGCTCGATTAATCCTACCCGACTGGCGTACGAACGTTGCATCGCAGACCTCGAAGGTGGCGAGCGCGGGTTTGCTTTCGCCTCTGGTCTTGCCGCCATGTCTACCGCTCTCGAACTGCTCGATAGTGGCTCCCATGTCGTCGTTAGCGATGATTTGTACGGGGGAACCTTCCGGCTATTTAACAAAGTCCGGAAACGATCAGCTAACCTGGACTTCACCTATGTCGATCTGACCGACGCCACCAGGTTCGAAAAAGCCATTCAGCAGAACACCCGGATGGTGTGGATCGAAACTCCGAGCAATCCTCTGCTCAAGATTATCGACATCCAGGAGATCGCCAAGATCGCCCGCGAACACGACATCATTTCGATTGCGGACAACACCTTCGCGAGTCCGTGGATTCAGCGCCCAATCGAATTCGGTTTCGATATTGTTGTTCACTCAGCCACGAAATATCTAAACGGCCATTCCGACATGGTCGGAGGCGTTGCCGTCGTCGGTCAGAAGAAGGAGTTGGCCGACCAGATGGCGTTTCTGCAAAACTCGGTCGGTGGCATTGCTGCACCGTTCGATAGTTTTCTGGTTCTGCGAAGTCTCAAAACGTTGGCGCTGCGGATGGAGCGTCATTGTTCCAACGCGCTGGAGATTGCGCGGTGGCTGGAAGAACAGCCTGAAGTCGCATCCGTTAGCTACCCCGGGTTGAAGGCGCACCCGCAGCACGACCTGGCGCGTGCACAAATGCGCGGATTCGGCGGGATGGTCACAATTGTATTGAAGACGGATCTTGAGGGAACCCGGCGGTTTCTCGAGAACACGGATTTGTTCTCCCTGGCCGAGAGTCTTGGCGGCGTGGAAAGCCTGATCAACCATCCGGCTTTAATGACGCATGCATCGGTGCCGAAAGAGCAGCGGGAGGCGCTCGGTGTCGGCGATTCGCTCGTTAGGCTTTCGGTTGGCGTGGAAGACGTCCGCGATCTGATCGACGACCTGAAGATTGCCTTCGAGGCGATCTGATTTCAATGTGGGAGGGGCCTGGGTGCCCCGACTGCTTAATGTCGGTGAGTCGCGACACGCAGAACCTTCCCTGATAATAATGGGACAGCTCGGAGAGCGGTCCCTACCTGGTAGTCATTGGCAAGAGGTCAATGTCATCTTAACATTTGGATTCCACATGGGCAGTAGTTTCGGCGAACTTTTTCGCATAACGACATTCGGTGAATCACATGGCGGAGCTGTCGGCGTTGTGATCGACGGCTGTCCGCCTAACCTCGAACTCGCGTCGGCTGATATTCAACGCGAGCTCGATCGCCGTCGTCCGGGCCAAAGCAAAATCACGACTCAGCGGAAAGAAGACGATGCCTGCGAGATTCTCTCCGGCGTTTTCGAAGGGCGCACTCTGGGCACACCAATCGCAATTCTGGTGCGGAACAAAGATGCGCGACCGGAAGCGTATGCCGGCTTCAAAGATAGTTACCGGCCGTCGCACGCCGATTTTACCTACGAAGCCAAGTATGGTGTTCGGAACTGGCAGGGCGGCGGCCGCGCGTCTGCGCGTGAGACCGTCGGGCGAGTCGCCGCCGGCGCGGTTGCCACAAAGCTTCTACAGAATCTATTTCCCGATTTCGAGCTGGTCGCGTGCGTGGTGCAAATCCACGACATAAGGGCTGACGTCGATTTTGACCGGATCCGGCCGCAGGACGTCGAATCGAACATCGTTCGCTGCCCGGTAAAAGATACTTCTCAGAAAATGATCGCGTTGATAGAGAAAACGCGGAGCGAAGGCGATTCGTTAGGCGGAACAATCGGTTGTGTCCTTCGTGGAATCCCCGCCGGGTTGGGCGAACCGGTTTTCGATAAGCTGGAAGCGGATCTGGCGAAAGCCATGTTAAGCCTGCCTGCGACCAAAGGATTCGAAATCGGCTCGGGATTTTCGGCCACGCGAATGCGCGGATCCGAACATAACGACGCCTTCGAAGTCCGCCGCGGCCGCATTCGGACGCAAACCAACCGATCCGGTGGGGTTCAAGGCGGGATTAGCAACGGTGAAACAATTTACTTTCGTGTCGCATTCAAACCGACTGCGACCATCGCCCGCCAGCAGAGTACGGTGACGACATCGAAGAAAGCTACTGAGTTACGTGCGGCCGGCCGGCACGATCCGTGTGTGCTGCCGCGCGCGGTGCCGATGGTGGAAGCGATGGCGGCGTTAGTATTGGCGGATCACGCGCTGCGCCAGCGGGCGACATCGCTGACTAGTGGCGCCAAACGACCGGAGCGTGTTCGTACCCGCCGTCGTAAGGTTAGGGACGAATGATAAATCCGGCACCAGCAGCCGCAAGCGGGTCGCACATCTGGCAGGTGGTGTTCATCTCGTTTGGCGTCGTACTGGTCCTGTTCGAGGTGCTTCGAGGATGGAACCGTGGCATAGCCAGGCAGCTGGCCCGTTTGGGTGCATTAATCGCCGCCTACTTCGCTGCATTCTTTGGCGGAACGTTTGTCGTGCCACTGGCGAAACCGTTCGTCAATCTCCCGGATCGGATTGTCTCGGTCGTGGCCGGGGCAGCGCTGGCCTTGATCATTTATGCGATCATCAACGGTCTCGGCACCCTCTTGTTTAAACGAACGAAGCAATACGAATCAGGCGCTGCCCGTGTATTTTGCGGGCTCGGAGGCGCACTCGTTGGTCTATTTTTTGGTTCTTTCCTGGTGTGGCTGGCGGTTGTGGGCGTGAGATCGTTAGGCTCGATCGCTGACGCGAATATCCGAGTGAAATCCGCGAACCCGGCGTCGGCAGTGGCCGGCGGCCGAACCCTTCACGCCGTCGACGTGCGGCGCCGACTGGCCGGAGAAGAAACCGAGGAATCTTCCACCGTCATGACATCGTTAGCGCGACTCAAGAGCTCGCTCGAGCTCGGCACCGTCGGGGACTTCGTCAAGAAAGGCGATGTTGTTCCGGAAACGGTGTATCAAACGCTTGGGAAAGTCGGACAGGTGGTGTCCGACGAACAAAAGGTTCAGCGATTCCTCTCGTTCCCCGGCGCGGAGCGTCTTAGTGAGCACCCGCGGATCGTGGCTTTGCGGAATGATCCCGAAGTGGCGTCGCTCATCGAACAGGGCCGATTCATCGAGCTGATGCAAAACCGGAAAGTGATCGAGCTATTGAACGATCCCACTTTTACCGATCAGATCAGGCAGTTCGACATTCAGCGCGCACTCGATTATTCCCTGCAGGGGCATTAGCGGTCGCGCACGGGCGTGCTCGCCGGAATTCGCGCGGAGGGACACAGAACGCGGGTGAATTGGGAATCAGGGTTGGGAGTTCGTCGAGCCTGTCTCGTCCCATTAACGTCACAGGTTGATACTTCTGAACGACACCGCAGGTGCTTCCCCGCTAAACACACGGAATCACACGAAAGAAATAGTGGGACGAGATAAGCTCATCCCTCCGACATCAGAATTTCTTTGTTACGCTGACGTAAACGAATCGCCCGGTGGGATCGTAGAGGAAACCTGGGTAGTGAATGAATGAACGCCGCGCCTCGGGAGGATCCTGGCCCAACACATTATTACAGCCAAGGGCGAGAGTGGTTCCATTCAAAAAACGCTGCCAGCCGCAGGTATCGTAGCTAGCGGTTGTTGCACTAACGACTGACTTTGCATCCTTACCAGTCGGTGCCGATGGCAGCGCTTCGGGCACAAAATTGAATGTGTAAGAGGCGCGGACGTCGAACAGCCACGTCTGCGATATGTAGTGAGAATCGAGAAAAGGCACGCCCATGTCGAATCGACGGAATGCTTCGTGGAACCCGTCGATGTAGTAACCAGTGACGCCGGACGAGAAACCATGCCATGTCCAATCCAGTCTGGACGTGCCTTTCCATCTTAGCGCCGCGATGTCCGAGCCGACAAAGTTGCCGCTGCCGCGCAATTCCTGCTCAGGGGTGTTAGGGGTTTGAGCGAACTGGACCGACTCGATATAAGTAACCTGAGTGTCCGATGTGAACGTGCCGATTCGCGTGTCCAGCTGATAATTCAGGCCGAAATCGGCCCCCAATGCTTTGCGCGATCCGGCATTTTGAAACGCCAGCTCAACAAAGGTAATCTCTTGAGTTATCGGGTCCCGAGTTACCCGTTCCAGCGGCAGAGATTGTCCAGCCGCGTCGCGTTGGAGGACGTTTTGGAGGTCGGGGATGAAGGCGCGGCTGGTGCTTTCAATATCCCAAAGGTCAACTGATAACGTCAAACCCTGCACGAATTTGGGTGTGTAAACGAAGCCGCCGCTAAACGCCCGCGAATCCTCCGGCTGAAGATTGGGGTTACTGCGGGTAACGTAGGGGAAGTCGCTCGCGATCTCGTGCGTGACCGGATCAACCAGAGTCAAAGCGGTGTTGGTGGCCTGCACGGGGCTACCGAAAAGTTCGATCAAAGAAGGTTCATGAAAGCCCTCGCCCCAGGTGGCTCGGAGGGTAAAAGACTCGTCGAATGGCTGCCACCGCATTCCGACTTTCGGGACCAGCACGTTGGTATCGTTATTCCGGAACTCTTCAAATCTAGCCGCAGCGGTGAATTGCAATGAGTGAATGCCAGGCAGCGGATGCGCCGAGCTGACAATCGGGACATTCACTTCAGCATAGAAAGCGTAGGTCTTGCGGCCGGCGTTAGTGGTGAACGGTTTGCCGCCACCGACGAGATCGCCTTCGGCGTTTAGCTCGTCCGGGTCCTGCTGAAGCGCTTCCCGACGAAATTGCCCGCCGAATGCCAGACCGACACCGCCAGCAGGCAGATTAAACAGCGACGTTGTGTAAACATTTAGATCGAGCGTCGTTAGTTTCGAAAGTTGCAGACTTTTCGCAGTGATGCTCGCGAATTCGACCGGCAAAAAATTCGATGGAATCGGGCGCCGGTAATCCCCAAATGGATTATACGGAGTAGTGGTCGCGATGAATTCGGGCGATGTGGGATCGAAGATCGGGTCAGCGGCGTTGAGAATGCGGTTCAAACGTGAGGTTGAAACTCCCTGGAAAATCGCAGTGTTCTGGACTTCGCTGTAGCGAAAGCCCGCGTCATATCCCCAGCTGCCGTCGAACAGTTTGTCGCCCTTCACTCCAAGTGTAGAGAACACCGCGTCGGTCTGATTGAAATTGACCCGGTTACCAAACTCAGCCAGCCGGGCGCGGGTATCTCCGGAGATAATCTGCTGAAACGGATTGAACGGATTGAACGCTCCGATTGGAACCCCGGTTTCCGCATACGAAGGTCCGCCGACGAGCGGTCCCGGCGCTTGAGGTGGAATTGCCAGAACAGTATTGCCCGGAACTTCAAACGGGCCGGTGGCGCTAGGCGCGAATTCATAACGGGTTTTCACCTTTTGATCGAAGAAATCGCCGTAAGCGACGAGCTGGTCACCGCAAATTTTGTGAGTGGCGTTAACGAACCCTCCATAACGTTCCGAATCCGGCACAGCTTGCGAGAAAGGATTCGTGTCAAAAAGGGATGTTGAGCGAGGGCTGTAAACGTAGGAGGTCGCCGGCGCGGTTCCGTTGCTAAGCTTCGGCGCATGGCCTCTGAAAGCATTGAGTACATCAAATCCGCCGTTAGGAACCCGTCGCAGGTCTCGCACTCCTGGAATGTTCGACATGTTAGCTGCGTCCAATCCAGTGGCGGGGCTGAACCCGACCAATGCCAGTCCGGCGGCATTCAAAATAGGAATGCCGTTGCTGTTCGTGGTATAGAAAGTCGGATTGCTAATTGGATTAAGATCCGGGATCGGGTCGGGATGAAATCGGGCCGGATTGATCGCTGATAGCGCCGACAGGGTCGCGGCTCGGTCCAGTCGCAGGTTGATCGGGCTCGCATCGGTGGAAACCGCCCGTCCGGTGAATGCCCGATCACGGTTAGCGATGCTATTGCGGTGATAATAATTTAAAACGGCAGTGACATTGGTCGCGTCATCGCCGGCGCCGAATATACCGGAAGCAGTGAACTCACTGGAGTCTTTATCCAGCGTGTTTCCGTAGGACGTGTCTATTTCCGCGCCGCGATAATCTCGCCGGAACTTAATATTGACCACGCCGGCCACGGCGTCGGCTCCATATATACTGGAGGCGCTGTCTTTAAGGATTTCGATGCTGTCGAGCGCAGCTTTCGGAATGGAGTTCAGGTCCACAAAGGCTACTCCGCCGGTTGCACCGCCTCCGACCGGGTATGGGGCGAGGCGGCGACCATCGAGAAGAACAAGCGTGCTGCTGGCATCGAACCCACGTAAGGCGACGGAAGAGGCGCCAGCCGTTTCAAAATTCGCGCTGTTAGCCGTCGGAATGCCTTCGAAACCTTCGATCGGCAAACGCCGGAGCAGTTCTGCCGCGGTGCGTTCACCCGCTTTTTCAATCTGATCGCGGTTGATCGCCAAAACCGGATTCGGCCCTACTTCTTCGGCAGTCGGAATATGTGAACCGGTCACGATTACCCGCTCCTCTTCGGTTACCGCCGCAGGCTTGATCGATGGCTCAGGCGATGGAAACTCGACCTGCTGCGCCAGACTAAGTCCCACACTTAATAAAGCCAGTGCCGCGCAACCGATACAGATGCGGCCACATCTCATCCACCTGAGAGTCCTACCAAGTGACTAACCGTCACAAGCTTTTTCCCCGACAATCGCAGGGGTTTACGCTTTCGACGCCGCCGGATCCGCTTTTTTATCGGGAGAACGGGTACCTCGCCTGTTCCACGAGCGATTGAAACCGCGGGTCTGCCCGCAAATCATCGAACACCGGATCGTATTTCAGGGGTCCGTACCATTCGCCGCCGGGCACATGGATTAATGTTGTTAAGGTCTCGATGGCGCGGTCGTGCTGGCCCGCGCACACATAGGCATAAGCAAGCCACTTTACCGGGGCGGTGTTATTGAATGAATCTGCCGCCAACGGATGCTTGTGAACGGATTCTTCGGCGATACGAATTGCTTCGTCCTTTTCT
>C688J18823_10001243_pt1 | contig 15660 bp, 16 predicted proteins | sample HopSoiMetagenom1_FD_18823 | JGI IMG/M metagenome (IMG submission 18823)
CGCGCAAGCGCTCGGCGGACAGACAGGAATGTTCGGTTCGCTGATGCAACAGGCCATGCAGGGGGCCAAGGGCGGTGGGGGAGGCGCCCAGTCAGGCGGCGGTCAGGATGCCGGGGGTGCAGGCGGTGCCGCGCCGAGCCCGGCAGGCACCGTCGGGCAACAGCCACGCGACAACGCCGTCGACGCCAAACAGGAACAAGCACCCGAAGCTCGGGAACCCCAGCAGCATGAACGTGAGCCATTGCAGCGCGCGGAAACAAACGACCGCGCCGCGGCCGGGCCGGCTGACAGCGGGCACGGCCCGGCCCCGGTGAAATCGCCGGAGCATCACCGCGGCGACGAGGACCTCGGCCGCAGGATGTAAACGCCGCGCAGCTCTTTAGGCGACGTCCATTGTGCCCAGCTTCGAGCGACAATGGCGTTTCCCCAGGTCATGGCCACAATGACAGCCGAGCGATCAGCCACAAAACCGGGCTAAAACAGCAGGTCAGTAAGTTGTCGCTCAGAGGCGGGCACAACGGGCGTCCCTCGGCGCGGCGCCTAATCCGATTGCGGCCGCGTCTGCGCCGGCTCGGCACGCTCGGCGGGCGGTAGCTCGGGCGCCCTGCCGGGATTGCCGGTGTCACCCGCAGCGGCTTGATCGCCTTGCTCCTCGGGGAATCGCCCCTCAGGCACGATGCCGGGCCCAGCGCCGTCACTGGGACCCTTCGGGTCGTCGGCTCTTTTGTCGCCCGTCGTAGCCTGCGACACCTGTTGCGCGATCTGCTGTGCGCCTTGCATGACCTGTTGTGGAACCTGTTGCAGCCCTTGAGCTATCCCTTGCAGCGGCTGGGCGACGGACTGCGCCACCTGGCCCACCTGCTGCCCGACCTGGCTGACCATCTGGCCCATCATGTCGGCGCCACCGCCTGCACTCGACGCACCGGTCGCGCCTGCTGATGCGCCAACCGACCCCGGTGCAGCTGCGCCCTGAGAATCTTGCATCGCCTCGGCCGCGGCTCTCAGCGTCTGGGCGTCCTTCTGGTCGCCGTGCTCGTACATCTGAGCGGCTTTCTGCAGGAGCTCCGAAATGGTCTGTGCCGACGTCGATGTGGCCTGCAGCGTGCCATGGCGGCTACCCAGAACCTGGGTCAGCGCACCGCTGACGGCCGACGCGATCGGCCCGTGCGTGGTCTCGACACCGAGCGCTTCGGGGGCGGCCGTCCCCATCACCTCAGACAGGGCGGCAACGACCTCGTCATGGGTCTGGGCGTAGGACCGCACGCCATCAGGCTGGACGTACAGCGGGTCAGTCATCTGGAATCTCCGTGGCTCACGATCGGCAACCCAATCCTATGGCCGCCCGCCTGCCGCGCGTGACACGAATTCCCTGGCAGGACGGTTCTAGCCCTCGGGATAGAAGAGGAACAGCACGCAGCCCTCCACTGACTGCGGCACATGCCACGAGCCCGCAGGTGCATGCAGGAAGGTGCCCGCGGGGTAGTCGTTCGCCCCGTCGTTGAACACTCCGGATACGACATACACCTCTTCCGGACCAGGACTATGGTGATCCTCTTTGCCCCAGACCGCGCCGGGAGCGATCGTCGTGATGGCGGCCTTCGCTCCGTTGGGGCCGGTCCACAGCAGTCTGACGGTGATCCCAGGAAAGACTTCCCGCTCGGGCACATCGGTTGTGTGAACCCATTCGTAGCCGGGTGCGTTCGGGCCAAAGGATGCCGGGTCGCCGGCGATCTGCTGACTCACATCGCCCAGGATAGGACCACCCGTACTAGACGCTTGCCGCCTGCTCCGCCGCGGCGGCGGCCGAGCGCTTCATTCCGATCGCATCAAATCGTGCCGCCACCTCGTTGAGCGCCGCGGCGTCCTTGACGACCAGTGCCCTCGCGTGCTGAAGCGCCAACTCGCCTAGTACACATCTGATTTCGGCACCGAGCCGCGCAATGCCGTCGGCCGCGCGGATGTCGCCCAGCCGCGCCGCGTCAAGCAGTGCGCGCAGCGCGACCGCCGTTTGGCCGCCGCGTTCGGCGGCACGCGCAGCCTCTCGCGCCGCCGCGACCGCTCCGTGGTTGTCGCCTCGCGCCGACATCGTCCATGCGCGTGCCAGTGCCAGCTCCGGCGCGAACAGCATCGACTTCAGGCCATGCCGAGATTCGGCCCGTGACAAGATCTTTCCCGCCTCAGCGGTTTCACCCAACTGCCCCAGCGCCTGCGCCAGCAGCATCCACGCCAGCGGCCCCCACGAATACCCGGTCGGCGCCAGCGTCGCCGCTGCGCCACGCAACAGCGACACCGCCGACTCGAGTTCACCCTTGGCGATCAGCACATCGGCCACCAACACCTCACCGATCGCGCGGCCCGGCTGCTGCAGTTGCGCAAAGTCGGTGAGCTGTTGGCCCAGCGCCTGTGCACGGTCCAGCTCGCCGGCCATCAGCAGCGCCGTCGTCTGACCGAAGCCGCTGGTGAACCGCAACAGACCAGGATGCCCCGCGGCCATCGCCCGCTCGGCCAGCGCATCGACCTCACCGAACCGGCCCATCCGCGCCGAGCTCAGCGCGGCGGCGGCCGCCGCCCAACCGACCGCGGTGTCGTCGGCCGCCGGCGACGCCAGCACCTCGTCGGCGATCTGCTTGGCCCGGCTGGGGCTGCCCGCGTTCATCGCGAACGTCGCCGACAGCGCGTCGAGGGTGGTCTGCGCGGCCGGTGTCGACACCCGGCCACGCGTGGTCCGCAGGAACGCGGTCGCCCGCTCCGGTTCGCTCAGCATCCAGAACTGGTTGGCCGCGCGCGGCAGCGCCCACGCCATCAGCTCGGTCTCGGACAGCGTCGACGGATCGACGTCGGCGAGCACCGCATCGGCCTCCCGACCACGGCCCTGCCACNCCAGCGCATAGGCCAGGGTCAGCCGGATCGCCAGCTCCGGTGACCGACTGACGGCGGCCCGGCCCAAGCGTTCGCTGAGTTCCAGATCGCCCAGCCGCAGCGACTCCTCGGCCGCCGCCGCCAGGTCGGCCACCGGCGGCGGGCTGTCGCTGTCCAGCGCAAGCACCGTGAGTCGCAGCCGGTCCACCACGCCGCGTGGCGACGACGCGGCCAAGCGATCCACCAGGTCTGTGCGCAGCCGGCGCAGCTCGGGTCCGCCAAGCGCGTCACGGACGGCGTCGACGAACAGCGGGTGCACCGGACGGACGCAGTCTCCGTCGATGACGATGGCGCCTGCCGCCTCGGCATCGGCGACGGCGTCGCGCCCCGCGAGCGCGGACACGTCGGCGAGCGACGCCGGATCCTGAACCGCCAGATACTCCAGCACCCGGTGCGCCGGACCTGGCAGTGCCGCGACGAACTGCTCGACCAGAGTGGCCTGCCGGGTGTCGTCGTGCCCGGCCGGCGCGAGGTCGATCCGGGCCAGGAGATCGTCACGCCACAACGCCGAAACCTCCTCGGCGACAGGTCCGTTCGGTGCGACCGTGACGATCAGCTTCACCGTGCCGCTGACGGCCAGCTGGTAGACGAGCGCCGCGGAGAGCTTGTCCAGCAGGTGCGCGTCGTCGACGATCACCAGCCTGCCATCGCCCAGCGACTCCCGGGCGGCGCGCAGCACTGCCGCCGTCTTACCCGTGTCGGGCACCTCGATCAGGTGATTGAAGGCGGAGAAGGGAACNGCNGGCGTCGTGGCGGTAACCCAGTCGACGCGAGGAAACTGCGACGCCAGCCGGTCTGCCGCCGTGCGGGCCAACCACGTCTTGCCGACCCCCGCGGAGCCGATCAGCACTGTCCCGGCCTGCTCGCGGACACCCGTTTCGAGCAGTTCCAGGGCCGGTTCGTGCGCTGCGGTCACCCACTCAACAGGCACCGCGCGAGTCTATGGCTACGTTGTGCGTGTGTCCCCAGAACCCGACCGCGAATGGGCGGTCTGTGTGTACTGCGCCTCCGGGCCAACACATCCGGAGCTGTTGTCATTAGCCGTCGAAGTCGGAGAAGCGATCGCCGGGCGCGGCTGGACGCTGGTGTCCGGCGGCGGCAACGTCTCGGCCATGGGTGCGCTGGCCGGCGCGGCACGGGCGCGCGGCGGCCGAACCGTCGGCGTCATCCCGAAGGCGCTGGTGCACCGGGAGGTCGCCGACACCGACGCCGACGAGCTCGTCGTCACCGACACCATGCGCGAACGCAAACAGGTGATGGAGGACCGCGCCGACGCCTTCGTCGCGCTGCCCGGCGGCATCGGCACCCTCGAGGAGTTCTTCGAAGCCTGGACAGCGGGCTATTTGGGTATGCACGACAAGCCAGTGGTCATGCTCGACCCCATCGGGCACTACACCGGCCTGCTGACCTGGCTGAACGGGCTGGTCGACAGCGGTTACGTCGGCCAGGGTGCGCTGGAGCGGTTGGTCGTCGTCGACGATGTCGAGGCCGCGATGGCGGTGTGCGCGCCGGTGCCGTGATCGTGATCACTAGGGTGTTGCGACAAACGAACAGGGGAGGGCCCAAGGNATGACCGCCCGAAGACGACCGCGAGTGANGAACGAGCGAGGACCGGAGCGAGCGGGAGTCGAGGCATGACCGACGAGAAGTCCGGCACCCGCAGCAGCGTCGGGCTGCTCGACGTCGCCACCCATCTACCTGGTCTGCTGATGGATTTGCCGACCATCCTGAGCGGCGTGGTCACCGGATTCGGCGCGCGCCCGTCGGCCAAGACCTCCATCGGCAAGGTGTTTCANGAGCGCGCGGCCCGCCATGCCGACAAGGTGTTCATCAAGTTCGGNGATGAGCAGATCAGCTACCGCGAGGCCAACGAGACGGTCAACCGCTACGCCGCCGCGCTGGCCGNCCGCGGTGTCGGGCANGGCGATGTCGTCGGCATCATGCTGCGGAACTCACCGCANTCGGTGCTGCTCATGCTGGCCACGGTCAAGTGCGGCGCGATCGCCGGCATGCTCAATTACCACCAGCGCGGCGACGTGCTCAAGCACAGCTTCGGGCTGCTCGGCGCGAAGGCCGTCATCGCCGAGACGGACTTCATCGAACCGATCAACGACTGCGGCGCCGACACCGCCGGGCTGATGACTGTCGACGAACTCCAGCGGCTGGCCGCGACCGCCCCGACCGGCAATCCGGCGACGACCGCGGCGGTGCTCGCCAAGGACAAGGCGTTCTACATCTTCACGTCAGGCACCACCGGCATGCCTAAAGCCAGCGTGATGACGCATTACCGATGGCTGCGGGCGCTGGCCGGGTTCGGTGGCCTCGGCATGCGGCTGAACAGCAACGACACCCTGTACTGCTGTCTGCCGCTGTACCACAACAACGCATTGACGGTGGCGCTGTCGGCAGTGCTGAACTCGGGTGCGACGCTGGCGCTGGGCAAGTCGTTCTCGGCGTCGAAGTTCTGGGACGAGGTCATCCGTTACGACGCCACCGCGTTCATCTACATCGGGGAGATCTGCGCGTATCTGCTCAACCAGCCGGCCAAGGACACCGACCGCAAGAACAAGGTGCGGGTAATCGCCGGCAACGGACTGCGGCCGTCGATCTGGGACGAGTTCACCGAGCGATTCGGCATCGAGCGGGTGTGCGAGTTCTACGCGGCCAGTGAAGGCAACACCGCGTTCGTCAACGTGCTGAACCTCGACAAGACCACCGGGATCTGTCCGACACCTGTCGCGTTCGTGGAGTACGACGCCGACACCGGCGAGCCGGTGCGTGACGACAACGGCCGGGTTCGCAAGGTGCGCAACGGCGAGCCGGGATTGCTGTTGTCCAAGGTCAGCAATTTCCAGCCGTTCGACGGCTACACCGACAAGAAAGCAAGCGAAAAGAAGTTGGTACGCAACGCTTTTCGCGAGGGCGACGTCTGGTTCAACACCGGCGACCTGATGCGCTCGCAGGGCTTCGGACACGCGTCGTTCACCGATCGGCTCGGCGACACCTTTCGGTGGAAGGGCGAAAACGTCGCCACCACCGAGGTCGAGGCCGCGCTGTCCACTGATCCGCAGGTCGAGGAGGCAACGGTGTTCGGCGTCGAGGTGGAGGGCACCGGCGGGCGCGCCGGCATGGCGGCCATCCAGCTCAGGGAGGGCCAGGAGTTCGACGGCAAGGCGCTGGCCAAGGCGGCCTACGAGCGGCTGCCGGGCTATGCCGTGCCGCTGTTCGTCCGTGTCGTCGGCGAACTGGCGCATACGTCGACCTTCAAGAGCCAGAAGGTCGACCTGCGCAAGGAGGGCTACAGCGCGGACATCGACGACCCGATCTACGTGCTGGCTGGCCGCGACGAGGGTTACGTCGCCTTATACGACGAGTACCTAAAAGAGGTCGCCGATGGAAAGAAGCCGAAGAACTAGCGACTTGGGCGCGCTTACGGACGCTGAGCGGGCTTAAACGCGCCGAAATCGCCCGCCCGTAGCCTGGAGGGCGTGTTGTCGACCTTCTGCGGCCGCCCGGTGGCAGGCGATCGCGCCTTGATCATGGCGATCGTGAACCGGACACCGGACTCGTTCTACGACCGCGGCGCCACCTTCACCGATGAGGCTGCCAAGGCGGCGGCCCACCGGGTGATCGAAGAAGGCGCCGACGTCGTCGACGTGGGAGGCGTCAAAGCGGGCCCGGGCGACTCCGTCGGCGTCGACGAGGAGATCGCCCGTGTCGTGCCGTTCATCGAGTGGCTTCGCGACACCTTCCCCGACCAGCTGATCAGCGTCGACACCTGGCGCTCGGAGGTGGCTAAGCAGGCCTGCGCGGCCGGTGCCGACCTGATCAACGACACCTGGGGCGGGCATGACCCGGGCCTGGCCGAGGTCGCCGCCGAGTTCGGGGCCGGCCTGGTGTGCTCGCACACCGGTGGTGCGACGCCGCGGACGCGGCCGTTTCGGGTCAACTACGGCACCTCTGAGCGCGGTGTGGTCGACGACGTGATCGCCGAAGTGACCGCCGCGGCCGAGCGCGCGGTGGCCGTCGGGGTGCCGCGTGACGCGGTGTTGATCGACCCGACGCACGATTTCGGCAAGAACACTTACCACGGTCTTAGTTTGTTGCGCCACGTAAAAGACCTTGTAAACACTGGATGGCCCGTCCTGATGGCACTGAGTAACAAAGATTTCGTCGGGGAAACTCTGGGTGTGGGTCTGACAGAACGCTTGGAGGGCACCCTCGCCGCGACGGCCTTGGCCGCCGCGGATGGAGCCGCGATGTTCCGGGTTCACGAAGTCGGGCCCACGCGACGCGTGCTGGACATGGTCGCGTCGATCCAGGGCGTGCGTCCGCCGACGCGCACGGTGAGGGGACTGGCATGACACTGAGACGAACGCGAGTGAGGATCGCAGCGAGGGACGAGCGAGGACCGGAGCGAGCGGGAGTCGAAGCATGACATTGACACCGGAACTACCCGGCACGGACGTCGTCACCGGCAGATGGCTCACTGACCACAGCTGGAACCGGCCGGCGTGGACCATCGACGAACTGGTGGCTGCCAAGGCCGGACGCACCATCTCGGTTGTGCTGCCCGCCCTCAACGAGGAAGAAACCGTCGGAAGCGTCGTCGAGACCATCACCCCGCTGCTGGGTGGGCTGGTCGACGAGCTGATCGTGCTGGACTCCGGCTCCACCGACGACACCGAGATCCGCGCCGTCGCGGCCGGTGCGCGGGTGATCAGCCGCGAGGTCGCGCTGCCTGAAGTGGAGCCGCAACCCGGCAAAGGTGAGGTGCTGTGGCGGTCGCTGGCCGCGAGCACCGGCGACATCATTGTGTTCGTCGACTCCGACCTGATCGACCCCGACCCGATGTTCGTGCCCCGGCTGGTCGGCCCGCTGCTCACCACCGACGGCGTACACCTGGTCAAGGGCTTTTACCGGCGGCCGCTGAAGGTCAGCGGCAGCGAGGACGCCAACGGCGGTGGCCGGGTCACCGAGCTGGTCGCCCGCCCGCTGCTCGCGTCGCTGCGCCCGGAACTGGGTTGCATTTTGCAGCCGCTGGGCGGCGAATACGCCGGCACCCGCGAGCTGCTGACCTCGGTGCCCTTCGCGCCGGGATACGGCGTGGAGATCGGGCTGTTGATCGACACCTACGACCGGCTGGGCCTGGACGCCATCGCCCAGGTGAACCTCGGTGTGCGCACGCACCGCAACCGTCCGCTGACCGAACTCGCGTCGATGAGCCGCCAGGTCATCGCCACTCTGCTGTCGCGCTGCGGCGTTCCGGACTCCGGAGTGGCGTTGACGCAGTTCTTCGCCGACGGCGACGGCTACACGCCGCGCACCTCATCTGTCTCGCTGCAGGACCGCCCGCCGATGATCACGCTGCGCGGATAGCGGGGGAGCCTCGCGCCGGCTGTCGGGGTCGTCGGGCAGTATCGAGGGCGTGACCTTGGTTCTGCTGTACCTGGTAGTGCTGATCCTGGTGGCCGTAGTGCTGTTCGCGCTCGGCAGCGTGCTGTTCGGCCGCGGTGAGCCGTTGCCGCCGCTGCCTCGCGCCACCACCGCCACCGTGTTGCCGGCATCGGGTGTCACCGGCACCGATGTCGACGCCATCAAGTTCACCCAGACGTTGCGCGGTTACAAAACCAGCGAGGTCGACTGGGTGCTCGAGCGGCTCGGCCAGGAGCTCGACCTGCTGCGCGGCCAGCTCGCCACGGTGCGGGCGGCGTACGGTCTCGACGACGACGCCAAGCACGCCGACGAGCCGATCGAAGGTGGCGCGCACGCGCTGCCCAATGGTGAAGACGACTCGTGACCGCCGAAGATGACGGCCGCACCCGATGCGGTTGGATCGACCAAACACGTTTGGCCCCAGCGGATTTCGTCCTCTACCGGGACTACCACGACACCGAGTGGGGGCAGCCGCTGCGTGATTCCGCTGCCCTGTTCGAGCGGATCAGCCTGGAGGCCTTCCAAAGTGGCCTGTCGTGGCTGATCATCCTGCGCAAACGGGAGAATTTCCGTCGCGCATTCCACAGGTTCGATGTCGAACGCATCGCCCGCTACACCAAACGCGACATCGATCGGCTGATGGCCGACACCGGGATTGTGCGTAACCGCGCGAAGGTCGAGGCCACAATCGCCAACGCACGCGCCGCCGCCGACCTCGACGTCGATCTCGGTGACTTGCTGTGGTCGTTCGCGCCGCCGTCACGGCCACGGCCCGCCGACCTGTCGAAGGTTCCTGCGGTGACGCCGGAATCTACCGCGATGGCCAAGGAATTGAAGCGCCGCGGCTTCCGATTCGTCGGACCGACGACGGCCTACGCGTTGATGCAGGCCACCGGGATGGTCGACGACCACACCGCCGACTGCTGGGTTCCGGCACATAACGACGCGCCGTCACGCCGGGCATAGCCGGGTCTTTGCACACCCAACCGTGCGGATAGGGAACAATAGGGGGAGATATGTACGCCCGACGACGGGCTGGCTCATGTGGAGGGAGCACTCGATGGCGGCGATGAAGCCCCGGACCGGAGACGGTCCACTGGAAGCAACCAAGGAGGGGCGCGGCATCGTGATGCGGGTACCACTGGAAGGTGGCGGGCGACTCGTCGTCGAACTCACCCCCGACGAAGCAGCCGCCCTCGGCGACGAGCTCAAGGGCGTCACGAGCGCCTAGGAAGACACCTTTCGGTAGATCTCCAAAGTCTGTTCGGCGATGTGCGCCCAGGAGAATTCTTGGATACAGCGCTGCCGCCCGTCCAGGCCGTATTGGCGCGCCGTGTCCGGTTCGGCCACCAGGGAGTTGACGGACTCGGCCAGCCGCCGCTCGAAAAACGCCGGGTCGCTCGCGTCGTAGTGCACGAGCAGACCGGTTTGACGGTCCGCGACCACCTCCGGTATGCCGCCGACATCGGAGGCCACCACCGCCGTCGCGCAGGCCATCGCCTCCAGGTTCACGATCCCCAACGGTTCGTACACCGATGGGCACACGAAAACAGTTGCCGCTGAGAGTATTTCGCGGATCTTGCCGATCGGCAGCATCTCCCGAACCCAGAACACGCCGTTGCGGACGCGGGCCAACTCGTGCACCGCCGCCGTCACCTCGGCCGCGATTTCCGGAGTGTCCGGTGCGCCTGCGCACAACACCAGCTGTATCTCGGGCGCGAAATAGTGGGCCGCCGCGATCAGATGCGCGACGCCCTTCTGCCGGGTGATCCGCCCGACGAAGGCCACGATCGGGCGATTGAGGTCGACGCCGAGCTCTTGGAGCACCGAGTCGCCGGGCTGCGGCTGGACGGAATACCACACGTCGGTGTCGATCCCGTTGCGCACCACATGGACCCGGTTGGGATCCAGCGCGGGGTACGTGCGCAGCACGTCGTCACGCATGCCGGAACTGACCGCGATCACCGCGTCGGCGGCCTCGACCGCGGTCTTCTCCACCCACGACGACACGCGGTAGCCGCCGCCGAGTTGTTCGGCCTTCCACGGCCGCATGGGTTCGAGCGAATGCGCGGTCAGTACGTGCGGAGTGCCGTACAGCAGCGCGGCCAGGTGCCCGGCGAGCCCCGTGTACCAGGTGTGCGAATGTACGACGGTGGCGTTCGACGCGCCGTTGACCATGTTGAGGTCTGCCGACAGTGTCGACAGCGCCGGGTTGGCGCCCTTGAGGGCCGGATCGGGCTGCGCCACGATCACCCCCGGACGCGGGGCCCCCATGCAGTGCACGTCGACCTCGCACAGATGGCGCAGCTGCGCGACAAGCTCGGTGACGTGGACCCCCGCGCCGCCGTAGACCTCGGGTGGATACTCCCGTGTCATCATCGCCACCCGCATAGTTCCGACGGTATCCAAAAAAGTGGGTCGTGGCTTCCGCATGAACTTGTTTTGACGGCGAAGACGCCAATTACCTTGACGGACAGAACCGATCAATAGCCGCCAATGCCTAGCCGCGGCGTGAACCTGCGGATAGGTTTGGACCATGAGGGAGTTGCCACACGTCCTTGGCATCGTCCTGGCTGGCGGGGAAGGTAAGCGGCTCTATCCATTGACGGCCGACCGCGCGAAACCGGCGGTTCCTTTCGGCGGCGCCTACCGGCTGATCGATTTTGTGCTGTCCAATTTGGTGAACGCGCGGTACCTGCGAATCTGCGTGCTGACCCAATACAAGTCGCATTCGCTGGATCGCCACATTTCGCAGAACTGGCGGCTGTCCGGGCTTGCCGGCGAGTACATCACGCCGGTGCCGGCTCAGCAACGGCTCGGGCCGCGGTGGTACACCGGCTCGGCCGACGCGATCTATCAATCGCTGAATCTGATCTACGACGAGGACCCCGACTACATCGTCGTGTTCGGCGCCGACCACGTGTACCGGATGGACCCTGAGCAGATGGTCCAGTTCCACATCGAGAGCGGAGCCGGCGCGACGGTGGCCGGTATCCGGGTGCCGCGCGCCGAGGCCACCGCATTCGGCTGCATCGACTCCGATGAATCCGGCCGCATCCGCAGCTTCATCGAGAAACCGGCCGAGCCGCCGGGCACACCCGACGACCCCGAGCAGACGTTCGCGTCGATGGGCAACTACATCTTCACCACGAAGGTGCTGATCGACGCGATCCGCGCGGACGCCGACGACGACCATTCCGATCACGACATGGGCGGCGACATCATCCCGCGGCTGGTCTCCGATGGGATGGCGGCGGTCTACGACTTCAACAACAACGAGGTGCCCGGCGCCATGGAACGCGACCACGGCTACTGGCGCGACGTCGGGACGCTGGATGCGTTCTACGACGCGCACATGGACCTGGTGTCGGTGCACCCCGTTTTCAACCTCTACAACAAGCGCTGGCCGATCCGCGGCGAGTCGGAGATGCTCGCGCCGGCGAAGTTTGTCAACGGTGGCTCGGCCCAGGAGTCCGTGGTCGGGGCGGGCAGCATCATTTCGGCTGCGTCAGTACGCAATTCGGTGCTGTCCTCCAACGTCGTGGTCGACGACGGCGCGATCGTCGAGGGCAGCGTGATCATGCCCGGCACCCGGGTGGGCCGCGGCGCGGTGGTGCGCCACGCGATCCTGGACAAGAACGTCGTCGTGGGGCCGGGCGAGATGGTCGGCGTGGATCTGGAGAAGGACCGCGAGCGGTTCGCGATCAGCGCAGGGGGAGTGGTCGCGGTCGGTAAGGGCGTCTGGATCTAGCCCGGCGAACAGACGTAAAGGTCCCCGTTTTTCCGGCGTGTCGGGGACTTATACGTCTGCTCGTGCTTGCGCCGTCGGACGTGCGCAACGTACTGCTGGGTCAGGCCGAGGCGTCCGGCATGGAGGCCGCGAACGCCTCGGGGCCCTGCTCTGCCGCCGCGGGGTCCATCCACATGACCTGCCAGCCGTGGCCGTCGAGGTCGAAGAAGCTGCGTGAGTACATGAAGCCGTAGTCCTCGGCGTCATCCGCCTCCGAGCCGCCCGCCGCGAGCGCAGCGGCGCTGACCGTATCAACATCATCGCGGAATGACACGCTGAAGGAGTACAGCGCCAGCGTGTGCGTCGTGGGATCATCGATCGGCAGCTTCGCGAACTCCGCGAACTTCTCGCGGCTAAGCAGCATGACGAAGGCGTGCTCGCCGACCAGCATGCAGGCGGCTGTCTCGTCGGTGAACATCGGGTTGTAGCTAAACCCGAGCTTCGCGAAGAACACCTTGCTGCGCTCGAGGTCCGCTACGGGGATGTTCACGAACAGCATGCGGCCGGGGTGTGCGGGATTGGTCATGGTGGGTCTCCAGTCGGTGGCTCGATGGCGAACCCTGATAGACCGGCCCAGCCGGCGAGACTCATCGGTGGATCTCGTTTAGGTCAAATCTATTCAGCGCCGGAGAAGTGGTCGCGGTCGGTAAGGGCGTCTTGATCTAGCCGGTTTCGGCCTGTGCCTTGCGTCGTCGCCGACGCACGAGCCGTATCACCGCCCAACCCGACAGCGAGAACGCACGGGGATCGGTGACCGCGGAAGTCTGGGCCGCCGTTGCCGGCAATGCGAGATATCACTACTTGCCGAATGCCTACGGCTTCAGTGCGAAGTAGAACCGTCTGGTGGCCGGCGGTGGCCCGACAGCGCGGGCGCCGAAAGAGTCGTCGGCACAATGGTTCTTGGTCTGAGTCGCTCATCATGAGCGCGCTTTCCCATCAATTTGGACCTGGGTGGCGTTTACGCGGCGCGGCCGAGCGGGGTGGCTGGTGACGCATGTGGTCGCGGGCACGGCTCATGATGTCGCCGAGGGTGTGCACGTCCTGGTCGGAAAGCGAGCCGTACAGCAGGTCGCGTACGACCTGGATGTGACCGGGGAGGACCTTGGCGACACGGGCTCGGCCCGCCTTTGTGATGTCGACTACCGTGGCGCGCTTGTCATGGGCACTGACTTCGCGGGTGATCAGCCCTGCGTTTTCCAATAGTCCGGCCTGGTGGGTCAGGCCGCTGCGGCTGTAGACCACACCGTCGGCCAGCTCAGTCATCGTGAGCGGCCGGTCGGCGTCGACCAGTTTGGCCAAGACCTCGAACTGCACGTAGCTAAGGCCGCCCTCGGCCTGCAACTGCTCTCGCACGGCGTACTGCAGCAAGCTGACCGCCTCGGTCAGGGCGAAGTACGTGTGCATTTGCACAGGCTTGAGGCCTTTAGCCATGCCCCATCTTAATGCTTCAACATCGAAGCGATTCCGAGGTTCGCGTGGTCGTGGTCATACTGCTCCGCAGTCGAAGCATCAACGGGTTCGGCGGAGTCGGCAGTAGCTGCGCATCAGGACGTTGCCGAGTCCCGCGATCAGCGCCCGAATTGGCGTCTACCAGCACACCCTGTACGCGGGCCAGCAAGGCCGCCGTCTCGGCGATGACTTGGCGGCCACGTCTAACGAAGCAATGAGACGACCGTCACAGTCGTCGCCGGAATTGCTTCGACCTCGAAGCAAGTTACTCCAAGCACAACTGCTTCAACATCGAAGCAAACGATTAAGGAGAAGGATCATGAAGGCTGTGCGATACCACCGTTACGGCGGTAGCGACGTTCTGCAGTATGAGGAGGCCCCGCGACCGGTGCCGGGCCCGCGCCAGGTGCTGGTGAAGGTGGCTGCCACCTCGTTCAACCCGGTGGATGCCGGCATCCGCGGCGGCTACCTGTCCGAGGTGTACAAGATCAGCTTCCCGCACATCCCCGGCGTCGACGTCGCGGGCACGATCGCCGAACTCGGCGACGGAGTTCAGGGATGGAATGTCGGCGATGCGGTCGTGGCGTTTCTGCCGTTGGATGCCGATGGCGCCGCCGCCGAGTACGCGATAGCGCCGGCCGAGTCGCTGGCCGCGGCACCGCACTCGATGGACATGGCCGATGCGGCAGCGCTGCCGGAGGCCGCATTGACGGCGTGGCAGGCCCTCTTCGAGATCGCCGGGCTGACGGCCGGACAGACGATCCTGATCAACGGGGCCTCAGGCGCCGTCGGCGGCTACGCGATTCAGTTGGCAAAGAGCGCCGGAGCCGTCGTGACCGCGACCGCCAAGGTGCGTGACGCCGAGCGTCTGCGCGGCTTGGGCGCCGACCGGATCGTCGACTACATCGACCACACGCACTCGCCGATCGCCGTCGACGGGCAGCCCTTCGACGTGGTGCTCAACCTGGTCAGCACTACCCCGGAGCAGACCGAGGCCCTCATCGGCGTCGTCGCCGACGGTGGCTTTCACGTCAGCACCATGGTTTTCGGGCCGGAGAGCCCGGGCCGCGAGGTCCGCACGCAGCGGGTCTTCGTCCGCAGCGACGCCGCGCAACTGGCCGAGTTGGTCAGCCGCGTCGACGCTGGGCAACTGCGCATCGAGGTCGCCGACCGCCGCCCGCTCGACCAGGCCGCGGCCGTGCACGAGGACTCCGACGCCGGCCGCCTGCACGGCAAGACCATCCTCATCCCCACCGACCAGTAATCCTCTGCCACAACCACATTCACTGAAAAGGAAGCCCTGAGATGACCACCGCATTCGACGCCATCCAACTGGGCGACCTCCAGCTGGCCAACCGCATCGCCATGTCACCCATGACGCGCAGCCGTGCCTACGGTCCCGGAGCAACCGTGACCGACCTGACCGCGACGTACTACGCACAACGCGCGAGCGCAGGCCTGATCGTCAGCGAGGGCACGCCCCTCGGTGATTGGTCAGGGCTACCCCGACACCCCGTGCGTGCACTCCGCCCAGCAGGTGGCCGCATGGCAGAAGGTAACGGACGCCGTGCACGCGGCGGGCGGCAGGAACTTCGCCCAACTGATGCACACCGGCCGGATCGGACATCCCAGCCTGCTGCCCGACGGGTTGATCCCCGTCGGTCCGTCCGCGGTCGCCGCGAAGGGACACGTGTATACCCACGAGACTTCGTCACACCAAATCCGCTGAACAGCAAGGAGATTCAGGAGATCGTCGGCGACTTCGCCTCGGCAGCGCACAACGCGACCGCCGCAGGGTTCGACGGGGTCGAAATCCACGGCGCCAACGGGTACCTCATCCACAGTTCCCGGCGCCCAATGCCAATATCCGCTTCGGAGTCGAAGTCGCCACGGCGGTCAGCGAAGCGATCGGTGGGGGTCTACCGACTATCTGGTGTCGGCTCAACAGCAGCGCATCATCGATGACCGTGACCACCTCCGCGAGGCGATCGACGAAACGAATTGACCGGGTCAGCCCAGCACACGAAGGTCGAACGCGCGCAGCCGCTGCGGGTCGGCGTCGATGT
>C688J18823_10001244_pt1 | contig 15656 bp, 15 predicted proteins | sample HopSoiMetagenom1_FD_18823 | JGI IMG/M metagenome (IMG submission 18823)
GACCCGCCGCAACAGTTTCGGGCAATCTGGGAGGCGGACGCCCGCAAGGCGATCGCACTCGATGACTCGCTGGCGGACGGCCACAACTCGCTTGCGGCCTGGCATCTGTTCGGGGAGTGGAACTGGCAGGCCGCCGAGCCCGAATCCGAGCGCGCCATCGCGCTGAATCCGAATAATGTTGAGGCCTACCACATCTACAGCTACATCCTAACTGTCATGAACCGCCCCGCAGAAGCAGTCGAGGCGCAAAAACGCGGAATGGAGCTGGATCCCTACGCCCGCTCCTGGGCGCTTGGGCTGACCTACTATCATCTGCGGCAGTTCGATGCCGCCATCAATGAGCTCCGGTTGCGGGAGCAAGGCATGCGTAAAGACTTAGGCGTGCATGGGGTTCTTGCGGACGTGTATGCCCGTGTGGGACTGATGAAGGAGGCTGCGGAGGAGCGGGTACAAATGTCTTTGTTGCAAGGAGACAAGCAGTCCGCCGAAGCCATCCGGCAGGCATTCGTGCGAGGCGGATATCAGGCTGTCGCCGAGTGGCAACTGGAGCGCGACAAAGCGAGCAATCGCGGTCAATACATCTCACCATTCCGGCATGCTGTGAAAACGGCCCGGGCCGGGCAGAAGGAAGAAACGCTTCGGAGTTTGGAAGACGCGTATCGCGAACATTCGCCCCGTCTGGTATTTCTGCAGCACGAACCGGAGTTTGACTTCCTTCGTTCCGAACCCCGTTATCAGGCGATCGTGCAAAAGATGGGCTTGCGGACCACGAGTTCGAGTGACTGAACCCGTCTTTCGTAAAACTTTCAGCTGCTTCGCGCGGAGTCGGTTGGCCCACGCCCGGAATGGGGGCGCTACTGTGCCGACACGCTGAGAGCGCCCCTCGGGCGCTGAAGCCCCGCACCAATTTCACGCACTGGCGGCACGAGTAAACTCGTGCCCTTTCAAAACAGAGGGCTCTTCATTAACTTGCGGCGCGAGTTTACGGGCGCCCTTTCGAGGAGGCTAAGCTAGCCGCTTCGGGCTGTTTGCATCCTCTGCATCTTAGAACGACAACAGCTTCCTGAAATCCGTGAGGATCATGGCATTATTCGCCTACAGCGCGACCCAGCCAATTGCGGACGCGGCTGCGCTTCGGCGAGATGGAGTGAAACAAGACGTCATTGGAGTCCGGCGATGTGCCTTCAACCGCATTTTCTTCGACGGAGGATGCGTCAAGAGGAAAAGCCGATGGATGAGGATCGCTCGTGGGTGGTACGTCTGGCATGTCATCTGGCTCCACGAGGAGGGGTGCGACGGTCCGTAGTGCTTCGATCTCACGCCGGACGCGGCCAAGCTCGTCTTCTTTTGTGCGCAGCAGTTCGTGAACTTTAATCATCGACAAAAAGACCTCCAGAGAATTACTACGGACGATTGCTGGCGCGCAACACAAAACCCGAGTCGTACTCTGGTCTTCGGCTGCTAGCACTTCAGGAGGAGCGAGCTATTCCGTCGTGTCGCAAAGCCGAGGCTATCTGCGGGAGTTGCCTTTCAGCTTAGGGGGCTCAGTGGTTAGTGTCAAGGGTGCTAGCTGGGTAAAGGACCTCTGAGTGTAGTCACCTGTGCATGACGACCAACGCCTGGCAAAACGCGCGAAGGATGCGGCGCGCCTTATGCTGGTGCGCGCAACGAACAAAGCTGGGCCACACATGGGGAGCTATTTCTTTCTTGCGAGCTTGGACTTGGTGGGCCGAACCGGCCTCAAGGCCTCGAGCACCGTCACCGAGTAGGCGGGCCAATCGGCTGGAAGCACGGCTGGCGCTTCGTGCGCGAGTTGCAGAAGGCCGCGATATGCCGCGTACGCGAACACAGCTTTTGCTTTGGCCTGGATGGGCGGAAGTCCGAGTTCGCGATAGCAAAGTTCGAGGTAGTCAATGCGCGCTGATGCGACGCGGTTCAGCGCTCGCCTGACAATCGGATCTTCGGCGGCTTCGGCGAGAGCAGCATAGAGCGATCGTGATCTAGGCGCTTGCGTCGATGCATGGAGGATCAGTTCCAGCCGCTGACGCGGATCGGTCACAGCCGAGAGTCCGGTGAGGGCCTCGGTTGTGGTCCGTTGCTCCCAGCGCGCGATGGCCGCCGCCAGAAGGTCAGAGCGTCCTTTGAAATGCCAGTAGAAGCTGCCCTTGGTGACGCCCAGCCGCGAGGCGAGAGTTTCCACCGTCAGCGCCCCAAGACCCGCCTCGGCGATGAGTTGGAGCGCAGCTTCGGCCCAGTCGGCGACCGTGAGTGTGGGTTCATCGAGTCGCTTCGCTCCCGTTCCTTTGCGAGACATAGAGAATCCATTCTCCCATACCCTGAGGTATTGACAAACTTCATCCCCATACTCTAGGGTATGGAACATGAGCATGAGCCCTCCTGACGTTCAGGTCCTCCAGGACCAACTCGACGCGATCTGTGGCGATGCAGAAGCGCTTGTGGCGGGCCTAAGCGAGCGGGCCGGTACTTGGCATTCTGAGGCGGACTGCTGGAGTGTCGCAGAGTGTATGGACCATCTGGCGATCACGAACCGTGTGTATCTGGACGCGATGAATGAGCCCTCGCTCCGTGCCCGCGAGAAAGGAACGTTGCGGCAACGTCCGGCGGTGCCGGGATTCGTGGGGCGCTGGTTCGTAAAAAGCCTGGAGCCGCCAGTGAGGGCGCATTTCAAGATGAAAGCGCCGCGCAAGATCACACCGCGCGACACTCCATCGGTTGCCGATGCTTTCGCCCGCTTCAGAGCTTCCCACGATGAGGTCCGCGCGTTCGTTTGCTCCCAGGCCGACCTGGATTTGGCGACGATTCAATTTCCAAATCCGTTTGTGCGAGGTGTCAGTTTGAGCCTGGCCACTGGTCTGCACGTGATTGCCGCTCACGACAGGCGACATCTCTGGCAGGCTTGGCGCGTGCGCCGGTCAGCGGAAAAAGCAGCCAAGAATGGCCCTGCTGAAGGATCGAAAGAATTGCGAGCTAACACGGTGTAGTACATGCAGCGATCGCACAGGTGAATCCATGGACGGACGTCTGGAAAATTTGAAATCCGATTTGCAGTTGGCCGTAGAAGGTATGTCGAACCAGGAATTGGGCTGGCATCCGCCCGGGAAATGGTGCGCGGCCGAGGTGCTCGAACATCTTTACCTAACATACACAGGCACGATCCTGGGACTCGAGAGAGTCATGAGGAAAGGAAAACCGCTGGTGTCACGGGTAACTCTGTCACAACGGCTGTTGGCGTTTGTCGTGGTGCGATTGGGATACATACCGCCCGGACGGCGGGCGCCTGCGATGACGCTGCCAAAGGGGACGCCCATGGAAAAGTTGCGCAACGAGATCGGGACAATGATGGGAGTGATGGATGGGATGATCGCGCAATGTGCAGCCCGCTTCGGAAACCGAGTCAAGCTGCTTCATCATCCGCTGCTAGGTCCGTTGAGTGCAGCAGAGTGGAGAAAGCTGCATTTCACTCATGGACATCATCATCTGAAACAGATCCGGCGGCTTCGGTACGATGCCGCGAGGCAATTACAGAACGAGCAGGTAAGCCAGCCGGTGGTTTGATAACGAGACTGGCCTGTCGGAAGATGCGGCCTGCGTTCGCACGCACATCGGATGCTGGCGGGACGCGAGCGCGACTGTCCAGGCCCTATACGTTCAATTCGACGAGCGTTGCGCCGCCTCCGCCTTCATTTTGCGGGGCTTCGACGACGGATGAAACGTGCGGGTGCTGTTGCAGCATCTGGCGGAGGGCTTTGCGGAGGATACCCATACCGCTTCCGTGGACTACGCGGACGCGCGGCAGTCCGGCGAGGAAGGCGCGATCCACGAACTTCTCGACTTCGCGGCTCGCCTGGTCAACCGTTTGTCCGATCACATTGATTTCTGTCGGAACATTTGCGCCTTCGCTCTCGAGGGAGACGGAGATTCCTCTAGCTCTCGCTGCCTTTACCGGTGTCTCCGACACGGGACGCGCGCTGGCGAGAACTTCGGCGATGTCGTCGCGGGCGATCTTCATTTTCAGCGCGCCCATTTCGACTTCGAAGTGATTGTCGTCAATCTTGCGGGAGATGCGAGCCGAGCGTCCGGTGGACTTGAGCTTGACGGTGTCGCCTTCTGAGACGTGCTTAACGAGCTGCGGCTGGGCATGAGGATCTCCCTGATCGGCGCCGGTGGAGTGCGCGACGACCGTGGAGTCGAATTGCTCGCGAAATTCGCGGCGGAGCTTGGCGATGCGGCGCTCGGCATCTTTGGAGAGCTTCTGGGCGGCGGCGCGATCCTGAACGGCGTTCACGGCCTCACGGGCGTGATATTCGAAATCGCGCAGCAGGCTTTCGAGCTTCTTCTCCATCTCGCGGACTTTCGTTTGCTGCTCTTTGCGTCCTTCGTTGGCGAGTTGCGCCCTCTCCCGCTCGAGTTCCTGCTCGCGTTGCTTAATGCGCAGGCGCTCGTTTTCGGCATCGCGCAGGTCGGCGTGCAACTTGTCGAGGAACTGGCCGACGTCCCGGGCCTGCGTGCCGAGGCGGGCGCGCGCGCTCTCAATGATGGCGGGATTCAATCCGAGGCGCTGGGCGATGTTGATTCCCGCAGAGGCTCCGGGCACGCCGATCTTCAGTTCGTAGGTTGGCTGCAGCGTGGTTTCGTTGAATCCAACGGATGCGTTCAAAACGCCCGACGTGTTTGCGCCGTAAACCTTTAGCGATGTGTGATGCGTGGAGATAACCGTCATGCATCCGATTCGGCCGAAGTGCAGGGCAATAGCGACGGCGAGAGCTGCGCCTTCCTCGGGATCGGTGGCCGAGCCGAGTTCGTCGAGCAGCACGAGAGAGTTCGGGGTCGCAGTGCGCGAGATGAAGTCAATGTTGGTGACGTGCGCGGAAAACGTGGACAGGTTCTGCTCGATGGACTGGTAGTCGCCGATGTCGGCGAGGGCCGCATCGAAGACCGGAAGTTCGGCGCGATCCGCGGGAACGGGAACGCCTGACTGTGCCATCAGTGCAAGAAGTCCCACTGTCTTCAGCGTGACGGTTTTGCCGCCTGTGTTTGGACCGGTAATGATGAGTTGGCGGCGGGGGCCTTCGAGTTCGACGCTGATGGGAACGACTGTGACGCCTTTGAGCTTGAGATTGCGTTCCAGCAGCGGGTGCCTTGCATTGTGCAGCAAGAGGCCAGCTTCGCTCACCGGACGCGCCACGTGGCCCTCGTTATATGGTTCGTGCTCGGGTCCGCTCAACTGCACCGATGTGCAGTTGTAGTCCTCTGCGAATCTTGCCTTTGCGAACTGAAGCTCGAGCTCTGAAAGGACATTGAGCGCCGCCGAGATTTGTTCGCCGTGCGCGCCGATGCGTTCGGTCATCTCGATCAGGATGCGGTGAATTTCGACGAGCTCTTCTTCGAGCAGCCGGACCAGCTCGTTATTCTGCTCGATGGTTTCGAGGGGCTCGACGAAAACAGTCTGACCGCTGGAACTGGCTCCGTGGACGACGCCCTGCACACGGCGCTTCTGTTCAATTTTGACGGGGATGACGAAACGTTCGCCGCGGATGGTGATCAGTTCGTCCTGAACAGTGCCGCCCTCGGCGAGACGGCGCAGGTACCCGCGCAGCGATTCCTGAATGGAGCGGCGCTGCTTTTCAATTTCGCGGCGAATGCGGGCGAGTTCCGGTGAGGCTTTGTCTTCGAGCGTACCATCGGGCTGGATCTTGTTCCGAAACGAGCGCAGGAATTCCGTGAAGTCGAGAATCCCGTGCGAGAGCGCGGCTGTGCGGGCCCATTCCGAGCGCATGGCCGCGGGTGGATGCTGCGCAATTTCGCGCCATTCAGCGGCGCGGTCCACCACCAATATGATGTCGCGGATTTCAGTGGTCTCGAGTGCCACGCCCGCGATGCGTGCTTTGTTGACAAAGCTGGCAATGTCGATGATTCCTGAAAAGTCGAATCGGCCTCCGACGCGGCGGAACTCCCGGATCTCCTGAACCAATCCCTGCTGCTGCTCAATCCAGAGCCGATCGGCCGAGGGGGCGAGATCCCCGATGCGGCGGTGGCCGAGCGGTGATTGAGCGTATCCCCGCAGAAGTACTTTGAAAGGCTCGAACTCGAGCACTCTTGCCGAACTGTGTTTTATCTCGGAGGACATCCGAGTTTATGTTACAGGAGCCTGCGCGAAGGAAGACGTTGACGGAGTGTTTCAGGCTGGCTTTCGTTGGGGATGACTGCGCGACGCTCAGCCGCGAATGGTGAATTTGCACCAGGGCTTCAGCGGCGCGGCTGAAGCTACGCCCTTTCTATACTTCAATCAGGCTGTNACCACGAGAACACGAAGGGAAGTTCCTATACTGCGGCACCTGATGCGCGCTGGGTGGCGGGTAGCCGTAGCGTGAACAGGGCGCCACCTTGGGGTTGGTTCTGGCACGTGATGCTTCCGCCATGATCCTGAACCATGCCGTAAACGGCGCTCAGGCCCAAGCCTGTGCCCTTGCCGATTGGCTTGGTAGTGTAGAAGGGGTCGAAGACGCGCTGTGGATCGCGCAATCCGGGACCAGTATCGGAGAATTGAAGCAGGACCTCAGAGCCCGCCTGCTCCGCCGTAATATCAAGCGATCCTCCGCCAAGTTCTTCAAGGGCGTCCATGCCGTTTTCGATGACCTCAACAAATGCCTGAAAGAGCTGCTTGCCATTGCCCATGACGAGGGGAAGGTCCTTTTCGGTGTGCAAGCGGATGAGAATCTTGCCGGGCGTACGCCGCGACTCGAGCATGTGAATCGCGCGGCTCAAGAGGGCACGCAGATCGACCTGAGTTTTCTCCCCGGGGGCCTGCTGGGCGAAGCTCAGGAGGTTGGCGACGAGATCGCGTGTGCGCTGTGCTTGATTGACGATCTTGCGCACGAGAACATCCTGCTCCTGGCTGAGACTGGGCTTTGACCAGAGTTGCTCGGAGTAGTTCATGATGGCGCTCAAGGGATGGTCGATTTCCTGAGCGGCTCCCGCCACGAGAGTGCCGAGGGAGGCCAGTTTCTCTTTTTGGACGAGCTGGTCCTGCAGTTGCTTTTGTTCTTCATACGAGAGCCGCGAGTGGCGCAGAAGCGACATCAGCTTCTGATCCTGTATGTACTGGCGCATAAACACGAACAACCCCAGCACGACCATTGCCGTCAGCACGGTGATGAGCCGGAAGACGCGAGACGAGGGCTCAGAGCGATCAACAAACAGCGCCCAGAGACCGAGTCCAGGCAAGGAAAGAATGGCGAGCATCGCCAGCCGGGCCGCGAGCTTTGTCCAGCGGCGTTTGAGTGTAGAAGGATGTGTTTTAAGTTCCCATTCGCGCGCGGACAAGAATGCGGCAGCCGTCCACACTAGAGGAGCAATGAATGGGACATCGTAGAAACTGCCGGAATAGTACGTGGAACTGGTGATCGCGCGATCGAGAAGCTGCGAACAGACTGCGTAGATGACATTCGCACCCAGTAAATGCAAGTACAGCCGCCGCCATCCTGAGGAGCTCGTCATTGCCGCGAGGCCGAGAACTGCAATCAGTACGGCATTTTGCAGGAGGTAGAGCGCGTCATAGTTCTCGTTGTAGGAAGCGACGTTTGAATTGACATACTGGTGCGGAAATACGACGAAGGCATAGAGAAAAATCCACCATCCGAGAAGCATGAGGAAGTTCAAGGCGCTGAGGAGAATCTTCCCGCTCTTTTTGGTGATGTCGGGACGCCAGGCAACAGCGGCGATCACCGGAACGGCATGGAAGAACAGAATGATGTCGAAGAAGAAGGGGTCCGGAATGTGCGTGTGCAGCAGAATTTCGTAGTAGCACCACGCCGCCTGATTACTCGACCACAGCAAAAATCCAAGCGTCATGGGTATCCAGAAGCTACGTTCCTCGCGGGGCCGGGTGATCGCGTTATGAACAACAAGCCCAGAGATGAACAGCATGATGACCCAGTTGGTGACATCGGAAAATATGGTCAGGGCGAAGCTTTGGTGGGCGGTAAGAGACACGACGGCGTAGGCCAGAGTGATTCCGGCCGCTGCGATGAACCAGCGGTGGCGCCGAACGAGACCCATTCGACCTTAATTCTATAGAGGCCATTCCGAACCGTTAGGGTCGGGTGGGACGAGCGGGGTTACTTTGGTCACCCGGACTAAGCATTCTTGGCGGCCACGGACGGGGTGAAGACGACGACGGAGGGCAATGTTCTAGAATGAAATAGGAAGCTTTCTTGCTTCCTCTGGTGATCCCTATGGCATTTCCTGTGACGCGACTGCGCCGACTGCGCCGCACGGCGGAACTTCGCAACATGGTTTCCGAGACCCGGCTGACTCCCGATGCGTTTGTCTATCCGATGTTCGTATGCCCCGGCGAGGGTGTTCGGAAGGAAGTGCGGTCCATGCCCGGCGTGTTCAATTTATCTGTCGATGAGGCCGTCAAGGAAGCGCGGCAGGTGCATTCGCTTGGGGTGCCGTCGGCAATTCTATTTGGCTTGCCGGACAAGAAGGACGAAGTGGCAACCGGTGCGTGGGCCGAGGACGGAATTGTGCAGCAGGCGGCTCGTGCCATGAAGCGCGAAGTGCCGGGCCTGGTGCTGATGGGAGATGTATGCCTATGCGAATACATGTCGCATGGGCATTGCGGCATCGTAAAGGCTGCGCCGCAGTCGTTGGGCGCAGCCGTCGCTACGCCTCCGGTGACCACGGATTACGAGATCGTGAACGACGCGTCGCTTGAGTTGCTGGCGCGAACGTCGGTATCACTGGCGAAGGCGGGGATCGACATTATCGCTCCGTCGGACATGATGGACGGGCGAGTAGCGGCGATCCGGCGGGCTCTGGATGATGCCGGGCTGATCAATACGCCGATTCTGTCGTACGCGGCGAAGTTCGCCTCGGGGTTCTACGGCCCCTTCCGCGAGGCGGCGGATTCAGCGCCGCAGTTTGGGGACCGTCGCTCGTATCAGATGGATGGAGCCAACTTGCGCGAAGCCATGCGCGAGATTGAAGAAGACGTCGCGGAAGGCGCCGACATGATTATGGTGAAGCCGGCGATGCCCTATCTCGATGTGATTGCGGCGGCGCGGGAGCGCTTCGATCTTCCGCTCGCGGCCTATCAAGTATCGGGCGAGTACGCCATGATTGAGGCGGCGGCGCGCAATGGCTGGATCGAGCGCGATCGCGTGATGATGGAATCGCTGTTGAGCATCCGGCGGGCCGGGGCGAGCATGATTCTGACCTACTACGCGAAAGACGCGGCCAGACTTCTGAGCTAGCGGACGAGACGTCTGCCGCTACACAATCAGCACTACATTTTGAAGAACGAGCGCCGCTGCATGCCCATGATCGCGGCTACGATCGCGTCGGGGAATTGGCCGATACGCGAGTTGTACTGTTGCACGTGGTTGTTGAAGGATTCGATTTCAGCCGCGAGTTGCTTCTGGTCGGCCGATCCTTGCATTAGTGCGTCGAGCTTCGCGCGGGAACGATCGTTCGCTTCGCGGAGACGAGCAAGGTTTCGGGAGAGCACGAAGCCGTAGATAAGAATCGCGACGGCGAAGACAACGAACACCAGTTCGGAAATCGTGCCGCTGCCCATAGCACGATGATCTTAAACGGGGACGATGCCGTCCGCTAAGACGGTGAGCGCTCCCTAGTCTTTGCTGGGCTGCTTCGGAGTCAAGTCGCAGGCTTGACGTACCTGGTCAGCGTTCAGTCCTGCGGGCGAGAATTCCGCAATCTGGCGTCCACTACGCGTGGGTATCGCAATATTAAAGACTTGCGCGCCCATCAGACCGCGAACGGTGCCTTTATCCATGGAGAGAAAGCGCCCGCGCGGGCCCCAGTTCCAGCCATGATGGGCGTGGAAGTCGTTGATGCGGACCTCGACATCGAGTTGCGGTTGTCCCCAGAAGCCGGGACGGTTCGGCGGTGGCAGCCGAACTCCGGGATTGAATTCGCCGAGCTTATATTTCCCATCTTCGCAATAGAGTTCGACGCGGGGCTTGTATTCGGGATCTTCGCGGAAGTAGTTGTTCGATACCAGTTCGAAGCGGACTCTTTTGGCTCCGGTCATTTTGTCGACGGATTGGAACTGCATCCACTTACCGCCCGCGCTGACGCCATCCTGCTCGCCCTGATAAGGGCTCATGGAGCGCTGAGCGGATGCGGAACTTATGGCCAGAAGAGCGAGGCAGGCGAGAGTAGCGGATAAAGCGAATGCCCTGTAATTTGTTCTACGAAGCAAGCGCAATGGGTTCACGGTGTCCTCCACGAACAGACCTCACATTATCTTGAACACGCGGGAACACTGAAAAGTTGCACACTTGGATCTGGTCGCGGGATCAGCGGGTATCGACTTTGAGGACGAGGTAGACCTGCGGGCGATTGTCGAACTGGCTCACGGATTTCGTATCGCTCTTATGGGTCTTGAACTGGGCGTAGACCTCGTAGTCGATTGCCTCGGAGAGGGCCGGAAAACGGTAGGTCCCGTCGGTGCCGGCGATGTAGGTTTTTACGGTTCGATTTCGAGTGTTGGTGACGTAAACGACCGCGTCCGGGAGAGGATTGTCCTGCTGATCGAGAACCTTGCCAAACAGCAGGCGCCCGACCTGCTTTTCTTTCTTGTCGGGAGCAGCAGAGCAGACTGCGCACAGTGCGATCAGCGCGATGCAGGAAAACACTACAGCTTTCATCACGGAGCGGGTGTGATTCATGCTGCCTCTATTGTCTCATGGGCTTACTGACGCGCCCTAGTGGGTTAGATGCAGGCTGGTGTCTTCGCGTTCGTCGTTGAAGACGTGGATGGTGACGTCCTGAACCAGGCGCAAGGGCTTGCCGTCGGCGGCCTTGAGGTTCTTCAGATCGGCGGTGAGAATGTAGTCAGATTCGCCGGCGGGAACGCGCTGCGCAAATTCACCATGGTGGTCCGAGTAAACCTCCCACTTGGGCTTCTTGTCCTTCGCGCGGCGGATCTTCACCATTACTCCATAAACAGGTCTGTCATCGGGCCCCCAAACGGTGCCGGCGATCAGCGCGTAGGGTTTGTTCATGGATTTCTGGGCTGTGAGTAGACCGTCCTGAGAGCGGAGGCTTGGTAAGAGCAGTACAGCGAAGAGGGCTCCATACAACGATAGCTTGGCGAGACGCCGGCGTCTGCGAAGGCTAGGAATAGTCACCATCTTCGGTCTCCTCTTCCTCCTCGTCATCCTCTTCTTCGTAGCCTTCTTCGACCGCCTTTAGCTCCAACGGACTCACAGTGACCACCTCGAAGTCGCTGCCACACTCGGGACAGGAGATGACTTCTCCCTCGTCCACGTCTTCTTCTTCCACATCCAGATTCGTCTCGCATTCCGGGCAAAGCGTCATAAAGCCTCCCAAGCCGATTAGAGCCTCCTGATAATATTTAGATTCTCCCCGCCGGTTGGTCAAGGGGCAGCGACCGCGAGGCGCAGAGAATCTTCACATCACAGCCGATCACCGTCCAGCAAGGACGCGAGCACCGGAGGTCCTGAGGCATGCTTCGTTCCGGGAAGTTGATGCGTTTGCCTGCATTTGGGCTGGCAGCGTTCTGCATTACCCTGCTTACAGTCTGGGCCCAAACCAGCGCTGTGCCACCTGCCGTCCCTGATCCCAAGATCGCTGCAGCTTTGAAGCAGATCTCCGCCGAGCGGATTCAGGAGAGCATTCAACAGCTTGTGAGCTTTGGCACGAGACTGACTCTCTCGGCGCAGGATTCTGAGTCAATCTCTTCAGGTCGCGGCATCGGCGCCGCGCGGGAATGGATCAAGTCGGAATTCGAGCGTTATTCGAAAGAATGTGGCGGATGCCTGGAGGTGAAGACCGACACTTTCACGGAACAACCAGCTGAACGAATTCCAAAAGCGACGGAGATTACCAATGTTTATGCGGTTCTGAGGGGATCGGATCCGGAGAATGCCAAGCGCATCGTGCTCGTGACGGGGCATTACGATTCACGGAACAGCGATACGTTCGATGTAAATGGCGATGCTCCGGGAGCGAACGATGACGCAAGCGGAACCGCGGTGAGTCTCGAGTGCGCGCGTGTGCTGAGCAAGTTGAAGTTCCCGGCTACGATTATTTTCCTGACGGTGGCGGGAGAAGAACAAGGACTGAACGGCAGCCACCACTTCGCGAAAATGGCCAAGGATCAGGGATGGGATGTCGAGGCCGTTCTCAATAACGATATTGTGGGCGGGGACAAGAGTCCGGAGCAGGATCATGCAGTCGTGCGTGTGTTCTCGGAAGGGGTGCCAGCCGCCGCTTCCGAGCAGGATGTGCGGCGGATACGCGGTCTGGGAGGAGAGAGCGATTCGGGCTCCCGTCAACTGGCGCGATATGTCGCGGACGTGAACCGTAGCTATGATGTGGGCTTGAAATCGATGCTCGTCTTTCGATTGGATCGTTATCTGCGCGGTGGCGATCATTATTCCTTCAATCAACAAGGATTTTCCGCCGTGCGCTTCACAGAGTTTCGCGAGGACTACAACCATCAGCATCAGAACGTGCGGGTGGAAAACGGTATCCAGTATGGCGATTTGCCAAAATTTGTGGACTACGATTACGTGGCTCATGTGGCGCGACTGAATGCGGCGACGCTGGCGTCATTGGCGGCCGCCCCGGCGCCTCCGGCGAATGTGCATCTACTGACCAAGGATCTGGAGAACGATTCCACGTTGACCTGGGAAGCGTCTCCCGGAGGACTCGCTTCTGCATACGAAGTGGTTTGGCGGGCGACGACGAGCCCGGAGTGGGAGCACTCTCAGAATGTGGGGAATGCAACGCGCGCATCCATGAAGCTGTCAAAGGATAACGTGATATTCGCAGTGCGGGCCGTGGACGCCGCGGGGCATAAAAGCCTGCCGGTGGTGCCCAGTCCGCAGCGCTAGACCGGTGGCAGGGCATGTGCGAGTAGAATTGTGCAAGGGGAAATCGATTGAGACGTACCGGTGAACCGCTAACGTTAAGCTTGCCGCCGTTTACGCGGGCGGTCGTGTGGCTGATTGGAATCAACACAGCTTTTTACCTGTCGTACCTTGCGCTGAGCCTGACCGGACTACATATCTATGACTTCACGAAGCTGTATTTCGCGCTCACTCCGATTGCGGTAGTAGGGCATGGCTGGCTCTGGCAGTTGCTGACGTATGGCTTCATGCATTACGAGTTCTGGCATTGGTTCGGGAACATGCTGGGGCTATGGATGTTCGGTGCGGCGATCGAGAATGCCTGGGGCTCACGCCGGTTTATCGAGTTATTTTCCATCGGTGTCTTTGGGGCGGCGCTGACGACAGTAGCGCTTTCCTACGCGCACATCCTGGGGGATCCTTTGCGCGCGACGGTGGGCGCATCTGGCGGGGTCTTTGCCGTCCTGCTGGCGTTCGGAATATTGTTCGGCGATCAGGAAATCATGATGTTTCCATTCCCGTTCCTGATCAAAGCGAAATACTTTGTCGGAATTTTGATTGTGGTGACGCTGGCATTCGCGATGACTGGCGGCGGAAATGTGGCTTACGTCGCACATCTCGGCGGGCTGTTCTTCGGCTGGCTCTATATACGTCGCGGGATAAAGCCGCCTCTGGTCAATGTGAGTTTCTCAGAGCGCTACTATGGAATGCGCAACTCTTTCTACCGCTGGAAGCGGCGGCGGGCAGCGCGGAAGTTTGAAGTTTACATGCGGCAGCACGACCGCGACGTGCACTTCGACGAGCATGGCAATTACGTTCCTCCGGACGACGATTCGCGTAAGGGAAACGGCGGGGGGAAGTCAGGGTGGGTGAATTAGGGCAGGTTCAAGCGTTCAAAAGTTGATCTGTTCGCTCGCAGCATCCTTTCCACCGCAACATCTTCTTGGTAGAGACGTTGCAAGGTCTCTACATCCAGAATTTCGTGAACTCCGTCAAGATTCGGTTTAGTAACTCTTCCTGCTTCGCTTTGCCCTTGAACCCCAGATCGTGACCAGCGGCTTCGACGGTCATCAGCTTAATTTGCCCGGGGATCATCTTGATCGCCTTTTCCAGCTCTTCGATGGTGCCGAAGGGATCTCTGGTGCCGTGGACGAAGAGCGTNGGCGTGCGCAGATCCGGGAGATGCTGCGTGCGCTGCTGCTCGGGACGGCGCGGCGGGTGCAGCGGATAGGACAGTAAGAGCAGTCCTGCGGCCACGTCTGGTTCTTCGGCGCAGAGCATGCTCGATTGGCGTCCACCGTAGGAGTGGCCGCCGAGAAAGATGCGGCCTTTCACCGTTTCCTTCATGGCTGCGATTGCATTCTTCAGGCCAGCGCGGTCGCGGGTGGCATCTGCGGGGCCCGGCGGTCCGAACGATCTGACTTGCCTGAACGGAAGGTTGCAGCGGAGGACGGTGTAGCCGCCGTCGGCGAATGTCTCGGCTAGCGCGCGGAGCAGCGGAGCTTGGGCGTTGCCTCCAGCACCGTGCGTGAGGACCAGGGCATTGCCGTTGGGAGTTTCGGGAGCGTGCAGGAAGCCAACGATGTTGGGGTCGAGGCTGCGGTCAGCGAATTCGCGTACGGAGTTGGCCAAGGCATGATTCTAAACCCGGGAACCCGCGCTACGCGGCTGGTGTCCTTAGTCACAGACTCTAAGGCGCATCATCAGTCACATGAAAGCACATCCACTACGGCTATTGTCAGCGCTTCTGTTTGGATTCGCTTCACTTTGTCTTGCCCAAGGAAATCCGAGCCCCAAGAATGCATCGGCAGCGGTCCTCGCCGCTTTTGAGATGCACGATATTGTGATGTTAGGTGAGATCCACTGGAATAAACAGGAATACGAATGGCTTCGATCTCTGGTCGCTAACTCTGAGTTCGCCGATCGGGTTGACGACATCGTGATGGAATTTGGAAATTCGCTGTATCAGAAGTCCGTGGACCGATATATTGCCGGCGAAGCAGTTTCGATCGAGGAGGTGCAGCTCGCCTGGCGTAACACACTAGGTCTAGGAGACCCGCCGCCGATTTACGGAGACTTGTATAAGACCGTGCGGGAAACGAACCTGCGCCGTCATGGCAAGCATCAGATGCGTGTCCTTTGTGGAGACCCGTACATCGATTGGGACAAGGTACAGAGCAAGGAAGACATCGGCCCGTTCTTAGGTCATCGCGATCAGTGGTATGCGCAAGTTGTAAAGGACGAGGTTATCGCCAAACACCACCGCGCCTTCTTGATCGCGGGCTCGGCCCATTTTCTGCGTCGGCAAGGGAACGGTTATATCGAGCCTGAGTTGCGGAGGGCCGGGGCCAAGACCTTTCTGATTCTCGCTGGGACGAATGCTGTTAAAGGTTATGACGATCTGGATCATCGATGGGACTCCTGGCCTGCGCCTTCCATTATGGTTTTGAAGGGCAACTGGGCTGGCAGAGTGGCAGCGATACCCGTCATCTCGGGAGGGACCGAAGGTATCGACTCTCGTCTGAAACTGAAAGATGCCGCTGATGCGCTCCTGTATCTTGGCCGTCGCGACAGCCTGATCAGCGTTGAGGCTCTACGGGAGGAGGTCGACGGTACCGCGTACGGGAAGGAACTCCGGCGACGGATGACGATTCTAGGTTTAGTCTTGCCTTATATCCCAGAGGACAAGGAGAGCCCGCAGTTTAGTAGGCCAGAACGCGACGATCGTCC
>C688J18823_10001245_pt1 | contig 15649 bp, 18 predicted proteins | sample HopSoiMetagenom1_FD_18823 | JGI IMG/M metagenome (IMG submission 18823)
GCCGCGACGGCGAGCGGATTTCCCGAGAGCGTGCCGGCCTGGTAGACCGGGCCGAGCGGCGCGAGCTTCTCCATGATGTCGCGACGGCCCCCGAGCGCGCCGAGCGGCAGGCCACCGCCGATCACCTTGCCGAGCGTTGTCAGATCGGGGCGGATGTCGTATTGCGCCTGTGCGCCGCCGAGCGCGACGCGGAATCCGGTCATCACTTCGTCGAAGATGAGGAGCGCGCCGTGCCGGCTGCAATGCTCGCGCAGCGCCTGCAGGAACCCGGGCGCCGGCAGCACCAGGTTCATGTTGCCGGCCACCGGCTCGACAATTACGGCGGCGATCTGCGCGCCCTGGCGGGCGAACGCCGCGCCGAGCGCTTCGGCGTCGTTGTAGCTCAGCACGAGCGTGTGCGCCGCCGTCTCCTCGGGCACGCCGGCCGAGCTCGGGTGGCCGAAGGTGAGCGCGCCGGAGCCCGCCTTCACGAGCAGCGCATCGGCGTGGCCGTGATAGCAGCCTTCGAACTTGACGATGATCTTGCGCCCGGTGAAGCCGCGCGCGAGGCGAATCGCCGTCATGGTCGCCTCGGTGCCTGAGGAAACCAGGCGCACCCGCTCGATCGACGGGACCAGCTCGCACAGCCGCTCGGCGAGCAGCGTTTCCGCCTCCGTGGGCGCGCCGAACGAAAGCGCGCGCGCGGCGGCCGCCTGGATCGCGGCAACGACCGCGGGATGCGTGTGTCCGAGAACCATCGGTCCCCACGATCCGACGTAGTCGATATAGCGGCGCCCTTCGACATCCCAGAGGTATGCGCCGGCGGCGCGCTCGAAGAAGCGGGGCGTGCCTCCGACCGCGCCGAAGGCACGAACCGGTGAGTTGACGCCGCCGGGAATGACCCGCTGCGCGCGCGCGAACATCGTCTCATTGGTCATCTGAAAAGCTCTCCATAGGCCCGCGCGCGCGCTCTGATGTCCGGCGCGTCGAAAAGATCGGAAATCACCGCCAAGAGATCGGCGCCGGCGGCGATCAGCTGCGGCGCATTGTCGAGCGTGATGCCGCCGATCGCGGCGACGGGCACGCCGAGTGCCTTGGCTTCGCGAAAGAGCGCAAGTGGCGCGCGCACGGCATTCGGTTTTGTCGGCGAGGCAAACACGCTGCCGAACGCGACATAGTCAGCGCCGGCCGCGACCGCTGCCCGCGCCAGACCGAGATCGTTGTAGCACGACGCGCCCAGAATGCGCTCGCCGAGGCGTTGGCGTGCCAGCGCGAGCTCGCCGTCGTCGCGACCGAGATGCGCGCCATCGGCGCCGAGCTCGAGTGCCAGCCCGGCGTAGTCGTTGATGATCACCGGCACGCCGAAGCTTTGCGCCAGACGGACGATCGCCGCGCCCTGCGGCCGGTTGCGCGCCTTGCTGCGGTATTGCAGGAGCGCGATGCCGCCCTCGAGCGCGAGGCGCACCTTGTGCTCGAGGCCTTCGCCTTCGGGCGTCACCGCATAGAGGCCGCGCAACCTCATCGCCGGTGGAAGCGATTCGGCATGCGCTGCCCGCGACCGGCGGCAAAGCCGGCGGCGAGCGCATGCCAGGTGAAATCCTGCGCTTCGCCCACCGCGTCGGCCACCGACGCGCCATGGGCAAGCCGCGCCGCGATCGCCGATGCGAGCGTGCAACCCGAGCCGTGATAGTCCGCCGGCAGCCGCGGCCAGCGATCTTCGCGCACCACGCCACGCTGATCGTAGAGCGTATTCACGACTTCGGCGCCGCCTTCGTGGGTGCCGGTCACGAGGACATATCGGCAGCCCGCGTCGACGAGCTGCTGCGCGCACTCGCGCAGCTCGCGCGCGCCGCGCGCAAGTCGCCGCGCTTCCAGGCTGTTCGGCGTGAGCACCGTCGTGCGCGGCAGGACCGCCTCGCGCAGCGCGGCGATGGCGTCATCGCTCGCCAGCGGATCGCCGCGTCCGCTGGCGAGCACCGGGTCGACCACGAACGGCACGTCGGCGTGGCGCGCGACGATCTCACCAACCGCGCGCGCGTTCGCGGCGGAGCCGAGCACGCCCGCCTTGAAGGCCGCGACGCGCACGTCCTCGAGCACGAGCCGCGCCTGCTCTTCGATCCACGCGCGCTCGAGCGCCCAGAGCTGCGCGACGCCGCGCGTATCCTGCGCCGTGATCGCGGTGACGACCGACATCGGATGGCAGCCTAGAGCGGCCAGCGTGAGGAGATCCGCCTGCAGTCCCGCGCCGCCGGTTGGATCCGAGGCGGCGAAGGAAAGTACGATCGGCGGCGCCGCCTGAACGGACGTCGACATGAGTTAATATCCGACCCCTTCTATGACGGAAAATCAAGTGCAGTACAAGACGTGGATGTGCCTGATCTGCGGGTTCGTCTACGATGAAGCAGCCGGATTGCCCGACGAGGGCCTCGCCGCGGGCACGCGCTGGGAGGACGTGCCGATGAACTGGACGTGTCCGGAATGCGGCGCGCGCAAGGAAGACTTCGAAATGGTGGAGATCTGATACGGTAAAATGCGCCGAATCGGCGCATGTCCTCGATCAACCTGACGCATCATTTCCTGATCGCCATGCCGAACATGGCCGATCCGTACTTCTCGAGGACCCTCACTTACATCTGCGAGCACAACGATCAGGGCGCGCTCGGCCTCGTGGTGAACCGCCCGATCGAAATGACGCTTTCGGCGCTGCTCGAGCGCCTCTCGCTGCCGATCTCCGACGCGGCGATTTCCGGCGCGCCGATCTACTTCGGCGGCCCGGTGCAGACCGACCGCGGCTTCGTGCTGCACGAGCCGGTCGGCAACTGGCAGGCAACGCTCGCCGTGCGCCAGGCGATCGGCCTGACGACGTCGAAGGACATCCTCGAAGCCGTCGGACGCGGCGAAGGCCCGAAGCGCATGCTGGTTACGCTCGGCTACGCCGGCTGGTCTCCGGGACAGCTCGAGCAGGAGCTGTCGCAGAACGCCTGGCTGACCGTCGAGGCGAAAGACGCCATCCTCTTCGACATTCCGGCCGAAGAGCGCCTGCCCAAGGCGATGCAATTGCTCGGCCTCGATTACGCGCGGCTGCAGGACGCGGCGGGACATGCCTGACGGGCCCGAGCGCCAAGCGCGAGCGAAGAATTCCCGTACCGTCCTCGCCTTTGACTTCGGTGTAAAGCGTATTGGAGTGGCGGTCGGCGAGCCGGAGCTCGGCACGGCGCATCCGCTTGCGCCGATCAGTGCGCCCGGTTTCGATGCCATTGGCAAGCTGGTCGCCGAATGGCGGCCCGCCCAGCTGGTGATCGGCCTGCCGATCGCAGCCAACGGCGAGCACCCGCTCGCGAGGCGCGTCGAGCGCTTTGCGCGCCAGCTCGAAGGGCGTTTCCACATTCCGGTCGCTCGCGTGGACGAGCGCTTCAGCTCGGTGGAAGCCGAGAGCCGCCTGCGCGGCATGAAGCGAACGAGCATCGACTCGGTCGCCGCGCAACTCCTATTGCAGCAGTACTTTGATGAAGCTGCCTGACGCCGAGAAGCTATGCGAGAGCCTCGCCGCCGAGCTGCGGCCGAAGCTCACGTCGAAAACCGCGATGATCGGCCTCTACACCGGCGGCGCCTGGCTCGCCGAGCGGCTGCACGGCCTGCTCGGCCTCAAGGAGCCGCTCGGCCTGATGGACATCGCCTTCTATCGCGATGATTATCACGCGCAGGGCCTGCACCACGATCCCAAGCGCACGCGCATTCCCTTCGACGTCAACGGCCGCGAACTGCTGCTGGTCGACGACGTGCTCTATACCGGCCGCACCGTGCGCGCGGCGATGAACGAGCTCTTCGACTACGGTCGGCCGGCGAGCATCGCGCTCGTGGTGCTGGCCGATCGCGGCGGGCGGCAGCTCCCCATCGCCGCTCAATACTGCGGCGCGAAGCTCGACGTGCCGGCCGGCATGCGCCTTAGCCTGAAGCGCGAGGCGGACGGGCGGCTCGCGCTCGTGCTCGAGGCGCACCGTGCAGCGTAATCCGCAGCTCAACGAAAAAGGCGAGCTGCAGCATCTGCTCTCGATCGAAGGCCTGCCACGCGAGATCCTGATGCAGATCCTGCGTACCGCGGAATCGTTCGTCGGCGTGACCGAGCGCGAAGTGAAGAAGGTACCGCTGCTGCGCGGCAAGAGCGTCTTCAATCTCTTCTTCGAGCCCTCCACCCGCACGCGCACGACCTTCGAGATCGCCGCGAAGCGCCTGTCTGCGGACGTGATCAACCTGAACATCGCGGTGTCGTCGCAGACGAAGGGCGAGTCGCTGCTCGACACGGTGGCCAATCTGTCGGCCATGCAGGCGGACATCTTTGTCGTGCGCCATGCCTCCTCCGGCGCGCCGTTTCTCATCGCCAGCCATGTCAAGCCGCACGAGCACGTGGTGAACGCGGGCGACGGCCGGCATGCGCATCCGACCCAGGGCCTGCTCGATCTCTACACCATCCGCCACTACAAGCAGGACTTCTCGCGCCTGACCGTCGCCATCATCGGTGACGTGCTTCACTCGCGCGTCGCGCGCTCGCTGATCCATGGCCTGACCACGCTCGGTACGCCGGAAGTGCGGGTCATCGCGCCGCAGACGCTGCTGCCCGCGGGCGTGGAGGCGCTCGGGGTCAAGGTGTTCCACGACATGCGCGAAGGCCTGCGCGATTGCGATGCGATCGTGATGCTCCGGCTGCAGAGCGAGCGCATGAAAGGCGCGCTCCTGCCCTCGGCGCAGGAATATTTCAAGAACTACGGCCTCACGAGCGAGAAGCTGGCGCTCGCGAAGTCCGACGCGATCGTCATGCATCCCGGCCCGATGAACCGCGGCGTGGAAATCGACTCCTCGGTCGCCGACGGCCCGCATTCGGTGATCCTGCCGCAGGTGACTTTCGGCATCGCGGTGCGCATGGCCGTCATGAGCATGGTCGCCGGCTAGATGCGTCTAGCCATCAGGAACGCGCGCCTCATCGATCCCGCGACCGGCCGCGACGGCGCTGGCGATCTCTACATCGCCGATGGCAAGATCAGCGCCGAAGCGGGGCGTGTCGATCGCACCATCGACGCCAAAGGGCTGGTGGTCTGCCCCGGATTCGTCGATATCGCCGCGCGCTTGCGCGAGCCGGGCTTCGAATACAAGGCGACGCTCGAGTCCGAGATGGAGGCGGCCGTCGCCGGTGGCGTGACCAGCCTCGCGTGCCCGCCGGATACCGATCCGCCGCTCGACGAGCCCGGGCTGGTCGACATGCTGCGCCGGCGCGCCAAGGCGCTTTCCCGCGCGCGCGTCTATCCGATCGGCGCGCTGACAGTGAAGCTCGAAGGCGAGCGGCTGACGGAGATGGCGCAGCTCGCCGAAGCGGGCTGCGTCGCCTTTTCCCAGGCCAACGCGCCGATCGCCGACACGCAGGTGCTCTGGCGCGCATTGCAGTATGCCGCGACGTTCGGCTTTCGCGTCTGGCTGCGCCCCGAGGACGCATGGCTGCGCAAAGGCGGCGTGGCGCACGATGGCGAGGTCGCCACGCGTCTCGGGCTGCCGGGGATTCCGTCCTTCGCCGAGACCATCGCGCTCGCTTCAGCGCTCGAGCTGGTGCGCGCGACCGGCGCCCGGGTGCACTTCTGCCGTCTCTCCACCGCGGGCGCAGTCGGAATGATCCGCATCGCCAAGCGCGAAGGCCTTGCCGTCACCTGCGACGTCGCCATCCACCATCTGCATCTCTGCGAGCTCGATCTCGGCTACTTCGACTCCAACTGCCGCCTCGATCCGCCACTGCGCAGCCAGCGCGATCGCGACGCGCTGGCGCGTGGCTTGGAGGAGGGAGTGATCGACTGCGTCTGCTCCGACCACACGCCGGTCGACGACGATGGCAAGCACCTGCCGTTCGCCGAGGCCGAGCCCGGCGCGACGGGACTCGAGCTGCTGCTGCCGCTCACGCTGAAATGGGGTGAAGCGCGCAAGCTGCCGCTTGCAAAGTCGCTCGCGCGCATCACCTCGAGCGCCGCGGAAGTGCTCGGCGTAACGACCGGGCGGCTGGCGCCCGGGGCGCCTGCGGATGTAACGGTCTTCGACCCGAACGCGACCTTTCGGGTTTCGCCGCAAACGCTGCGCAGCCAGGGCAAGCACACGCCTTTCACCGGCTACGAGCTCGCCGGGCGCGTGCGCTACACGATCGTCGACGGCAACGTGGTGTACGAAGGATGAGCTGGCGCGCCGCGGTCGTAGGAGCGGCGCTTCTTGCGGCGTGCGGCGCGGCGCCCAACAAGGGTGGCTATTACAAGGACGACGGCCCGGGCGCCAGTCCGCCGTCCAACCTGTCCGCGCTTCCGGACGCGGCGCCGAAGAGTGAGCCGCTGCATCGCTTTGCCAACCGGCCTTATGAAGTGTTCGGCAAGAAATACGTGCCGCTCGCCAAGGTACAGCCGTTCCACCAGCGCGGCGTCGCGAGCTGGTACGGCAAGCGCTTTCACGGGCAGAAAACCGCGAGTGGCGAGCCTTATGACATGTACGCCATGACGGCGGCGCATCCGATCCTGCCGATTCCGAGCTATGCGCGCGTCACCAGTGTGCGCACCGGCAAGCAGGTCATCGTGCGCATCAACGATCGCGGACCGTTTCACTCGGGCCGCATCATCGATCTTTCGTACGCCGCCGCGAATCGTCTCGGTTTCATCGGCACGGGCAGCGGCGAAGTTGACGTCGAAGCGATCGTGCCGGGCTCGCGCGCCAGCTTATAATCCGCGCCTTTTCCGGCTTGCTCATGCTGCGCCTCGTTTGGTTTCTTGCGCTCTTCCTTGGTACTGCTGCTCACGCGGCTGCACCACCGCCGCCGCCGATCGTCGCGCGCTCATGGCTGGTCGGCGACCTCACCAGTGGTCAGGTGCTGGTCGCCGAGAAGGCCGACGAGCGCATGGAGCCCGCGTCGCTCACGAAGATGATGGCCGCCTACCTGGTGTTCGGCGCGCTGCGTGACAAGAAGCTCACGCTCGAGCAGACCGTGCCTGTCTCGACGCACGCCTGGCGGGCGCCGGGCTCGCGCATGTTCATCGAGCCGCGCAAGCCCGTGACGGTTGATGAGCTGATCAAGGGCATGGAGATACAGTCCGGCAACGACGCGACTATCGCGCTTGCCGAGGCGGTCGCCGGCAGCGAAGAAGTGTTCGTCCAGCTCATGAACCGGGAGGCCGAGCGGCTCGGCCTAAAGAACACGCACTTCACGAATTCCACCGGGCTCCCGGATGCGCAGCACTACAGCTCGGCGCAGGACCTGTATTCGCTCGCTGCCGCGCTGATCCGCGACTTTCCGGACGACTACGCGCGCTATTACGCGATGAAGGAGTTTCGCTACAACAACATCACGCAGCCGAACCGAAATCGCCTGCTGTGGCTCGATCCGAGCGTCGACGGCGTCAAGACCGGGCACACCGAAGCGGCGGGCTATTGCCTGATCGCCTCGTCCAAGCGCGGTCCGCGGCGCCTGCTCTCGGTGCTCCTCGGCGCCACCTCCGAAAACGGCCGCGCGCAGGAGTCGCAGAAGCTCCTTAACTGGGGATTCCAGTTCTACGACGCGGTGAAGCTGTACGGCGCGAACGAATCGGTGCGCGGCCTCGAGGTCTGGAAGGGCGCTGCGCGCGAGGTCAAGGCCGGCCTGCGCAAGGATCTCTTCGTCACCGTGCCGAAGGGCGAGTCCGCCAAGCTCAAGGCCGAGCTCGTGTCGCAGCAGCCGCTGGTCGCGCCGGTAAGCGCGGATCAGCGCGTCGGGACGCTGCGCGTCACGCTCGATGGCAAGCCGTATGCGGAATATCCGGTCGTCGCGCTGGAGACCGTCGCGCCCGCGGGCATCTTCGGTCGTGCGTGGGATACACTCAGGCTGTGGATCAAGTAGTTTTCCTGAACGGCAGCTTCATGCCGCTCGCCGAGGCCAAGGTGCCGGTGCTCGACCGCGGATTCATCTTCGGCGACGGGGTGTACGAGGTGGTCCCGGTCTACTCCAAGGTGCCCTTCCGGCTGGAAGAGCATCTGAACCGCCTCGAGCGCAGCCTCGGCGCCGTCGGCATCCGCAACCCGTACACGCGCGAGCAGTGGCGCGGCATCATCGCCGGCCTGATCGAGCGCCAGCCATTCGAGGACCAGGGCGTCTACTTCCAGGTGACGCGCGGCGTCGCCAAGCGCGACCACGCCTTTCCGAAGGACGCTCAGCCGACCGTCTTCATGATGTCCAATCCGCTCGTGCCGCCGCCGCGCGTGCAGGTGGAGCGCGGCGCCAGCGCGATCACCGCGCGCGACAACCGCTGGCTGCGCTGCGACATCAAGTCGATCTCGCTCATCGGCAACGTGCTGCTGCGCCAGCTTTCGGCCGAGGCCGATGCGGTCGAGACCCTCCTTTTGCGCGACGGCAAGCTGACTGAGGCGTCGTCCTCCAACGTGTTCATCGTCAGCGGCGGGGTGATCAAGTCGCCGCCGAAGAACGAGCTCATCCTTCCCGGGATCACCTACGACGTGGTGGTGGAGCTCGCCCGCGCGCACAGCATGCCCCTCGAGTTCGGCGACATTACCGAATCCGACGTGCGCACCGCGGACGAAATCTGGATCACGTCCTCCTCCAAAGAGGTGCTGGCGGTGGTCGAGCTCGACGGCAAGCCGCTCGGCGATGGCCGTCCGGGGGCGCTCTTCCGCCGCATGTACCAGCTCTACCAGGACTTCAAGCGCGAGGTCATGCGCGCGGGCCGGCGAGAGCGCATCTCCGCCTGAGGTTCCTGGCGATGCCCTTGGTCGCCGATAGCTCGCCGTTAGCGTTTCCCGCCGATTTCCCGATCAAGGTCATGGGCCGCAAGCAGCCGGGCTTCGCGCAGGCGGTGACGGACATCGTGCTGAAGCACGCGCCTGACTTCGATGTCGCCACGGTCGAGATGCGGCCGAGCCGCCAAGGCCGCTACCTCAGCGTTACCTGCGTAGTGCGCGCAAAGTCTCGGGAGCAGCTTGATGCTTTGTACCAGGACCTCTGCGACCATCCGGCGGTAGTCATGGTGCTATGACGGTCGTCGACGATATCGTCGTCAAGCGCCTCGGCCAGGCGCCTTATGCGCCGACGCTCGAGGCCATGCGCCGCTTCACGCTCGCACGTACCGATACCACGCCGGACGAGCTCTGGCTGCTGGAACACCCGCCGGTCTATACGCTCGGGCAGGGCGCCGCGCCGGTGCAGGTTGCCAATGGCATCCCGGTGCTCGCGGCCGACCGCGGCGGCGAAGTGACCTATCACGGCCCCGGACAAGTAGTCGTCTATACGCTGGTCGACCTCACCCGGCGCGCTATCAAGGTGAAGGCCTTCGTACGCCTGCTCGAGCAGACGGTGATCGATCTGATCGGCCCACGCGCCGAGCGGCGGCCGGGCGCGCCGGGAGTCTATGTGGACGGTGCCAAGGTGGCGGCGCTCGGCATACGTGTAACGCGCGGCCGGGCGTACCATGGACTCGCCGTGAACGTCGACATGGACCTCGCGCCCTTTTCCGCCATCGACCCGTGCGGCTACCCGGGCCTGCGCGTCACGCAGACGCGCGATCTCGGCGTCCCCGGCACGCCGGCCGAAATCGGCGAGCACCTCGCGCAATTGCTGATAGGGCACCTCGAAGATGCGTGAAGCGGGCGTAAAGGAAAAGGGCCAGGCAAAGACCATTCGCATCGTGCCGGTCGCCGCGCCGCTCGCGAAGCCGGCCTGGATCCGGGTACGCGCCCCGAGCCCCGATTCCCGCTTCTACGAGATCAAGCGCATCCTGCGCGAGCAGCGCCTGCACACCGTGTGCGAAGAAGCCTCCTGTCCGAACATCGGCGAGTGCTTCGGCAAAGGCACGGCGACCTTCATGATCCTCGGGGACATCTGCACGCGCCGTTGTCCCTTCTGTGATGTGGCGCATGGCCGGCCGCTCGCGCCGGATGCGGAGGAGCCGCGCCATCTCGCCGAGACCATCGCGGCGCTCAAGCTGCGCTACGTGGTCATCACCAGCGTCGATCGCGACGATCTGCGCGACGGCGGCGCCCGGCACTTCGTCGAATGCATCCGCGCCGTGCGCGCGGCGAGCCCGCAGACCACGATCGAGGTGCTGGTGCCCGATTTCCGCGGCCGCCTCGACCGGGCGCTGGAGATCCTCGCCGCCGCGCCGCCCGACGTGATGAACCACAACCTCGAGACCGTGCCGCGCCTCTACAAGCGGGCCCGGCCGGGCGGCGACTATAAGCACTCGCTCGAGCTGCTGCAGCGCTTCAAGGCGCTCTATCCGGAGGTACCCACCAAGTCCGGCTTGATGGTCGGCCTCGGCGAGACCGACGAGGAAATCATTGCCGTGATGCGCGATCTGCGCGCGCACGATGTGGACATGTTGACCATTGGCCAGTATCTGCAGCCCTCGCCGCATCACCTGGCGGTCGAGCGCTACGTCGAGCCGGCGATCTTCCGCCGGTTCGAAGAACACGCGACCCAGCTCGGCTTCAGGCACGCGGCCATCGGTCCGCTGGTGCGCTCGTCTTACCACGCGGACCAGCAGGCGCACGAGGCGGGCGTCGCCTAGAGCAGCTCTTGCCGCTAAAGTCGAGCGCCACGGTGAAAGGCGCGCGCTACGCCGCGCATGCAGCGACCCGGGCGGCAACGGCGATAATCCTCGTTCTCATGAGAACACTCATTTTCGCAGCGCTGCTTGGCACGGCGATGACCGCGGCGCTCGCCCAGTTGGAGAGCATCTCGCGGCAGGACGCCACCGCGGCGCTGCGCGCTGCGCTGGAAAAGGGCAGCACGGCGGCCGTGGCGAAGCTCGGCCGGGTCGACGGCTTCCTCGGCAATCCGGCGGTGCGCATCCCACTGCCGGACTCCGCGCAGCGCGCCGAGCGCATGCTGCGCGGTGTCGGCATGGGCAGCTATGCCGATGAGCTGATCGTCACGCTGAACCGCGCCGCCGAGCAGGCGGTGCCGGAAGCGCGGACGCTCTTCGTCCAGTCGGTGAAGAAGATGACCGTGCAGGACGCCAAGGGCATCATCGCCAGCGGCGAAACCGCTGGCACGGACTACTTCCGGCGGACGACTCGCCCGCAGCTGCACGACCGCTTTTTGCCGATCGTGCAACGCGCCACGGCCAGGGTGGATCTGGCGCAGAAGTATGACGCGTACGCGGGCAAAGCTGCAGCGGTGGGTTTGCTGCGCAAGGAAGACGCGGATCTCGACCAATATGTGACCGAGAAGGCGCTCGACGGCCTGTATCTCATGGTGGCCGAAGAGGAGAAGAAGATCCGCAAGGACCCGCTCGGCGCCGGCTCCAGCATCATCCGTAAGGTATTCGGCGCGCTGCTGTAAGGCGCCTAGTGTGCCTTGTCCCAGTTTTCGCCGACGCCTACCTCGACGACCAGCGGCACGTCGAGCTTCGCCACTGACTGCATGAGCGAGCGCACGTTTTCTCGCGTGCGCTCGATGTCCGCGTCGGGCACCTCGAGCACGAGCTCGTCGTGCACCTGCATGATGAGCTTCGCCGCGCCCGAATCTTCGAGCCACTTCTGCACGGCGATCATCGCCAGCTTGATGAGGTCGGCAGCGGTGCCCTGCATGGGCGCGTTGATCGCCGCCCGCTCCGCGGCCTGGCGGCGCACGGGGGCGCCGCTGCGCAACTCGGGTAGCCAGAGCCGCCGGCCGAACACCGTTTCCACGTAGCCGATCTGCTTCGCGCGCGCTCGCGTTTCGTCCATGTAGCGTCGGGCGCCGGGATAGCGCGCGAAGTAGCGCTCGATGTAGGTCTGCGCCGTGCCCCGGTCGATGCCGAGGTTCTGCGCGACGCCGAAGGACGACATGCCGTAGATCAGGCCGAAGTTGATCACCTTGGCGATCCGCCGCTGGTCGCGCTCGACCTCCGACAGCGGCACGCCGAACACCTCGGCGGCCGTCGCGCGATGCACGTCCTCGCCCTCGCGGAAGGCGCGCCGCAGGTTCTCGTCGCCGGAGAGGTGCGCCATGATGCGCAGCTCGATCTGCGAGTAATCCGCTGACATGAGCTTGGCGCCCGGCGGCGCGATGAAGCAGGCACGGATGCGCCGTCCGGCGGCCGTGCGGATGGGAATGTTCTGCAGGTTGGGCTCGTTCGAGGCGAGCCGGCCGGTGACGGCGGTAGTTTGCGAATAGGTGGTGTGAACGCGCCCGGTCGCCCGGTTGATGCTTTTCGGCAGCTTGTCGGTGTAGGTGGACTTCAGCTTCGACAGCGCCCGGTGCTCGAGGATGAGGCGCGGTAGCGGATGGTCGAGCGCCAGCTCGGCGAGCGAATCCTCGTCGGTCGACGGCTGGCCCGACGGGGTCTTCTTCTTTACCGGTAGCTTCTGGCGCTCGAAGAGGATTTCCTGGATCTGCTTCGGCGAGCCGAGGTTGAAGGGCTGCCCGGCCGCCTCGTAGGCTTTCTGCTCGAGCCCGAGCATCTCGCGGCCGAGCTCCGTGCTCTGTGCTTCGAGTTTCTCGCGGTCGAGCAGCACGCCGTGGCGCTCCATCGCGAACAACACCGGCACGAGCGGCAGCTCGATCCGGTCGTAGATGAACGTCAGCTTCTCGTCCTCGGTGATGCGCGGATGCAGGATGTCGTGCAATGCGAGGATGCAGTCGGCCCTCTGCGCCGCGTACTCCGTAGCTCGTGCGACATCAAGCGCAGCGAAGGGAATGCGCGAGGCGCCCTTGCCGGCAACTTCGTCGTACGTAAGCGTGGTCCAGCCGCAGTGGCGCTGCGCAAGGCTGGCGAGCTCGTGGCGCTCGTGCACTTCGAGCACGTAGGACTCGATGATCGTATCGTGCACGCAGCCCGCGAGCCGAATGCCGTGATGCGCAAGGAGATGCGAGTCGAGCTTCGTGTCCTCCGCCACTTTGCGGCAGTCGGCTCGCTCGAGCCATGGCCTGAGCAGCGCGAGCGCGCTCTCCAGTGGCACCTGCGCCGGGGCGCCAGCGTAGTTGTGCGCGAGCGGCACATAGACCGCATCATCGCCAAAGGCGAGGGCGATGCCCACCAGGCGCGCGCTCATCGGATCGTCGGCGCTGGCGATGCAGGTGATGCCGACGAGCGGCACGGCTTCGATCTTGAGCAGCACGTCGCGCAGCTCATCCTCCGTGAGCACCGTGCGAACGCCGCGCTGGTTCACCGCGGGCGGCGTCGGCGGAATTTCCGCCGCGGGCGTGCTCTCCACTTCCTTCAGCCAGGTTTTGAAGCCGAAGCGGTCGTACTGCGCGCGCTGGCGCGCCGGGTCCCTTTTGCCGTCCGTCAGTTGCTCGAGCGTGACCGGCAATGGCACATCGCGCTTCACCGTGAGTAGCTCGCGGGCCTTCGGCAGCCAGTCCTTCACCTTGCGCAGGTTCTCGCCCGCGAGGCCGCTGATTTCATCGGCGTGCTCGATCACGCCTTCGAGCGAGCCGTACTGCACGATCCACTTGCACGCGGTCTTCGGTCCGACCTTGTCGACGCCCGGAATGTTGTCGATCTGGTCGCCGATCAGCGCCAGGTAATCGACGATCTTTTCCGGCGGCACGCCGAACTTGGCGCTGACGCCGGCGACGTCGAGCTTCTCGTTCGACATCGTGTTGACCCAAAGCGTGCGCTCATCGACGAGTTGCGTCAGGTCCTTGTCGCCGGTGGAGATGACGGTGCGCCAGCCGCGTGCCTTGGCCTGCTCCACGAGCGTGGCGATGACGTCGTCGGCTTCGACGCCCTCGATCACGAGCAGCGGCCAGCCGAGCGCGGTGATGGCGTCGTGCAGCGGCTCGACCTGGCGCGAGAGGTCGTCGGGCATCGCGGTGCGCGTCGCCTTGTATTGCGGATAGAGCTGGTCGCGGAAAGTGCCGCCCCGCGCATCGAACACCGCGGCGCGCGCCTGCGCCTTGTAGTCGCTGGCGAGCTTCCGCAGCATGTTCAGCACGCCATAGATGGCGCCGGTCGGCTCGCCGGTCTTGGGGCTCCGCAGCTCGGGCAGCGCGTGATAGCGCGATACAGGTACGACGAGCCGTCGACGAGCAATAACGTGTTTTCCGGACTCTCCGCAGACACGATGACACAAGGGAAGCTACTGAAGGCGCCCGGCCTCGGCCGCGAGATCTGCGCGCGCGCGGCGTGGAGCTGTTCGGCATTATGGCAGAGCCGCGGTCAGTGTGTTCGGCAGCGCGCGTGAAGCGCTGATGTTCGCCAAATTCGCGAGCGGCTATATCGTGCTGCGGTGAGCGAGCCGCGCGAAGTAGTCCATGCAATCTTCAAGTTCTACGACAAGCGCGGCTTCAAGTCTTCGCCGGCCGAGCGCGAGGTGCTGCTGAACCTTTAGTAGAATGCGGCAATGCGCGCCGCGTCGGTGGTCCTTCTGATGTGCGCCGCGCTTGGCGCCGCAGCGCAGGACAAGGTCGAGCGCTTTCCCGAGCCGCCGCCACCGCCGCCGATGCCGGAAGCCGATGAGCCGGCGGTGCGCATCCCGGTGCGCGAACGCGATAAGGTGGACGAAATCCGCGAAGGCGGGCGCGTCGTCATGCTCAGGGTCACGCCGCCGAATGGACGGCCGTACTATCTCGTCGACACGACGGGCAACGGCAACTGGATGCGCCGCGATTCGCTCGACGACGGCGTGCGCGTGCCGATGTGGCCGGTCTACACCTTCGAATAGTTTGTCGGTCTATACACCCGTCACCGAAGCCGAGCTCGCCGCGTGGCTTCGCCGCTACTCGGTTGGCGAGCTCCTTGCCTGCGAGCCGATCGAGTCCGGAATCGAGAACACCAACTACTTCGTCACCACGGCGCAGGGCCGCTACGTGCTCACGCTGTTCGAGCGCCTGCCGGCGCACGAGCTGCCGTTCTATCTCAATTTGATGGCGCACCTCGCGCGCCATGGCATCCCGGCGCCGGCGCCGATCGCCGATCTGAGCGACCAGTATCTCGGGCAGCTCAATGGCAAGCCGGCGGCGCTGGTCACGCGGCTCCCGGGCGCCTCGCTCGAGCGGCCCGGCGACGCGGAGTGTGCCGAGCTGGGTGCGCTGCTCGCGCGCATGCACCTCGCCGGCCGTTCGTACGCCGCGTACCTGGAGAACCCGCGCGGGCCGAAATGGTGGCGCAGCGCCGCGGCCGAGGTGCGCCCGTTCCTCGATGCCGCGCGCTCGGCGCTGCTCGAGGACGAGCTCGGCTTCCATGCCGGGCAGCGCTTCCCCGACCTGCCGCGCGGCCCGGTGCATGCGGATCTCTTCCGCGACAACGCGCTCTTCCAAAACGGACGCATCTCGGGCGTCATCGATTTCTATTTTGCCGGGGTCGATTGCCTGCTGTATGACGTCGCCGTGTGCGCGAACGACTGGTGCCTCGCCGACGTGCAGAGCGATCCGGCGCTCGATGCGGGACGTACACAGGCGCTCCTGCGCGCCTACGACGCGGTGCGCCCGTTAAGCGAGCTCGAGCGCGCGGCGTGGCCGGCGATGCTGCGCGCGGCAGCGCTGCGCTTCTGGCTCTCGCGCCTGTACGACTACCATCTGCCGCGGCCCGGCATGCTGGTGCACGCGCACGACCCGGAGCATTTCCGCCGAATCCTCGAATGCAGGCGCGCATCGTAGCGGCGCCGCGCGGCGCGCGCTGGCTCGCCGAAGGCTGGCAGCTCTTCCGAGCCGCGCCGCTCGGCTGGCTGGCGGCGGTCT
>C688J18823_10001246_pt1 | contig 15647 bp, 12 predicted proteins | sample HopSoiMetagenom1_FD_18823 | JGI IMG/M metagenome (IMG submission 18823)
GATCGACCTCTCAGCCTCGACTACGGAATTTTAAGCTGGTTAAGCCATTACCTTAACTACTACCTATCCGAAATATTTATTGTCCTCGCAAAGCGGAAAAGAATTCCTTTTACTCATACATATAACAAATATACCTACATAGATGTATGTATATTAGCATATATACTTTATATGGTATTTATAAACCTTACTCCACGGCAGCCAAAATATTATATACTCACCTGTACACCACTTCTAATGAAATATATGGTTAAACCATTTATTATATTAGACGTACGATTAGCATGTGTCAAGCATTTGGACAGCGTTCATTCAGAGCCATCATCAAACTCAATTAATATCAATGGTGTAAGCTTTTTAGTATCTACACCATTACTATGTAAAAATTAACATTAGAATATAATTTTATATAAAATAAAAATTATTAGCATTAAATTATAATATTATAATTTAAAAATTATCTAAGCATAAAAAGGATAAATTTCAATTATATATTAGGATACCTATAAGAAGGTTCATGTAATAGGTTATCAAACTACAATAAGGCTTAACAATGGGCTTGTTAGTGCAAAATCTTCTTTTACTGTAATAAATAAAAATTGTATTTAATTACATATAGCTATAATAATTACTATAGAAAGATGGTCCTTATTTTCTCCTTAATACCCTAGTTTATACTATAAACACTCATTTAATATGTGTTAGAATTTAATAAGCACCTGACTTTCCTGTACTATACTTGAATATAATACTTACTCTATTAGTATCACAAATAACTGAAAGGGACAAATAAATTAAAGATTAAAAAAAGGGAGGGGGGGGAAATGCCCTTGAAAAGATATATATATCTTCTTTTAATATATATAATATTCAAAAAAAAATAGAGATATATAAGAATCGAACTTATATTTTCTGATCTGCAATCAAAATTTAGAACCATCTAGATATCCCTTAATATATATTTATAATGTAAATTTAAATTACTATATTAAAATTAATGTAAATCTAAAGCATCTTTAATATAACTACTAGTTAAGACTACAAACACTTGAGCTTGTATGAACGCAATTCCTAATTCTAAACCAGAAAATGCTACAATAAAAGCTAAAGGTATTAATCCTAAAAAGAAAAATATAAAACCAGAAGTCATAATATTATAAGTAAAACCTGCTAAAATATTTAATAACATGTGACCACTTAAAATATTAGCACCTAGTCTAAGCCCTAAAGAAACATTTCTAGATAAGTAAGAAATAAATTCAATTAACACAAGTAAAGGTAATAAAGCTAAAGGACAACCAGCAGGAACCAATAAAGAAAAAAATTCTAAACCGTGTTTCTGGAACCCTAAAATAGTTGCACCTAAAACTACTGTAAAACTAAGAGAAAATGTAAATATAAAATGACTTGTAGAGGCAAAACTATAAGGAACCATACCTATTAAGTTATTTACAAGAATAAATATAAATAAAGTATAGATAAATGGAAAGTATATTTGACCTTTTGTAGGATTAATTTGGTTTGTTACTATACTATGTATAGTAGCATATAAAGATTCTTGACTTATTGATCATGCATTGCTTACAACTTTATTATAATTAGTTGCTAAAATGTTTAAAGTTAAAACTATAAAAGTACCGATAGTTAAATATAATCCAATGTTAGTTATAGATAAATGTAAATTACCTAATATTGGTGCATCTATACTTAGCAAATTACGTATTTCAAACTGATCTAAAGGACTAGGTATATCTGTGAATATAGTTTTACTCATGATCTTTTTAAATGATTATTTTTATTTTTATTAAAATATTAACTATAAAAATTTAACTTTAATTTATTACTTTTTATTTATACTGTTAACAAAGAACTTTTATTATAATTTACTTATAAACATACGAGATATAAATAAACGAACAAATCTAGGTAATATGTATTTTGAAAACACGTATATCATAATTATAAGTAATACAAAAGCGAAAGTTACTTGATTTATAAAATAAAAAGGTACTAGTTGTGGCATTTTTTTTTTTTTCAAAGACTTTAATGTTATAACAATGAAAATCATTATATTTTTACATTATTATCTAATTAAAGATATAGCTTTTTAGGATAAGACATATTTAATCATAGTGAAATATATTAAACATGTAAAAAAAATTTCTTTATTTCTTTTTTTTCAAAAAAAAAATAGAGATATATAAGAATCGAACTTATATTTTCTGATCTGCAATCAAAATTTAGAACCATCTAGATATCCCTTAATATATAGTAAATTTTCTTATAAATTAAAATTACTATATATTAACGATGAAACTGAATAATGTAAACCATCTAATATAGGGGCAGGATATATACCTAATATAACTGTAAAAATAACTAATGTTAAAAGAATAAAAAATTCTCGTTTATTTACATCGCTAATATTAAATTCAAAAAATTTAGTAAAAGACCCACCAAAAGCTATTCTGTTAAACATGTATATAGTATATGCTGCAGAGAAGACTATAGAAGAACTGGCAAAAACACCTAATAAAGGTAATCTTTCAAATACACCATAAAGAGACATAAATTCACCTACAAAATTAAGAGTAAGAGGAACTCCACAATTACCTAAAGATAAAATAAAGAATAAAATAGAAAATAAAGGCATTATTTGAGCCATACCTCTATAAAAACTTATTAATCTAGTTGCAGATCTATCGTATAATACACCTCCGGCACAAATAAATAAACCACTTGAAACAAAACCGTGGGCTAGACCTAAAGCTATACCACCTTCTATACCTTGTATTGTATTACTAAATACACCAATAAGATATACAGCAGCGTGTGATACAGAACTATAAGCTATAAGTTCTTTTACATCTATAGTTCTTAAAGTACTAAAACTGGCATATATAATTGTTATAACACCTATAAGGTAGATTATATAAGTATAATCTAAAGAAGCTTTAGGTAATAAAGGTAATATAAGCCGAAAAATACCGTATAAACTTAATTTTAAAACAATAGCAGCCAAAATAATACTACCGCCTAAAGGTGATTCAACGTGGGCTTTTAATAATCAAGTATTTAAAAAAATAGTAGGAGTTTTTACCGCAAATGCTATAAATATCCCATAAAATAAAAATAATTGTGTTGAATAATTAAAATTTGTTTTATACAATGCATCAAAATCAGTTGTACCCATTATTGAAGACATTGTTAGTATAGATAACAATAAAAATAAGGATCCTAGTAATGTGTATAGAAATAGATAAAAACTAGCTCTTACTTTGTTGCTTGAACCAAATAAACCTATTAATATAAATAAAGGCGGTAATATACTTTCAAAAAAGATATAAAATAATAGTATATCTAATACTAAAAAAACTGCTAATAATAATGTTTCTAACAATAAAATTATTATAACATAAGATTTAACGTTTTCACTTATAGATGTTCAATTACTTAATAAAGCTATAGGGGTAATAATAGTTGTTAATAAAACAAAATAAATAGATAACCCATCTAAACCTAAATAAAAATCAAAATAACTTATTTCATGATATTCTTGAACAAATTGGAATTGATTGCTGCTGAAATCAAACAGAGTAAAAATTACTAAAGATAGAAATAGATTAGCAATAGACGTAATTAAAGCTATAATCTTTATACGTTTAATAATTAGGTTAGATACTTCGTATGAATTATATGCAGATATAGTAAAAATACCTAACAAGGGTATTAATAAAAGTAAAGTAAGTAACATAAAGAATAAAGGCTAAAAAAATAATAATTTACTTAATAACTAATAAATATAATGCCTAATAAATATTTTAAATATTTGTGACTGTGCTAAAATGCCAAGAACAAGTTAAAGAGATAAAATAATAGATCTTTAAGAATTAACGACAGATAAAACTATGTAGTACGGGTATTGTTGCATATGGGCTTTTAATAGCTTAAGTGAATAATATATTATATTTAATAATTCATAGGTAATCCACATCTAAATTATTAAATATATTTTGTATTACTTCGCTGTTAAAAAACTATTAACATAAAAAAGCTTTTTTTTTACTTATAAATATATATTAAATTAAATGTATATAGCAGCTATAGTACTAGTGATTAAATAAACAAATAACAGGTAAAGGTAAACATATAAATACGTAAGGTTTAGACGGAAAGCTAACAATACTAAAATTTGGTTTAGCTTCGAATAAAAAGTCCGCTTAAAATGTATAAAGCAAATATAATGATAATTTAGATCTTTAAATATAAATATTTATATGAAAAATATAAAAGAATATTTTCTATATTTAATATTATTATTTTTCTCTCGATTCTAAATATTTAATTATCGGATGATTAGAATTAATAGGACCAGAGATATTTCCTCCTGCTACCTTATCCTTAAGAAGTTGTGTAGCATTAGGATCGTTATTAATTTGATTAACCACGCTTTTTATTTCAGCATCCGTTAAAGGATCTAGCCCTGTTGATGCTAAACGACTAAGCCCCAAACCTTTATGGTTTTTTCTATTATATTCACCTAAAGATTCTAGTTTAGCTTTAGCTGAAGAAAGAAGGCGAGAATTTTCCGCATGGAAATTATACGCTTTTGAACGTAATTCAGCATCTCTACTTAACTTAAGACGAAGATTTTCCAATCTAACCGCTTCAGGGTCATGACTTGGAAAAGAGATATTTCTCTGAATTTCTTTCATTGTATTTTCTATAGTTTCTTTATTAAATTCTCCAATAGAAGATACTTGATTTTTTGCATATATCTCATCCCTCGTTAAATTAATAGACTTATTTATCGCGGATAAAGCGTCTTCATACATTTTAAGCTGACTTTTTCAGTAGTCTTGATCGGATACCTCCGGTGTTCCTGGACGAGAACCAGCCGAAACATACTCAGGTCTACCATTATAATTACGACCTCCACTTGATCCCTCACCAGAATCCATAACATTGTATAACTTAGGCTTCTTATCTTCTAATATATAAGATCCGTCACCTAATTTAGCTTTATCTAAGCCATATCATAATTCATATAGAGTTAAGTTACCTTTATTACCTAAATAATCTGTTAATAAGCCGAAAGTAGATGTATTTATAATTCAACTAAGTATACCTAGTACTACATTATTTTTAAAATCACAAAAGTGAAAATCTAAATTACCTCAAATCATATACTTTACTGATGTTATAAATACAATTGTAAATAGTGCCGCAATAAATTTATTTAAAGTAAAATGTTTTAAAAAGCTATTTTTTTTTCTGTTAATAGAAGAGACCTTAATTTGTTTTTTTTTGATTATAAAGTAGTATTTTTTCATTTTTATATATTTTTAATTATGTCAGGATGTTGACTACTCTTAATAATTCTAAAGGACAATGAGATTTGTTGGTATTATTTCAAAACTATATAATATGCATGGTATTAAAATTACAAATGCAATTACTATAGGTAATAATACAGTTCAACAAAAAGACATTAGTTGATCAAAACGTATTCTAGGAAATGAAGCTCTAGCTCAAATGAATATGAATATCATAATACAAGATTTTATACCTAAAGCTAAACCATAAAATAAACCCTCGAATAAAGGACCTGAATACAAGCTTTCACTATGTAAATTATTTATATATTCTTCAAAATCATAGTATTCCATTAAACCGTAAAATGATGGTAAATAATCATATAAATAACCACCTAAAAATAGTATACTGCTTAATATACATATTAAAACAATACTAGCATATTCGGCTAAAAAGAAAAAAACAAAAATAACAGCTGCATGTTCTGTCATAAATCCACTAACTAGTTCCGATTCAGCTTCTGCTAAATCAAAAGGAGCTCGATTAGTTTCCGCAATAGACCCTATAAAGAATATTATAAATATTGGAAATAGGGGTATTATAAATCATATAGTTCTTTGAGCTTCTATATTTACTGTTAAATTTAAACTTCCTGTTAACATTACTACAAGTAATATAGCAGAACTTAAAATTAATTCGTAACTTATTAATTGTGCTGTACTTCTAAGTGAACCAAGGAAAGCATATTTACTATTAGCACTTCAACCTGCTAATAAAATACCATACGTAGCTAAAGATGATACTGCTAACATATATAATATACCTAAATTAATATCACTTAAAGCTAAACCTGGTCCATACGGTATAACCAAATAACCTAATAATGAAAAAATTAAAGTTATAATAGGACCAAGAAAAAACAAGGCTAAGTTAGCTTGTGTAGGAGATACATATTCTTTCAATAAAAGTTTTAAAGCGTCAGCAAATGCTTGTAAAAGACCATAATAACCAACTATGTTAGGACCCAATCTTCTTTGCATACTAGCCATTGTTTTTCTTTCGGCTACAGTAACATAAGCTACGGTTAATAATACAGGCACAGTAACTAACAAAACATCTATGACTGATATAAGAGTAGGTAAATATAACATTTTGTACTTTTTTATTCTCTAAGTCTAAATATAATACACATACTTTTTTCTAGTTCTTAGGTTAAAAATAACTTTAACATATTTAATGTGTTAAGTTATTTATTATTAATTTATATAAAAGTATAGCGAGATGTAATAATAAAACCTACATTAAATAAAGATAATCCGGTAATAACTATTAAGTTGGCACCTAATTAAGATTTAACTTTAACATTAGATATATTTGTATTAGTTATACTAACCTTATTTATTAGAGAAGTTAAAGATAATAGTATAAGTAAAAGCAAACTATTATCAAATATATTTAAATAAGGTATTAAAATATAAAATATAAGACCTATTAAAATATATAGAGCATAACTTGTAATAACTCCTGTGTCTAAACTGGCTATGTTTCTACTTAAAGTAATTAAACCTTTTTCCAGTCCATAGGGCCCTAATAATTCTACACTTCCTTTATCTAAAACTTTAGTAGTTTGACCACCTAATTTAAGAATAAGACCAGTAATATATTTATTATAAAAAAGTTCAATCAAGAAACGTTGATTGAAAAATCCAAATAAATTATAACCTAATCTAGTATATTTAAAACTAATAAGACTTTTAGGTAAAAACTCTGAAAATATTATAGCTATAACACTAAGAGAAATAGTAAATATTAAAGGTAATAATTTAAATATAGTAGGTACAGCAAATTCAGTGTCTAGCATTATTTCATGTACTGGATGAATAAATATACTATTATCAGAAAAGAAACCTGAACCTAATCCTATAAAAATATCCTTAGTTATATAACCAAAAACGATAGAAAAAATAGCTAATATTATTAAAGGTAAACTCATAAATATATCACCTTCATGAGCATATTTGTCTTTAATCATTTCGAATCCACTAGCTTTAAATTCTTTAACTAAAGCTATATTAGCTACATCATCTTTAGTTAAAGGAGCTCATCTACCTGAATATCGTTCATTTTTGTAACGATTCTCCTGATGTATATCACTTAGTTCACTATAGAATTTAGATTCAGCACTAATATTTCTATAATTAACAATAGGCCCATTAGGGTTAGTTAAGAAAGTTAAGTATAAAACCTTAACAGAATATAAAGTAGTAAACATAGCACCTATGGTTGCTATGAAATAAACTACTGTACCGCTAAAATAAAATTGTCCATATGCTGATTCTAAGATAAAATCTTTACTATAGAACCCTGTCATAAAAGGAAATGCAACTAAACTAAGACTTGCTATTAACATAACAGAATATGTTAAAGGTAAGTATGGTCTTAACCCACCATATTTTCTAAAATCTTGATTATCTGCTACTGCATGAATTACAGCTCCTGCACCTAAGAATAACAATGCTTTATAAAAAGCATGATTAACTAAGTGAAATAAAGCTACGTTATATGAAGATAAACCTACTGCTATCACCATCATTCCTAATTGACTCATAGTGGAATAGGCAATAACTTTTTTAATATCTTGTTGGAATAAACCAATAAGACTACTAAAAACAGTAGTAATTGCTCCTAATCATAAACATAGAATTAACACAGTTGAACTGTACTCTATTAAGGGACTTGTACGCATTAATAAATATACACCTGCGGTTACCATAGTAGCAGCATGAATTAAAGCACTAACGGGTGTAGGACCTTCCATAGCCATAGGTAATCAAACATGTAATCCAACTTGAGAACTTTTAGCCATAGCACCAATTAATAAACATATACCAATAATTGTAACAATATTTTCATTTATAAAAGGCGCTAGTGAAAAAACTGTACTATAATCGATGTTACCAAATGATCATAGTATAGCAAACATACCTATAGTTAAAAAACAATCACCGACTCTGTTAGTTAAGAAAGCAGACATAGAACTTTGATTTGCTGCAATTCTAGTAAATCAAAAACTTACTAGAAGGTAAGAACAAATTCCTACACCTTCTCACCCAACGAACATTAATAAGAAATTATTAGCTGTAACAAGTATAATCATCATAAAGGTGAATAGACTTAAATAGCTAAAAAACCGTTGATTATGTGGATCATGGCTCATATATCCAATAGAGTATATATGAACTAGAGAACTAACTATTAAAACAGGTATCAACATAGATACAGTTAAACTATCAAAATGGAAACCCCATAAGACNTTTAACGATTCACTATCNATTCATCTAAAAAGATTTATAGATACAGGTATGTTATTTAAACCCACTTCAAAAAACGCNACTATTGNTAATAAAGTTGTTACAATTACACTNGTACATGTAATTANTTGTGCTCCGCTAACTCCGATTTTTCTACCAAAAAAACCGGAAACTATTGATCCTAATAAAGGTAAAGTAATAATAGCTAAATACATTATTTATATTCTATTGCAATACTTCCTCTTAATCGATAAAATGCAACTAGAATACCTAAACCAATTGCTGATTCTGCTCCAGCTATTGCTATTATGTATATAGCAAATGTTTGGCCTAATATATCATCAAAGCTAAGTGAACTTATCAATATTAAGAATGTAATAGCTAACAACATTATTTCAATTGAAATAAGCATTAATATTATATTTTTTCTATTTAAAACGAACCCTAAGATTCCAATTAAAAAAAGTATTAAGGATAAATTCATTTATATATATTTGTTTTTAATTATTTTAATAGGCAATAACAAGGGCTTTATTATAAACATAGTTTATACTTTTCCCCCACTTTCCGTATAAACATAATATAAAAATAATAAGCATGTCCATATGGGATAAGCCTAATTATAAATAATATAATTAACTCATTAGTTTAAAAAAAGGGAAGATTTAAAAATCTGTAAAATATAAATTTCTATTATAACCATAACATAATAATTATAATATATAATATTATATTATATATTATATTAAAAACTTATTTTACAATAGGACTACTAATAAAATTTATATTATTAATAAATAATACCTGTCCAAGTTATATTGTATTATCTAAAGATTTAGCTTTATAAATATAATAAAACTAACTTTAGAAATAAAAAGTTATATATTACATTTAGGATTTTAATCCATGTTTATTTTTTAATATATAACCTTATATAAATGTTTTTATAATTTAATTATTCACGTTATAATCACTACAAAATATTTATAATCACAATAAATTACTTATTAGAATATAACATATGATAGGGCTTTAAACTATATACTTCTCCTTTTCATATGCTACTAAAATTAATCTTACTTACGCATACTAATAAGGTGTTTATTAAACATTTAACAACCTAAGTATACAAATAAGCGATAACTAATTAATATTATATTTAACTAAATTTTTAATTAGAAGTTAATGATTAATCCCCTAAATGTAAGGAACCAATAAAAGTTAATGTATTATTCTTACAATATTTAAAAATACGTTATAATTCCATATGGTCATTATAATCAGTATTATTTTCTTCAATAATAACACTATATTGAATGTTATTTACCTGAATAGCATTGTTATATTCGTCGTCAGATATATTATATAAATCGTCGTCTATCATATTTGAATTATTTTCTTCTAGATTATTTTCTTGATTAATCTTCTCTTATTCTTATAAAAATATCCCTGTTTATACTTATTTTCCGGGAATCCGTTGGGTCATACGTAATTTTATTTGTAGTATGACTTTGTTCGTAAAATCCCGAAAAATCAGGCATAAGATTTTATTTTATGTTATGATAATATGCATAGGTACCATTTATTATTTTAAAGGTAGCTGGTTTACTTCTTTATATTAAGATCAATTAAACTGTTCTCTATTAAACTAACAAGTGGAACTATTATTAAGAAATGACTAAAATAAAGTACTGTACTTATTTGTCCAAATTCTATAAATGGCGATTCAACGTGTTTTGCACCCAATTGCATTAATATTAAGAAATTACCTATAAATACATAAAAGGCTATTTTACTTAAAGGTTTAAATTGTATACCTCTACTTCTACCTAAATCAGTAAATGGCATAGTTAATAACATTAAAATAGCACTAAGCATAGCAATAACTCCTAATAATTTATTAGGAATAGATCTTAATATAGCATAGAATGGTAAAAGATATCATTCAGGTACTATAGAAGGGGGTGTCTGCATAGGATTAGCCATAACATAGTTATCACTATCTCCTAATATATTAGGCATGAAGAATACAAATACACTTAAAACTATTATAAAGAAGAATATAGTTATTAAATCTTTAAATAGGAAATAAGGAGCCATAGGTAATCTATCATAATTTCCTGAAACACCTAAAGGATTACCTGATCCAGCACTGTCATGTAAAGCAATTAAATGCATTAATGCTAATGCGGCTAGTACGAAAGGCAATACAAAGTGTAATGCAAAGAATCTGTTTAAAGTAGCGTTATTTACAGAAAAACCACCTCAAATAAATTCGACAATATCTTGTCCTATTCAAGGTATGGCACTCATAAGATTAGTAATAACTGTAGCACCTCATAAACTCATTTGCCCATACGGCAATACATAACCCAAAAATGCTGTAACTATCATTAATAGAAATATAATAGTACCTAATGTTCAGACTAATGTTCTAGGTGCTCTGTAAGATCCATAGTATAAACCTCTACCTATATGTAAATACACTATAAAGAAAAAGGCTGAAGCTGTATTACTATGTAAGTAACGTATTAATCATCCGTTGTTCACATCACGCATGATATGTTCTACAGAGTTAAAAGCTTCTAATACACTAGGGTTATAGTGCATAGCTAGAGTAACTCCTGTAACTATTTGTATAATTAAACAGAAAGCTAATAAAGAACCAAAATTTCATAAATAACTTATGTTACTTGGTTGTGGAGAATCTATTACGTAGGAATTAACTAATTTTAATAAGGGATGACTTTTAAAAATTCTCATTTGTTATAATTTAAATTACATAATTTCTTTTTATAGATATATAAGGAACTAACTTTGATTTACCATCATCATAAATACCCAGCTAATCTAATAATAATTCAGTTTAATTAAAATGCTTAATTTATTAATTAGATCCAGTTATAAAGTTTAAAATTTTTAGCTAAATTATTATTTTCTAGTTTATAAAAATTTAATACGGTTTATTCTAGATACTTAAAGGAAAAAAAGTTTTTTTTTATTTTGGTCTTAGATAATCTATTTTTGTCTAATTTGACTATATTGTGCCTAAAAATATAAATGTATAATATTTTGAGATAATTTGAGATAATTTGCTAGTGCTCATTCCAAACTATTTTAATTTATATTTAATTTAGATAAACCTCATTATTACGTTTTTCATTATAAACGGTTAATTCTTATTCAAGAGTCGAACTTGAATTGGAATATTAGAAGTATTCTGCTCTACCATTGAGCTAATAAGAGTAATATATTTATGGTATGTTTATTGTAAACACCATAAATATCATGAATATGCAACGTAAAGTTAAAAGAGGTTTAAGCAACATATAATAATAAGAACGCCATCATAAGTGCAAATAAACCAGTAGCTTCTGCAAAAGCAAAACCTAATATAGCGTAAGAAAACAATTGACCTCTTAATGAAGGGTTTCTAGCTACACCTAAAATTAATGCACCAAATACTACACCAATACCTACACCAGCACCTATTAAACCTGTAGTTGCTAACCCTGTTCCTATTATTTTTGCTGCTTGTATCATCTTTTTTTTTTATTTAATTGTTTATGAAGAGAATCTCTATAAATATTAAGATAGGAATATCCCGTCTTACTATAGTAGTAGTACAAGATTGAGATATATATTTAAAGGTATATTGTAAAAAAAAAAAGATAGACACTATAAACTTTAACTTTTAAAGCCTATTCCTCTAAAATGAGAGTGTTATATTACTGATGTAACAGAATAATTTAGCTTATTCCTCATTTTCACCTTTACATATTTTATAAGATTTACTCATATTTTATTAACTCCTGTACATAAGATTAATAAATGTATTTTACCTAATATTAGGTAAACCTAATTCTAATGTTTACAAATTGAAGTTAGTAACACAGATGTAATAGGATGAAGTGAGATAAATTTATAATTGAAAAAAAAAGGAGTTACCCTAATAAACGGTGCTTTCTCATATATTTAGATAAAAATTTATAAATAACAGCCTAAATTAAATGAAAAGAAAAAATCTTTTTTTTTTATATCCTTAAAAATACAGGTAATAACAATAAGGAAAATAAAAATCCACAGCTTTAAACAATAAGTTATTTTATTTAATCAATTGTGCTTCTCTGCGGTTTCTCTAAAAAGCTAAGAGGATAACTTCATTAATAATACTAATAAAATTGTTATTTTATTTTTATAAGTTAAACATATAAATAAAAATAAACAAAAAGTTATTTAATTTTTCCCATTTATTTTGGTGCTTATAACACTTCAGTATCTACTTAAACAGGAAGTGCACTTTGTATAGGTAAACTAACAAATGCGTGAGGTTTTGGTGGACTTGTTAAAGCTCACTCTAAACTATTATAACTTCTATTAAGTAATGTTTGTAAACTATCACTATAGAATTGTGGAGTTAATCATGGATATCTAGTTGTAGCTTTACCTTCAACTAATTGAGTATAAACAATTTGTAAGAATAATCATGTAGCAACTACACTTATAATTGATCCGAAACTACTTATTAAGTTTCATCCAGCAAAGGCATCGGGATAGTCACTAATTCTTCTTGGCATTCCTTGTAAACCAAGGAAATGCTGTGGAAAGAATGTAACATTAACCCCTATAAATAAAATTCAGAAATGTACTTTTCCTAACATTCTGTTATAATCTAATCCTAATATTTTAGGTATTCAAAAATATCATGCACTAAATAATGCAAATACAGCACCCATACTTAAAACGTAGTGAAAATGCCAATAAACTTATATAGCTATTATCTTGGTGGACTGTATCTTTACCCGTAATAGATATACTATTTATATAGGAGGTATTTAGTAACAAAAGGTACTTTATATCATAAAGGATTATCATATTTTATTCAATTAAGAACAAAATTTGAATATATTTTATGCTCTATGCTATAAATAGGATAGTTTTTATATTTCCTAACTTCTATAAACCCTTTAATTTTACTAATTCTGTAAAATTTAATGTCACAATATAATCTATTATGCATAAAATAGTCATATATAAATAACATACTATTAACGTTTTGAAATTTGAAGGCGATAGATGAAAACTTTTTAAAACCAGCTTTAACTGACGATTTATTCCGTACAATAATATATGGCTTACTGTTTAAGATAGTACTATCAAAATTTAATTTAGAAGTGTATTCATTATATTGAAACTCTAAATTACATTCTATTCTATTTCCGGTATAGTTGAACACTATACTACCGTCAGTATCAACTAGACCTGAAAAATAAGGATCGTATAGTTCTATTTTATAATTGGCTTCTTTATATTTTAGATTATATAAAAGACAAGCCTCTTTAAAGATAGGTACTTTTAATCGAATTAAACCATTTAAATGTTTAATTATATACATCATATCTTTTCTGGTTGAAACTGTATATATAGAATAAGGCTTATTTTTATCAGCTCTAATTCTACCTATATGTAAATAATTTTGTATACGACTTAATATTCTAACATCTCTGTTATGTAATTTTATTCTAATTTGTTTAAGAACTTTTATTTTACTAGAATAATCTGTTCTAATATCAAAATTACCGTCACCATCTATTATACCTGCAAACCAACTTCAAAACTTATAATCTTCGCTATCAGGTAATTGACGTGCAGTCTCTGAGAATCCTTTACAGTTTTCTGCTGATTGTGTATCAATAAGTTGAGTACCTATTGTAGTATTATTATTTTCACTATTTAAAAGAATAATATTCCTACTAACATCTAGTTTATTAAGATAAAACGTATTAATAAGTAGTAAATAATACACAAATGATACAGTTTCCAGCATATAGTCAATTGCAAAATAATTTTTATTTATATAATAAGAAGATAAATCATTATGGCCCATTTGAGCGACTACGTAGTAAGTATCATGGAATGCTATGTCAAGTGAAGCGTTAGCTAAAACAACTCCACTTAATCCTCCAATTGTGAACATAAATACGAAACCTAAAGCAAATAACATCGAAGGTGTTAATTGTAAAGATCCTCCGTAACATGTTGCTAATCAACTGAATATTTTAATCCCTGTGGGTACAGCAATAATTAATGTAGCTGCGGTGAAATATGCTCTAGTATCGACATCTAAACCTACTGTATACATGTGATGGCTTCAAACAACAAAACCTAATACACCTATTGACATCATGGCATATACCCGTGATTAAAGACTTCAACCTATATGGTACAAATTTATTGTATATTTGAGAAGTAAATTTGTACTACTAATGCATATGAATATGCACAGGTTAAGCTATCTTGTATATTTAATTATTTGTAGTTTACAAATAAACCTCTTTGGAGGCAACTAAGAGTACACCTTAAATATAAAATTAATCTCTTAACTTATATCCAGTACCGTCTACTCGTTGCTCTTTTACAAACATATATTTTACCTTATGTATGATTTAGATCCGCGATAGCCCATTTCATTTCTGACATCTCTAATGATATTACCATACCCTGAGGCATTAATCAGGCCGGTCGTCTAGTTTCCTAGGCGGCTTTGGTTATTAGAGCTTTAGGGGTTCCCCGGAGTTTGATACTGTTGGACTAATTTAAACTTGCTTAAGGTTTATTATATCCCTAAATATCCAAACACACTCTTATTAGAGCTAGCGGATATAGTAGTACTAATTATACCAAAACCTGGTATAATTAATATATAGACTTCTGGATGACCGAAGAATCAGAATAGATGTTGGTAAAGTATAGGGTCACCACCACCTGCAGCTTCAAAGAATGATGTATTGAAATTTCTATCAGTTAAAACCATAGTGATTGCACCTGCAAGCACAGGTAACGATAATAATAATAAAACAGCTGTAACGACAACAGCTCAACCAAATAAGGCTAATTTATGTAATTTTATACCAGGACTTCTCATATTAAGTATAGTAGTTATAAAGTTTATTGCACCTAATAAACTACTTATACCAGATAAATGTAAGGCAAAAATAGCCAGATCAACACTAGGTCCAC
>C688J18823_10001247_pt1 | contig 15643 bp, 10 predicted proteins | sample HopSoiMetagenom1_FD_18823 | JGI IMG/M metagenome (IMG submission 18823)
TCCTTTTCCAATCCCGGCCTTCTGGGCGGGCATGCTTGGCTCGAGCGCCTCCACGGTGATGCCTGCGGCCGGCTCGACTCCCGCTTCGCCGACACGACTGGGACCGTAAGTATCGGGAACAAGAGTTGCATTGATGATCTGATCGCCACGTTTGACTACGAGATCCACTGGTTGTCCCGGACTGATAGCGATCTTTGCCTTCGTGTCTTCCCACAGCGGGTTTGTTAACCCGTCGATCTGGGTGATCAGGTCACCGGGCTTTAGCCCGGCTTTCGCTGCCGGGGAGTTCTCATCTACCCATCCGACGCGGGTGGGCTGGTCCAGATACCAGTCATGCGAATAATGCACCATGAACACGCCAGTCACGATCCCGATGGCCAGCAGGATGTTCATCGCCGGTCCTGCTATCGCGATCAGCAGCCGTTGCCAGCGGGGATGGGACATGAACTCGCTTGGATCTCCTGTGCGAGCCTCCATCGGATTCTCGCCAGCCATCTTGACGTAGCCGCCAAGGGGAAGAGCGCTGATGCGGTAGTCAGTATCGCCACGGCGGAAGCCAAACAACCGCTTACCGAAACCGAGGGAAAAAACATCAACGCGTACGCCACAAAGCTTTGCGACGGCATAGTGGCCGAATTCGTGCACTAGGATCATGACTCCCAGAACGAACGCGACAGCCACAAGAGCGTAGGCGGTGCCGATGAAAAAGTTAGTCAATGATTGCATTTGAAAGATTGCTTCTGAATTCAGGTACTCTGATTGCCCAAGGCCACTGAGGGTACACCTCTGTCCCTCGGAGACTGAGGGCTTTCGAGCCCCGTCATCTCCGCGGCTAAAGAGCGCGCGCCAGCATCAATTTGCAGCACTTGTTCTATAGATTCAGGACTGTGGGTACTAGTTTCGTCCAGCACGCTTTTTATTATTCGAGGAATGTCCTCGAAACTGATAACGCCATCCAAAAACGCTGCCACAGCCACTTCGTCTGCGGCATTGAGAGCAACGGTCTTTGCTCCACCGGCTTCGGCAGCCTCGTAGGCCAACTTCAGACAAGGAAATTTGCCGGAGTCCGGGGGACAAAAGTCCAACCTCGTCAGACTTGCCAGATCAAACTGCAACTCTGAATCCAATCGCTCCGGGAACGTGAGCGCGTAGAGGATCGGCAGCCGCATGTCGGTGACAGACAGTTGAGCAAGAATGCTGCCGTCGCGAAACTGCACTAGAGAGTGAATNGTTGATTGAGGATGAACGATCACCTTAACCCTGTCGGGCGGCAGATTGAACAGNCGGCAGGCTTCGATTACTTCGAAACCCTTATTCATGAGCGTCGCTGAATCGATGGTGATGCGCTTNCCCATCTTCCANGTCGGATGATTTAACGCCTGTTCCGNGGTGATGCCTTTGAATTCCGATTTTGGAGTNNTCAAAAATGGTCCGCCTGATGCCGTCAACCAAACTGCGGCCACTTCATCCACGCTNCCGCCACGCATGCATTGATGNACGGCATTGTGTTCGCTGTCGATCGGCAACAGCGGTTTGCCTCGCCGCCGTGCTTCGCCAGCAATCAGCTCTCCGGCTGCGACCAGACACTCCTTATTCGCGAGCCCAACCGACTTCCCCGCCCGCACTGCTTCGTAGGTAGCCTTAAGGCCAGCTACTCCGACAATAGCGCTGATCACGAAATTGGCGTCGGGATCCGTCGCAACCTGAACGGTGCCAGGAGTTCCATACGCCACGGAGATGTTGGCCCCAGCTCCTTTCAGCTGGCGTTCCAGCCTAGAAGCGGCCTCCTCGGTTGCCATGGAGATCACTTTAGGACGCCACTTGCAACACTGCTCGTAAGCCACTTCGACGTTGGCGCCGGCTGCCAATGAAGTGATACTGAAACGCTCCGGATATGCTTCGACGACTTTAAGCGTATTTGTGCCGATCGAACCTGTAGAGCCCAGAATGGCGATACGTCTCTTAGAGTCGGAGGTTGTTTCCAGCAGAGAAGCTGGATGGAAAGAATTACTCACGTCTTAGAAATGAACGAGGCGGAATGATGCATAGTACCACAGTACGGGAGANGCCAGNAGCAGAGCGTCCACTCGGTCGAGAATGCCACCATGGCCGGGAAGCAGTGTTCCCGAGTCCTTCATGTCAGCGCCACGTTTAATCATTGACTCAACCAGNTCGCCGAGTTGCGCCGCTATATTGATGGANACNGATACCAGTATTGCTGCCCAAATCGTGTTCGCTTCAGGTATNGGNTTGGCGGACAGTACACTCCCGCCCTTCAACAACTTCCATTCAAATAACCGATCGGCGATAGGGCGGTTGTAAACCAAGACCATGGTTCCCACGATCATGCTCCCCACGACCGATGCAGTCGCGCCTTCCCAAGACTTGCCTGGACTAATGCGTGGAGTCAGTCTGCGACTGCCAAAGGCTCGTCCCACGTAATAGGCAGAGATATCGCCCGCCCAGACGACCAGCAACAGGTAGAAGACTGCAAAGGCTCCGTCAGGAATGAGGCCCCGTGTGAACAACAAAAACCCTAGAGTGATGCCGATGTACGGAACCGCAAAGTAGGAAGCCGCTGCCGAGGGTAGGGCCTGTCGTAAGTCTTCGGTCTTCATCGCCGCTACCAGCATTACAAACGGGGCCGCACTCACCAGCACAAGCAGAAGCTCGTACTGAACAAATGGATCCCGGAGCATCTGCCAACCGCCGGCGCCGGTGGGCCGCAATCCGCGAATGGCAATTGACAAGTAGTAATCCCCCAGGACTGCCAGAACAAACACGTATGCCAAAGTGCGAAGCGGCTTCAGGCTGTGGGAAGCAACTATTCTGATGTACTCATCGGTGCACAGTACCGCAAGCAACGCAATGATAAGTGCGTANAGCCAGAGTGGCGCTTTGAAAACCGCCAGCACCGTAATCGGAACCAAAATAATGGCGGTGAGTACACGCTGCATTGATGGATTAAATCATCGCGGNNGTGTGGGGGATAGTACTCGAAGGGTTCTACTTGCGCACGGCAAGGACGCCAGCCATCTCATCACTGCTGTGACGGGCCGTGTCACAAGCAGAGGTGTCGCCGCGCCCATTAGAGCTTTCGGCCAGACCGCCGTAGCGACGCTCTCGTCCCTGATAATCGGCAATGGCATGCAGCAGATCTGTGCCATCGAAGTCAGGCCAGAGCTTTCCAGTGACGTAAATTTCCGAGTACGCGATTTGCCAAAGGAGGAAGTTGCTGACACGCAACTCNCCGCTGGTNCGAATCACGAGATCGGGATCGGGCAAGTCTCCNTACAGATGTCGGCTGACCGTCTCTTCATCGATGACGAGGTGATCGACGCCNCCATTGTTTCTGGCTACCTCGACCATTGTTCGAAACGCATCTACGATTTCGGCACGGGCTCCNTAATTCAAAGCAAGCGTGAGNACCATGCCAGTATTGCCGGCCGTGGCTTCTTCAGCCCATCTCAGGCGGTCCTGCACCTTATCNGGTAATTCATGAATGCGGCCAATGTAGNNGAGGCGGACGTTNTTGCGATTTAACCGAGGAACTTCTTGCTTGAGATACTGTCGCAGCAGTTGCATCAGAAAATCGACTTCACCACGTGGACGCCGCTTCCAGTTCTCCGCAGAAAAGGCATAAAGCGTCAGGTACGGCAGGCGGATGCGCGCCGCAGTCTCCACGACGCCGCGTACGGTTTGAACTCCGGTCCGATGTCCCACGAAGCGGGGTAGGTGACGGCGATTCGCCCAACGACCGTTTCCATCCATGATGATGGCAATGTGTTGCGGCAGACGATCCGCATTCAGCCCTAAATAAATCTCCCGCTCTTTCGCCGAAAGGTCGTCGATGTTGCCACTGTTTGGCTGCAAGTGCTTCATGGCGCAAAGTAGTACGGTAACACACTTGCCCAACTGCTGTCATGGCGCGAAGCACTCGCGTTGAAGGTGCGCGAAAAGAGGTGGATCTTTCTAAACTTTGGATCGTACTTCCAGAGGTCATGCGTACAACAAACAAAAAGGCCGGGCATTGTCCCGGCCTTTTAGACTTTGTTGTTAATTGATGCGAACGCAGACTGCTTTGGTTTCGGTGTAGAGCTCGAGCGCTTCCTTGCCCATCTCGCGCCCCCAGCCTGATTGTTTGTAGCCGCCGAAGGGCATGGCTGCGTCAAAAACGTTGTAGCAGTTGATCCACACCGTGCCAGCCTTCAGCTTGTTCGCCAAGGAGTGCGCTTTAGCAATGTCCTTGGTCCAAATACCGGCCGCGAGTCCATATGCAGTGTTGTTAGCTTCGGAGGCGATCTCATCCAGACTCTTGAAGGGCATTGCAGTTACGACGGGTCCGAAGATCTCCTCCTGCACCACCTTCATTTTTGGATTGGTGTTGACGAGCACCGTAGGTTCGACGAAGTAGCCACGATTACCAACTTTCTTGCCGCCAACCACGGCTTTAGCTCCTTCATTGAGTCCAGCCTCCATATAGCCACACACGCGCCGGAACTGCTCGTCTGAAACCAGCGGACCCATCTGTGTGTCAGGATTCATGCCTGGACCAACCCGAATCTTTTTCGCTGACTCCGAAATGCCCTCGACCACCTTGTCAAAGATCTTGTCCTCGACGAAGAGCCGTGAGCCTGCGCAACAGCATTGACCGTGATTGAAAAAAATGGCATTAGCAGCGCCGGCGGTCGCCTTGTTGAGGTCGGCATCGTCAAAAACAATNTTTGGCGACTTGCCGCCCAACTCGAGNGTTACCTTCTTCAGATTTCCTGCAGCCGCATGCACGATAAGCTTGCCAACTTCAGTCGATCCAGTGAACGCTATCTTGTCCACGTCGGGGTGCGCGGCNAGCGCGGCACCCGCAGTTTCGCCGAAACCCGTAACAATGTTCAACACTCCTGGTGGAAGTCCCGCTTCCATAGCAAGTTCGCCCAGCCGCAGTGCGGAAAGGGGAGTTTGTTCCGCGGGCTTGAGCACAACCGTGCAGCCGGTCGCGAGAGCTGGACCGACCTTCCACGCCGCCATCAGNAGTGGGAANTTCCATGGGATGATTTGGCCAACCACGCCGACCGGCTCGCGCCGAGTGTAGGCGAGGAATGGTCCCGCAATGGGAATCGTGCTGCCTTCGATCTTNGTCGCCCATCCTGCCATGTAGCGGAACAGATCAACGGCCAAGGGNACATCGGCGACGCGCGACACAGAGATAGGCTTGCCGTTATCGAGNGTCTCCAGNTCTGCGAACTCTTCAGTGTGCTCTTCAATGAGGTCGGCNATCTTCCAGATGANCCGNCCACGCTCGCTAGCGGTCATCTTTGACCACGGACCCGATTCAAATGCTCGTCTCGCCGCCTTCACGGCAAGATCGATGTCAGCTTTGTCGCCTTCTGCGACTCGGGCCAGTACTTCACCTGTTGCGGGATCGATGGAGTCAAAGGTCTTGCCTGACGAGGCACTGACCCATTTGCCGTCAATAAGAAGTTTTCTTGGAGTAGCTAAGAATTGACTAACTGCATCTTGCATCTGCAGCGGAGTTGCTGTTGCCATACGGCCTCCTCAGAAACGAGGTTGAAACGAACTTGGCATATTACCACCGGACGCGAGCCGATTGGGAATAGAGGATGGGCCGCGGTTGCACTTTGGCTGCGCCTGCTTCGATCGGGCTTTCGAGTGATTCGAAGAAGGCTGTTCATGCGGTGCTACCAACCGAGTCACGCCGAAGAATCTACGGGGGTTAACTGAGAAAAGGCCCTGATTCTAAACACCAACCAGAGCCCATGTCCTCATTGCATTTGTTATTGCTTTCCGGCTATTGCCTTCTCATGCTGCAGCCTTCATCCTCTGCTCTCGTACGCGCTCGACATTCCTGCTGATGTTCTCGAGCTTCTGTAGCGCCTCCGGAGAACCTGTGATGAAGTCCTCAATTCGTTTCCAGAACAGCGGACTAACAGTCTCACGCAACCCCGGCAGGAAGGGCTTCAGCTTCGCATAAATAAAAATCATCTCGTTGCAATTGTCGAGGAACAGGTTGGAATCGAGCGCCCCACGCGCAACAAACGAGATTGCCATGTCCCAATACGAAGTCACTTGACGGAAATAGCCGAATTCCTTTCCACCAGCGCTGAAAAGCTTACCTAGATCTTCAAAACTGTTTGGCCAGAACTCGAACGTAATAAATTTGCGAGCGTCACGCATCACTGGCTCGCGACGCAATTCATAGAGACGCAAAATAATGTCGGCGTCGTGGTGCATAGCTGTGTTCGTCATACCGGGAGAAGAACTCTTCTCAGTCATTGGAAAACTCCTCTGGAAGTGAATTGGCGGCGATTATCTTAACCGATTCTGGCCGACGCCAACGCAAAGGCAAGCTCTAAGGAGCAGGAATTCGGAGGTAGCACTGCGACTCTGTCGGGTATGGTGCTGCCTTCGCCACTCCCCCTTTGGGCAGCATACGGGCAGCCGAGCAAGTGAGCACAATGCGGGCGATGAAAGTAGTATGTGGACCTGACCTCCAGGGAGGCTAAAGTGCGGCTTCCCAGTAGCAGCTATGCGACGGCGACAGGTTCCTTCGTGATTTGCTTAGAATAATCGCACTTCACAACTGGCGCACTTTCAGCTGCGGCGACAGTCTTTGCTTTTGAGGGCTTCTTCTTTTTCTTGGGCTGCTCTTCTTCCTCAGGTGCAGTCTTCTTATTGTTCGGGCAGACGAGGAAAGTTCCGGCTTTCAGATTCTTCTCCAGCAGATAAGGACTTCCGCATTCGGGACACGTCTCTGCCACGGGCTTGTATGCCGAAGTGAAATCGCAGTTCGGATAGTTCGAGCAGCCGTAGAAGATGTTGCCGCGGCGTCGTGCCTTCTTCTCCACCAGCTCGCCATCTTTTCTGCCTTCAACCGCGCATTGTGGACACTTCACCCCTATGAAGTTCTGCTTCACGTACTTGCATTCGGGGTATCCACTGCAGGAAACGAACTCGCCGTAACGGCCGTGGCGTAGCACCATATTGCGACTGCACTGAGGACAAGTTTCTTCGAGCGGAACGTCAGGAACCTTTTTCCCCTGGTCCAGACGACGCGTCGTCTTGCATTCCGGATATCCGGTGCAAGCCATGAATTGGCCGAAGCGTCCGCGCTTCAGCACCATCGTCCGCCCGCAGTTCTCACAATATTCTTCCTGCGACGTTTCCTGTAGATCTGCATTCTCAAGGTCGGGAAGATCGATTACGTTTTCTTTGGTAAACGTGCAGCTGTTTGGATCTTCTTTGTCGTAAGCGCTACATGCGAAAAACGACCCGAACTTGCCCCACTTCAGAACGAGTGGCGAGCCGCATCGCTCGCATATCTCGTCAGTTGGCTTCTCCATGCGCTTCACATTTTCCATGTGCTTTTGCGCATATTTCAAATCCTTCTCGAAACGCTTGTAGAAGTCCGACATGGCGTCGGTCCACTTCTCCTTGCCCTCCTCGATTTCATCGAGTTCTTCTTCGAGTCTCGCTGTGTACTGCGGATCGAAGATGTCGGGAAAGTTCTTGACCAGCAGATCCGTGACGACCAGCCCGATTTCGGTCGGAATAAACTTGCCACCGATCTTCTGCACGTACTGGCGCTCCTGGATTGTGCCGAGAATGGCCGCGTACGTGGAGGGACGTCCGATGCCGCGCTCTTCGAGTTCTTTCACGAGTGAGGCTTCGTTATATCGCGGCGGAGGCTCGGTGAAGTGCTGCTCCGGCTTCAACTCCTTTAGCGTGAGCTTCTGGCCCTCTTCGAGCGGAGGCAATTTGTGCTTAAGCGCCTCGTCCTCTTCGTCTTTGGTTTCCTTGGATTCTTCGTAGACTTTTAGGAAACCTTCGAACTTGAGCACGGAACCAGTCACGCGAAAGTTGTAGATGCGATCTGCAGTTCCGTCGATATCGACCGTAGTCTGATCGAAGATTGCGGGCAGCATCTGCGAAGCGACAAAGCGCTGCCAGATGAGCTTGTAAACTTTGTATTCGTCTTCCTGCANATACTGTTTTACCGAGTCNGGATGCCGCGTGACCGAGCTTGGACGAATCGCCTCATGGGCCTCCTGCGCNTCCTTCTTGGACTTGTAAACATTCGGTGACTCGGGGACAAACTCCGGCCCAAAGTTGGAGCCAATCAATTCGCGCACTTCGTCGAGTGCGTCGGCAGAAACNCGCGTGGAATCCGTTCGCATGTACGTGATCAATCCCACCGAACCTTCGTCGCCGAGTTCCACACCTTCNTAGAGGCGCTGCGCGATCATCATCGCGCGTTTCACNCTGAACCGGAGCTTGCGCGACGCGTCCTGCTGGAACTTGCTGGTCGTAAATGGAGGGGTCGCACTGCGGCGCCGCTCGCGNTTCTCAACCGACCGNACAGTCCATTGCGCCTGGCGCANCGCGCCGGTGATCTTTTCGGACTCTTCCCCGTTTGGGACTTCNGTCTTCTCANCGTTAATTCCCGTAAAGCGAGCATCGAATGCGGGAGGTTTCGCTGCCGAGAGGTGCGCATCGATCGTCCAATATTCCTTCTTCTCGAACGCCTTGATCTCGCGTTCACGTTCGACGATCAACCGAAGAGCNACTGTCTGCACACGCCCNGCAGAGAGGCCACGACGCACCTTGTCCCACAAAAGAGGAGANATCTGATAACCCACAATGCGGTCGAGGACGCGACGCGTTTGCTGCGCGTCGACAAGATTCCAGTCAATTTCCCGCGGATGTTCGAAAGCGGCTTTTACNGCCTTGGACGTGATTTCATTGAACGTCACGCGGTGAATGGGAATTCCCCCACCNCGCTTCTTCTTGGGCTTGGCATCGCCCAGTTCCTCGTACAGATGGGCTGCGATGGCCTCGCCTTCGCGGTCAGGGTCGGGCGCTAGGTAAATGGCGGTAGCTGTTTTTGCCTTCTTCCTAAGATTGGTGAGGACCTTCTCTTTACCGGGAATAACGACGTACTCGGCTTCGAAGTCATTATCGAAATCAATGCCAATCTTGCTCTTGGGCAAGTCCTTTACGTGGCCCAAGGAGAAGTCGACGTCATAGTCCTTGCCGAGATATTTATTGATCGTCTTCGCCTTTGCGGGCGATTCAACGATTACTAAAGATTTTGACAATGCCCCGTTCCCTTATTGAAAGTCTGTTGCGAAACTATCACGAGCGGGCAAGTGCGGGCTACCCGGCTTCGATCCACCGCTCCCGACTCGTAGCTCTTTTTGCCTTGCAGCTGTTGCTTCAATCGCTTTAACACCGACCAGAGCGCGTGGCCGAACGAAGGCGGCTAACTCAGAAGCTCTTTACGTAGTTTTTACCTGGAAGCTGCTTGATTTTGCCGGCCAACTCAAGTTCAAACAAAGCCGCGAAGATCTCCGAAGACGACGTTTGCCCTTCCAGTCTTTCAATCAAAATGTCGAGTTGGGTGGCTTCGTCCGGCTTCAGCAGAGCGTAAATGCGCTTTTCATGGGGTGACAGCTGCGAGTCCGCAAATAGAGATGCTTCTGCGGCCTGTGTGGATTCAACCCGCCAATTGGCCTCGAGTTGCAGCTTGANGTCAGTNGGAAGNTCTTCCCAAACGTCCTCCCACGTCGCNGTGAGCTTAGCTCCCTGCTTTATCAACGTGTTAGGACCCCACGAATTTCGGTTCGTNACGTTTCCCGGAACGGCGAAGATCTCCCTTCCCTGCTCCAGCGCACAACGCGCGGTGATGCGNGTCCCGCTGTACTCTCCAGCTTCCACGACAAGCACGCCCAATGATAGGCCGCTGATAATTCGGTTCCGAATCGGGAAGTTCTGGGGAGCGGCAAAGGTCCCGATCGGGAATTCAGAGACCAATGCACCGCCGGAGGCCACGATTGCTTCGGCAACGCGCTTATTGTCACGGGGGTAAGCCACATCGATTCCCGTTCCCCACACGGCCACGGTTTTGCCTTTCCCGTTGAGGGCGCCGCGGTGGGCGTGGGTGTCTACTCCTCGCGCCATTCCGCTCACGATGACCAAACCGCGCGATGCGAGATCGTTTGCGAGTCGTTCAGCCATGCCCATCCCATAAGGTGTCGGATGCCGTGTACCGACTACACCCAGCCCGGGCTCATGCAGCAAAGTCCCATTGCCGCGCACATACAAGGCGAGGGGCGGATCGTAGATTTCCTTCAGCCTTCCTGGGTATTGCACGTCATCGAACGAGATGATCTCCGCTCCCACATCTCGCGCCCTCATGAATTCCTCTTCCGCGAGCGCGTAGGATTTTCCGAGGGCGATGGACTGAGCGGAGACAGCGGGCAGGCCTGCAGCCTCCAACTCAGTCAGGGAAGACAGGAACACGCGTTCGACTGCACCCAGATGTTGCACGAGACGGTGTCCGCGAATTGGCCCCATAGCTGGCGTAAGTGACAGCGCCAGCCACTGCAGAGAAGTTACGTTTGGTTGAGTCGCGCGGGAAACAGCAGCCAAGTCGGTCATCTGAGCAAACTGGACGCGGAAGATACAGGGACGCAGGTAGGGGTGTCAAGAATGAGGGAAGAATCGGGTGATCGGGTGACGTGGATTGACCCATTTGCCAGCGGGATTTCTTTGGCGTTGCGATTTGCTCATTTAAAGGCGCAAAGTCGGGCGGTCGCAAAATCACCGAATTCCTCACATCACGCGATCCACCCGATGACCCGGTGACTCGATTCACAGTTGTTCCCTGTTACCATTCCTTCAATGCGCCAGCTCCGCGTTTCCGCGATCAGCTATCTCAACACTGCTCCTCTAATGTGGAATTTCGAGCATGGCTCTCTGGCAGCAGAGCTGCGCAGAGACTTTAAAGTTGATTACACCATTCCTTCTCATTGTGCGCAGATGCTCGCCGAACGCTCGGTCGACATCGGNATCATTCCTGTTGCCGCATACNCAACGATTCCCGGATTACGAGTTCTGCCGGACGNCGCGATTGCAAGCAAAGACGCTGTTCGCTCGATTCTGCTAGTNAGCAAAAAGCCCGTCGACTTAATTCGCAGCGTTGCCTTGGACTCNTCCTCGCGCACCTCCGCAGCCTTGGTTCAGGTGCTTTTTAGGCTTCAGAACCGTGATGCCGATTTCTTCCCTGCGGAACCGAGATTAGACGCTATGCTGGCCAGACACGATGCGGCGCTGCTCATCGGCGACCCTGCTCTACAGGTGGACCATACGCGTTATCACGTGTCGGACTTGGCTCAGGAGTGGCGAAGGTTGACCGGAAAGCCGTTTGTATTTGCTTTTTGGGCCGTGCGCGAGGGCGTTGCTTCTGAGGAACAGCTTGCCCGAATCACGGAAGTATTCTGTCAATCTCGCGATGCGGGGTTGACGCACCTCAACGAAATTGCCGATGAGTGGTCGCCCAAGTTGTCTCTCGATGGCGGGAGTTTACGCAACTATCTGACCAGGAATATCCACTATTACCTCGACGCGGAGAATCTCGCCGGCATGGAGCTTTTCTTTCAGCTCGCCTCCTCTTACGGGATCTTGCCGGCGAGCTCTGAAATTCGAGTGGTGCCGGAACTTGCAATCCGCAACTCGGCTGAGTGAAATTGCGTCTAAGGCTAAAGGTAAAGTTGTGTGCTGGCCGAGCTAATCATCGCGGGATCCGTATGGGCAAAAATACGCGCCCTCGGTCCGATTGGTGAGGTCCTGCTCGGAGTGGCTGATGCTTCGGTTATACCTACTCCTGGTAGTCTCGACATCCTGCTCATTCTTCTCGTGGCGGGTTCACCACATCAGTGGTGGATCTTTGTTTTAGCCGCAACATTCGGCTCAGCTTTGGGCGCGTACATTACGTACGGCCTTGGATTCAAAGGCGGCAAAGAGGGTCTGGCAAAGCGCATTCCCGAAAAGAAACTCAGGAATGTTTACCGGTGGAGTGAGAAGTATGGCGTGGGAGCCGTCGCTGTCCCGGCGCTTCTCCCGCCTCCCTTCCCCCTATCGCCCTTCTTGCTGGCGGCGGGCGTGATGAACGTTCCCAAAACAAAATTCATCGCCGCATATTCAGCCGGCAGGCTGGTTCGGTACGGCATCGTCGCCTGGCTGGGACGGATGTATGGTCAGTCTCTCATCCGAGCCATGCAGCAGTATTCGAGGCCGATCATCTGGACGTTGATCGTGCTCGCCATTTTGGGCGGGATGGCATTCGCGGCGTTCATCTGGCGACGAAAGCAACAGGGCTTACCGGCACTGCATTCCGCAGAGAAGAAAGCAGCATAAATGCGCCACGGCTATTGGCGGGCTTCCGGCTTCAGATTGAGTTCTCGTCAGGGCGTGACTAGCACATGTGATTCAAACGCCCGCCTAGGTCTAAGCCCAACCACCGAAAAAGGGCTGCGAGCCCAAATCCTCCAACCGGATGGTGGCAGCGTCTCTAATATGCCCACCGAAGCAGCGTCGCGCCCACTGTGAATCCGGCCCCGACGGACGCAAGCAGCACTAGATCCCCTCTCTTGAGCCTGCCTTCATCGAGAGCAGTCTGCATCGCTAACGGGATCGTACCGGCCGTTGTGTTCCCGTATTCCCCTATATTGATGATCACTCGATCCATGGGCATGCCAAGCCGGTCTGCTGTCGCAGTGATGATTCGCTTGTTGGCCTGATGTGGAATGAAGGCCGCGACATCAGTTCCGGTGAATCCATTGCGGGTGAGAATCTTCTCCGAAATTTCCGCCATCTTGCGAACAGCGTACTTAAAGACCGCTGCTCCGTCTTGCTGCACGAAATGCATCTTCTTCTCGACGGTCTCCCGCGTCGTCGGATGCAAGCTTCCGCCACCCGGCATGTTCAAGGAGCAGGCTCCGGAGCCGTCCACTTCATGCATGAAGTCGATCAGGCCGACTTGCTCTCCATCTTTAGCGGGCTCCAGGAGAACCGCACCAGCTCCATCCCCGAAAATGACGCAAGTAGCCCGATCGGTGTAGTCGATGATCGCCGACATGACGTCGGCCCCGATTACCAAGACCTTCTTGTGAGCTCCCGTTTGCACCAGCTGAGCTCCGCATTGCAATGCGTATACGAAGCCCGAGCAAGCAGCGGAAAGATCGAACCCCCAAGCGCCGGAAGCGCCTAATTTGTTTTGCACCAGACAGGCGGTGGCTGGAAACAACATGTCCGGTGTCACCGTACCAACAATGATCGCTTCCAGTTCAGACGGCGAAACACGTGCCTTGGCCAGCGCTCTACGCGCTGCTTCGCAGGAGATGTCCGAAGTAGCAACGCCTTTGTCGACTAGATGTCTCTGACGAATCCCCGTGCGCTCCTGGATCCACTGGTCGTTGGTCTCAACCATCTTCTCGAGGTCGGCATTGGTAAGAAGTCGGGGAGGAACGTAAGTTCCGAGGGCACTAATTTTGGCCCGTTGAAGTTGTTTCAAACTCTTCTCCGGTGGCTACTTGCAGCGATGTCGGCAAACCGCGGAAGCTGAGCCAGACACCGGGGAACCCGCTGCACATGCACTGGCCCGTTACCGTTGCTTCCTTCCGGACCTGGCGGGGTTCACGAGATTACATCGCGCGGGACCCGGCATCTGACACTTTCGATATTAACATTCGCGTAAGTCCCTCATTCCCCCGAAAACTCTCGTGTTGAGTCCGGGACCTCTTAGTGGCAAACGCGATTCGGACTGTTTAGCAGCGACGTCGTCTGTCAACTTACGGGGGTACACGCAGCCCTGATGGATTCTGGCATGACTTCTCTGCTTCAGGGAATCACTTCGCCCGCAGTTCATCCAAGCCTTCAGGTTAGACTGGCTGTAACCTGCATGGAAATGTCCGGACCAGCTGAGGCGCGTGTAGCGCATCCTGTGATCCAGCGATTTTTTGAGATCTCGCTGTACCTCCTCACCTTTACTGCCTTCGCCATGCTTGCCGGTACGGGCAAGTTAGACAGTGCGTCTCTCACGCTGGCTTTCTCCGCATTGGCTGCGCGGGGTTACTTACTTCTGCGCCAGAGCAAAGCAAAGATCCCTGAGCAGTGGACGAGCTATCTGTCGATTGCTTATGCCGCCTTTTTCGTTCTTGATTATTTCGTACTCGCGCAGACGTTCATCGGAGCGCTGGTGCACATGGTGCTTTTTGCTGCGAGCGTGAAAATTTTCTCGATCCACCGCGAACGGGACTACGTTTATCTGGGAATGCTCTCGTTCGGCATGGTCTTGGCAGCGGCCGTGCTCACCGTCGATTCGCTCTTCTTTGCGATGTTCTGCCTGTTTGTTTTGCTGGCTGTCACCACCTTTGTGAGTTTGGAGATGCGAAGGTCGTGGATAGCGGCGCAAGTGCCAGTACCGACTGGCGCACGGGATTTTCGCGATCTCAAACGCTTGCCTGGCTCAGTGATCCGAGCTTCGGCCCTGCTGGTATTAAGCATCGTAGTTGGGACGGTCGTGCTTTTCTTTCTAATTCCCCGCAAAACTTCCACGGGATACCTAAGCACGTTGAGCTCTCGGAGTGATCTCACTACTGGCTTCAGCGACGAAGTGCGACTGGGGGAGATCGGCCGCATCCAGCAGTCAGATGCAGTGGTAATGCATGTAAAGTTTGCGCTCGACACCAGGGTCCCGCACGATCTTCGCTGGCGCGGAGTTGCTCTCACAAGTTTTGATGGACGGCGCTGGACGGGTCCCCGCTCGCATGACGGCAACTTGGAGCCAATGAATTCGAGCTGGGCGATCGGACTGATAGCGCCAACTGGCCGGCAGTTTACTGCCGAGGGTGTGAGAGTCCGTTATAAAGTGTCGCTTGAGCCGTTTGGATCCCGCGTTTTCTTCCTGCTTCCGGAACCGCAGTTGATCAACGGTAAATATCAAATGATTCGTATCGACTCAACAGGTTCGGTGTTTACCGCCGACGATTCCCGGGCCGTCACCGANTACACCGCACTTTCGAAGATTCCACCACCGATGCCNGCCAATGTTTCCNCGATTGACGACCGAGNGGTGGGCGACGTTTATCTGCAATTGCCGCCAAGTCTCGACAACCGTGTCCTGCAGCTTGCGGACCGCACTACAGCCAATCAGCAAGAGCCGTTTCTGAAGGCTTCGGTACTCGAACGGTATCTCGCAACCAGCTATGGCTACACACTGCAATTGCCCTCCGCCCCGCCCAAAGATCCCATTGCAGATTTTCTCTTCGAACGCAAGCAGGGGCACTGCGAATACTTCGCTTCTTCTATGGTGTTGATGCTGCGCAGCATTGGCATTCCAGCACGCCTCGTTAATGGCTTCCGTGGCGGAGAGTACAACGACGTGACGGGCAGCTATATCGTGCGAGCAAAAGATGCGCACTCCTGGGTCGAGGCATATTTTGCAGGCTATGGCTGGTACACGTTTGATCCGACACCATCTTCCCCATCATCCACGCCGAGCTCATGGGCTCGTGTTTACCTCTACGTCGATGCCATGCGGGAAGTTTGGCGTGACTGGGTGGTCAACTATGACGTCGGTCACCAGAACATACTGGGCATCGCCGTCGTGCGGCAAAGCCGATTCACATGGGCAAACGTTCGTAGGGGTCTGGATGAAGTGTACGAGAGCGCCCTGCGAGTAGCGAAAGCGCTAAGAACGCGCGTCCAGCGTCATCCGCGAGCTTGGGGCCTATGGACTGGAACGACGCTTGTTGTTGGCCTGCTTCTGTTACTCGGCCCGCCACTA
>C688J18823_10001248_pt1 | contig 15643 bp, 19 predicted proteins | sample HopSoiMetagenom1_FD_18823 | JGI IMG/M metagenome (IMG submission 18823)
AATCCCAGGGCAACCGACAGGGAATTTACGTCGAGATCAAAGTCGGTTTGCAGACGAGCGGCCGCGCGCACGGACACAATGCAGTCCGGCGTAAAGGTCCAGTGTTCTGATTGCACGTTCGTGGGTATCAAGGCGCCGAAATCAACCAGTTCGCGCAGCATTTCGTGTGATGCACCGGAAAGTTCGGCCAGCTGCTCGATCGAAATTTCCGTCTGTTCGTGCAGCCACTGCGCCTGGGTGTATTCGCCAGTCATTTCGATTCCCCTGCTGGAAACGAGGCGCGAGGATTGAACCTGGAAGCGTCTGCCAGATCCTTGAACAGCGCCTTTTCACGTTCGGATAGCGAAGGCGGTACGACAATTTGCACGATGGCAAATAAATCGCCTTCGCCCTCGCGGCGCTTGGGCAACCCACGTTTAGCCAGCCGCAACTTTTGCCCGGTATTGGTTCCCGCCGGCACTTTGAGCCGGACCGCTCCACCAAGAGTCGGTACGTCGACGGTTGCCCCGAGCGCGGCTTCCCAGGGCGCCAGAGGCAGATCCAGATACAAATCATGGCCCGTGACGCGATATAGCGGATGAGGTTGCAACTGGATGGTCAAATAAAGATTTCCATTCGGGCCGCCGCTGAATCCTTTGCCGCCTTTGCCCGGCAAACGCAATCTTTCCCCGTCGGTCACCCCTTTCGGAATGCGCGCCTTGAATGCGAGCGGCACGCGTCGCATGCGACCTTGCTCGTCATGTTCGGGAACACTCAGATTCAGGTCCAACTCCGTGCCGCGATAGGCGTCTTCCAGCGTGATCGGTGCCGTGACTTCATAATCCTGTCCTGGTGCGGATCGGTTGCCGCCCCGGCTGCCGCCACGGAATCTGCCGCCTCCCAACCCGGCAAACAGATCGGAAAGATCGACGTCGTCAAACGAAAAACCTCCTTCACCGAACTGGTTGCCCCACTCGGGTGGCGGACTGAATTCTTCACCAGGCCGGTGTCTGCCGAGGTTGTCGTACGCCGCCCGCTTCTCAGGATCCTTCAGCGTCTGGTAAGCCTCGGCAACTGCCTTGAATTGCTCCTCGCCTTTGGGATCCTTGGAGACGTCAGGGTGGTATTTGTGGGCCAGCTTGCGATACGCCTTGCGGATGTCGTCGTTGCTGGCATCACGCTTGACGCCCAGTATTTCGTAGTAGTCCTTATATTTCATCGCTGATGTCTATGCCCGGCCGGTCGGCCGCGTGATGGTCAAGATGACGCCTCTTTGAGCCAGATTCAAGTTGTATGTTCCGGGCATTCAGTACCTCCTTGCAATGAGCGGTTTTTGTAGCTTTCGGACCTCAAATTTTTTATTCTTGCGAATCCTTCTAGCGGAGCCGAACATGCCTGCTTACGTCATTGTCGATATTGAGGTGCGCGATACTCAAGCCTATGACGAGTATCGCAAGCTAGTGGGTGCAACGTTGACCCGGTACGGCGGCAAGTTCATCGTGCGCGGCGGCAATATTGATGTGCTAGAGGGAGACTGGCGGCCCAAGCGCATCGTAGTCCTCCAGTTCGAAACTTTGGCACGCGCGCGCGAATGGTATGACTCGGAAGAATATCGCAAACCGAAGGAATTGCGCATGAAGGCGGCCACGGGAAACATCATAGCCGTCGAAGGCGTTTGATTCGATGTCCATTGACCCGCACGGGATTTAGTCTGCTGCGGCCGGTGGTACATCGGTATCAATGCATCCGGAGGCGTGGAGGAGATTTGTGATGCCTGCTTTTTTACGGTCATCGGGCGGTACAAGCGCGGTGCCGCCAACCTGCACGAATTGCAAAATGATCCTTGCGGTTCCTGAAGGGCTTGAGCAGGAAGCCGTTACTGCGTTGATCGATGCCGAATCCGCGCGCTGCGCCCGGTTGTTGGAAATTACTCAACAACGCCAGGCATTGGCCATGCGTATTCCAGCCGGTATTGCGGGGATCCTGGGTAGCGACCGCCTCGAGACGACCGATCTGATCGCGCACCGACAGAGTCTTTCGCAACTGGAAGAGACGCTTAGGGCGCAATTCGATGACCTTTCGGAAGTCATGCTTCATAAGCCGCACGAAGTGCAAAAAAACTTGTTGCCGTAATCGTGCGTTCGCCGCCTGGGGCACATGGCTTTGGTCTGCGCCAAAGCCAATCCTGAGTCCAAAAGAACCAAACCCCTGAACTTCGGGCGTAAGCGATGCCACTAATCATGGTGACTCACGCAACGGGCAACGATGAAGCTCAAAACGCTGTTCCAACTGTCAAAGGCGGCGTTCACTAGCTGGCAATCCGACTACGCGCCCAGCATGGGGGCTGCGTTGTCCTACTACACCGTATTTTCCATTGCTCCGCTGCTCGTTATTGTTATTGCGGTGGCCGGGTTGGTGTTTGGGCAGGAGGCTGCCCATGCAGGCATCATGGAGCAGGCCGGGGGATTGCTCGGAGAAAATGGCGCCAGGGCAATTGAAGGCATGCTGGCGAGCGCGCAAAAACCAAAACAGGGCACGCTGGCCAGCCTGCTCGGGATTCTGGCCATGATCGTCGGCGCAACGACGGTCTTTGCCGAATTGGAGAGCAATCTGAACCGCATCTGGAAAGTGGAGACACAAAAGATTTCCGGTTTGTGGCATTTCATACGCACGCGCCTGCTATCGATCGGCATGGTGTTAGCCATCGGCTTCCTGTTGATGGTTTCGCTGGTGGTCAGCACTGCAATCGCCGTGTGGGGCAAGTACTGGGCCGGCTGGTTCGAAGGCATGGAAGCGCTGTTGCATATCGTCAATTTCGTAGTGTCGATAGCCGTCATCACAGTCTTGTTTGCGCTGATCTACCGTTTCCTGCCACGCATTGCGATCAGTTGGGGCGATGTGTGGATTGGAGCACTGGTCACTTCTCTGCTGTTCTCGTTTGGCAAATTCGTAATCGGGCTGTATATCGGCAAAAGCGGCGTGGAATCGAGCTACGGAGCGGCCGGGGCNCTCGTCGTGATATTGGTGTGGGTCTATTATTCCTCGCAGATTTTCTTGCTTGGCGCCGAGTTCACCAAGGTCTATGCCGAAAGTCATGGCTCACGCAAAAATTCGAATCGCCCTGCCGCGGCGGAAAATGCAATACCCCAGCATTCATAAAGGCGGCATGGCGGCACAGCATGCGGCTGCTCGATTTGCTTGGCGTTGCGGCTCCCGTCCGAAACTTCGGCGCAATGCCGATTGGAGTATGGCGGGAACGTTACCTGTTTCCTGCAGGTCCCATGGTTTCGACTGATTGGCCTCAGGCCAGGTAGGACGCTGTTCGACCTGCCCGCAATACCGAAAAGCATGACCACCAAGCGCCGACTGCTGATCGCCATCCCGGTCGTTTTGATCGGTGCGATCATCGTCGCAGTGGTGATCTGGGATTGGAATTGGTTGCGGCCGATGGTGGAGCAGCGCGCCAGCGCAGCGCTGGGCCGCAAAGTCTCGCTGCGCAATCTGGATGTAAAAATAGGATGGCATCCGCTGGTGATAGCNGAGGGCATCGCCATCGCGAATCCGCCGGANTTTCCAGCAGACAGTCAATTTGGCTCAATTGAAAGNCTGAGAGTACGGGTTGACCTTCGCCCNCTCTTTCACCGGCAAATACATCTGCTGGAGATCAACGCCGAACGCCCGCGAGGCGACTTGCGTCCTGGGCCGAACGGCGAACCGAATTGGAAGTTCGACGTCGGTGGAAAGGGTGGATCCGGTACACCAATAGAGATCGGCAGCATCAACATCACTGATGGCAACATCAAGTTTTTCGATCCCCAGTACAAGACCGACGTTACGCTCGTGGTGCATACCGAACCGCCGAAAAACGGTCAGGATGCCACTCTGCTGATCGATGCGAAGGGTACTTATGCCAAGCAGCCGATCACTGCCCGGTTTGTTGGCGGTTCAGTATTAAGCTTGCGCGAGCCCGGACACCCTTATCCGGTAAACCTCGAAGCGCAGAACGGCCCGACGGTCATAACTTTGAAGGGCACCATCGAGCGGCCGCTGCAATTGGCCGGTGCTAATCTGGATTTGTTTTTGCGCGGCAAGAATCTTGCTGCCCTTTATCCGCTCACCGGCGTGCCGCTGCCGGCTTCCGGCCCGTACACCTTGAAGGGCAAGCTCGATTATGGCAACGAACGCATCCGCTTTATGAATTTCGCCGGGGTCGTCGGCAAAAGTGACCTGGGCGGAAATCTTGAAATGGATCTCAAACGCGAAAAGCGACTGGTCACCGCGGTACTGCATTCCAAAAGTGTTGATATCGCAGACCTGGCCGGCTTCACCGGAGCGAAACCCCGCAAGCCCACCACCAACGACCGTTGGCGAATCCTCCCGGATAAACCAATCAATGTACCGCGACTGCGAGCGGCGGATTTGGATATCCACTACAAGGTCGCACATTTCAAAAACAAAAAGGCGCCGGTGGACAATCTTGCTGCACACATCATTGTTCAGAACGGCTTCGTGAATATATCGCCGCTGAGTTTTGGCGTTGCGCAAGGGCGCATCGTTGCCAATGTAAAACTGGATGGGCGGCGCGACGTGCTGCATGCCATTGCAGACGTGGATTTCCGTCGCGTCGACCTCAGCCGGTTGTTGCGCGACACCAAGATGGCCAAAGGTTCGGGCATTATCGGCGGCACGGCACGCATCGAGTCAACCGGAAGTTCCACCGCCAAGTTGCTTGCGAATGGAGATGGCGAGCTACGTTTGTTCATGAGCGAGGGCGATTTGAGCGCCTTGCTTGTGGACCTGGCCGGCCTGGAGTTCGGCAACGCACTCATGTCGGCCCTGGGTCTGCCCTCGCGCACCGATGTCCGTTGCGCTGTGAGCGACTTGGAACTGCAGCAGGGAGTCCTGCGTCCAAAAATACTTTTGGTCGATACCGAGCAGGCGAACGTACTCGGAGAGGGGCTGATCAATCTGCAGAATGAAACGCTCGACTTCAGGCTGCGCACGGAACCGAAACATGCCGGCATCTTGTCGTTGCACTCACCGGTCCGGGTACGCGGGCAATTGAAAAAACCAGAAATCAAACCGGAAAAGAAAAAAATAGCGACGCGCGGTGCGGCTGCCGTCGCACTGGGCGTTTTAGTCACACCTCTGGCGGCATTGTTGCCGACGATCGAATTGGGGCTCGGCAAGGATAACAATTGCGCCGGGGCCATCAGTGCCATGAAAGCCGGTGCCCCGGCTGAAGAAGTGCCTGTCGAAAAGGCTGCGACGCCACCGTCCAGCAACGGATGATCCGGCAGATCGGAACAGCAGCTAAATTAAGGATGCCGCATGTTTGGTTTGGATTCGCGTGCCGCGAAAGTCGCCTGGACCTGGGGGCTTATTGCGTTGGGGTTCTATGCCGCTTTCGCTGCGCGCAAGGCTTTATTGACGTTTGTACTGGCGGTTTTTTTTGCCTACATGATGGCTCCGCTGGTCGCTTTTCTGGAACGCCGCAGCGGACGACGCATTGCGCATACTGCCGCGGTTGCAGCGGCATTTGCGCTGGTGATCACGGCAGTCGCGGTCAGCGCGACGCTGATCATGCCGAACGTTGTTGAAGAAGCACAAAATCTGCTGGAGCAGTTGCCCCCAAAACTGGCGGAAAAAACCGACCTGGCCGGCAGACTTCCGTTGCCATCATGGCTCGAACCCCTGCGCACCCGGATTGATGCATTCGTTCAGCAAAATATCCGGGAGGCTACTGCAGCTGCGCTTCCGTTTGCAGGAGTGCCGGTACGCAGTTCATCCGCTTTTTCGGCAATGTTATTTATGTCGTACTGATTCCGATACTGGCTTTTTTTTTCATCAAGGATGGCAGAAAGATAAGCGCTACNCTGGTCGTCTGGCTGCGTCCGCTGGCTCCGCTGCACGAGCTGTACAGCATGTTTTCTGATATTCATCAGAGCCTGGGCAGATACGTCAGTGCGCTTGGGTTGCTTTGCCTGGCGACGTTGCTGGCTTATGGCAGCTTCCTGACGGCCATAGGCGTACCCTACGCGCTATTGCTGGCTGCAGTTGCTGCTGTCCTGGAATTTATTCCACTGGTCGGGCCGCTCATCGCTGCAATTGTGACCCTGGTGGTTTCGGGAATCGATGGTTATGGCCACCTGCTATGGATTGCGGCCTTCCTGATCGTCTATCGGCTGTTCCAGGACTACATCTTGTATCCGTATTTGATGGGCGGGGGCGCGCAAATTCATCCGGTGCTCGTTATCTTCGGGCTGCTGGCCGGCGAGCAACTTGGCGGAGTTGCGGGCATCTTCCTGTCTGTGCCAGTGATATCGGTACTGGTGATCCTGGGCCGTCACCTGCAAGACAAGGCTGCGGCCGATGCCCGGCAAACGTCCGGAACATCATGATTGTCAGTCAGGTTGCCGTCGCTGTGCAATTTTTCCATCACCGCCCATTGCAACGTCATTGTTTGCAACGTCGGGCCCGTGTCTCAACGAAGCATTGAGCGAGGTTGCGAGCGCCGCATCGCCATTTACAACGGCACTCCACAGAATCTCCTGGCCTTTGCGTTTTCCTTTTGGAACGATTTTGAATCCCTGCGGCGAAATGGCGACCACGAATGGCTTGCCCTCGATGGTCAGTTCGCGTTTCAAAGTTTTATCCAGGACGGTTGGCATGGTGGAGTCTCCAAATGGGGTCAGAGCCTGATAGACCGGACGAAACAGCGTCGGTTCCGGCCAGAAGACGCAAGTGCTCCCGAACTTCTCTGTCAGGCGTTGCCTAATGAACGCGCGAATTTACAAGAAAGCTGGATCAATGAATTACCGATCTCTGTTCAAGCTGTCGAAGGCGGCGATCGCGAACTGGCAATCTGACTTCGCGCCGAGCATGGGTGCCGCGCTGGCCTATTACACGGTGTTTTCCATCGCCCCGCTTCTTGTCATTGTCATTGCGGTAGCCGCTGTGGTGTTTGGCCAGGACGCAGCGCATGCCGCTATCATGGAACAGGCACGCGGCATGCTCGGTGAAAACGCCGCCAACGCCATCGACAGCATGCTATCGAGCGCACAGAAGCCCGGGCAGGGACTGCTGGCTACCGTGCTGGGAATCGTGACCATGGTTGTAGGAGCCACAACGGTATTCGCGGAGCTTGAGTCCAACCTGAATCGGATCTGGAAGGCTGAACCGGATAAAGGCGCCGGCTTGTGGCATTTTGTGCGCACGCGGCTGCTGTCTTTCGGAATGGTTCTGGCGATTGGCTTTCTGCTGATTACTTCGCTTGCTGTCAGCGCTGCAATCGCGGTCTGGGCCAGGTACTGGCGTTTCGGTGCCATGGAAATGTTGCTGCATGCGGCAAACTTCCTGGTCACCGTTGCGATCATCGCGGTCCTGTTTGCGCTGATTTACCGATTCATGCCACGTGTAAGACTTGCCTGGCGCGATGTCTGGATCGGCTCGCTCATCACATCCGTGCTTTTTTCGCTGGGAAAAATACTAATCGAGCTTTACATCAGCAATAGCGGCGTCGTCTCCAGTTATGGTGCTGCTGGTGCGCCGGTAGTGCTACTGCTGTGGGTGTACTATTCCACGCAAATTTTTCTGCTGGGGGCGGAATTCACCAAGGTCTATGCTGAAAGCCATGGCTCCAGAAAAAATATCAAACCAGAGGCGGTGGATGCGGCTGCGATACCGACGCGCAACAAATCACTCAGCGGTCCGGGTGACACCTCCGGACGAATACCAACCGTGTAGCAACTCTTCTGCCAGCTCGTCACCGAACTGTATAGCCGCGCCCTTCGAGGCAGGCGCTTAAGGCTCGCCCGTAATCTGAGGGTCCGGTTTGCGGATTGCGATGCACGCGCAGACCGGGATCGTAGCCCGATTGGCTGGTGGCCCATCGGTCGCAATCGTGACGGTCGTTTGCAGCCTGTTGCTGCGTCTGCCCCTTGCTTGGGTAAACGAACCATTTGTCCGCTGAAAGAGGGGAAGAACTGGAATTCAAGTCAGGTGCTTTGGTGACCGGGCCCAGCTCCGTGACGCCGTTATACTGCTGTTGCGTTGAAGGGGCGGGCTGATCTACTGGAGCGACTACATAGCTGGGCTGGCTTTGCACGTAAACCGGTGCAACTGGACTGTAATAGTAGTATGGCCCCGGATTCGCCCGGGCTTGCGAGTAGGAATAGGTTAAAGCAGCGCCAAGGGCGGCTCCGAAAAGGAAGAAGCCAGCCCCGCCATAATATCCGCCATGGTATCCACCATGGTATCCACCATAGTAATAGTGGCCGTTCCAACCGCCGCCGTGTGCTTGCGCGTTCGCTGGTGCTACTACTGCCAAGAGCAACACAATGAGTAACTTCTTCACGATGGTTCTCCTGTTTTGACACGAGATAGTTTAACGCAGACATGTCCAGCGGGTGTACCAACATGCTGGGCTGCGCCGAGCCAGATTGGACAACCTAAAACGCAACGTACGGTCCGACTCCTGCTGGCGTGTCCTGTCCGGCAATGGCAATAAAGACCTTGCGGCCAAAAAAGAACGGCAAGCCCCAATCGAATGTATCGCTGGCATTTGGCCCGGCCAGATCGCTGAAAGCGAAAAAGCCCGGATTGTTGGAGAACAGCGCCTCCGCATTGGCCACACTGAAGTTTACCGAAGCGCTTCCGCTCGTGCCATGCAACGTGGCGGAAAGAATCTGCGTCGCACCGGGGCAGAAAAAATCAGGATTGCTGCAGGCCGGGATACCCGGATTTCCGAAATAGAGCGCGTTCGAGCCGGAATCGATAAAACTGTTGCCATACGAAGTGTTATTCAAGACGGTCGTGAACACGCCGTTGGTCGGGTTCACGCGAATAACTTGCGCGCTCCCCATGGCGTTGTTGCCTTGCGTGCCAATGCCGAATATCAGTGAGCCGGTCACAGTGCGTGCTCCCCCCGGCGCTACGGAAGGCAGATCAATGACAACACCATTATTGTTCTGGGTGAACAGTGTCACCGGATTTTGCAATTGCTGCGCTAGACTTGCTGGGGTCGCTTGGCAACTCGACCCGGCACATTCAAAATAAACTCCCGGGCTGGTGATGCCTTCGCACGTCGCTCCGCAATCCTGCGCAAACATCGAAACGCCCAGCACGCCATTGGCTCCGATCAGTTCTGCCGTGTTCAGTGCGGTACCGCCCATACTCGAACAGTTTGCGGGTACTAACGGAAAAGCCGGATCGGCGATTAACTGAATCGGCGTCGAGCGCGCCAGTTCCTGCGCTATACGTACATCTGCGATTTTCACCGGACCCCAGACAAAACCCACTACGAATTGACCGCATTCGACAAGCGGCCGGCCGGAAGCACCGGTCTGTTGCGGCAATGACAATGAGGGATCGACGACGGATGCCAATATCCGCAAGCCGCTGGAGCCAGTATCAACCAGCACGTGGTCGATGGATTGACACGCCGACGCGCTGCCCGGCGTACAGATTTCCACTGTGGTGAACAGTAGATTCACATTGTTAGCCGGTCCCGGCCCAACGAACAGGGCTTGCGCGTTCGGAACCGACACCGGCGCGCTGTCGCCACCTCCTCCTCCACAGGCACACACCAGCAGAGACACGGTAAGGGAAGTGATGAGCGCAGACTTACTCATCGCAACTCATCCGGCGTAACCCCGTCGGGTAGTGCTTGCGGAAGATATGCTTTACCCGAGAACGCTCGCATATGCCCGCGCGCTTGCACAACAAGGTCCGGTTCGCGGACTTCAATTTGGCGACGGCCTGCTTGCCCGGCCGAAGTCGCCGCTGTATAGCGCTCGAAATAGTTACCCAGTATCTGGCGCAGATCGGGCATTACAGGGCCGTCCCAGAGCACGGCAAAAATGTTCCCGCCTGTAGATACATACTCGCGGATTTTTGTCCCCGAAGCGGTTTCAATTTCGTGAACGGTATATTTGCCGCCCGGTAGCACGCGCAGGGATCCGTCCATTGCCGCCCTATCGGTCTCAGCGGATGCCGATTGCCCCCCCAAAGCAGCAAAAGCACATAGCGGCAGCGCAAGCACGACCGTTGCGAACGCACGGCAGGCGGTCTTGCATTGCTCCTTGGTGAACGCTTTCAATTTTTACCCGCAAACAGAGTTAATCGCATGCTTTCGACGTGACCGCTGATTCTGCGATACCTTCAATGAAAGCAAGAATTAGAACGGCGCCACGCCAGTTTGGTTGCATGACTCACGAAGAACATCGACGTCCCTGGCGTTGCGCCCGGAACGTCGTCGATAATCCGATTGCAATAGTCAGGGCTTCAATTGGCCCCTGATTTCTCCAGGCTTGTGAGCATCGCTATGCACGTTGACGTACAAATTGCCAGCTTTGTAGGCCTGGTACTGAGCATCGTTCAACTTGGCGTCTGGAGGCACCACCCATTCGTTATCGCCTTTCTTGGTCAGAGGAATGACCACTCCGCCATTCTGCCCAGGTGCCGCCTCATGAATATGCGCCATTGTTGCTTTGATGCCCTTGGTTGTTACGCTGCCGCTGACCGACTTGTCATCATTAACGGTAATGGTCCCCGTACCGCTGGCGCTGGTTTGCACGGGAGGAACTTCCTGCGATCCGCTCAAGTTGACCGACGTTCCAGCCGCGATTGCGTAACCTGCGCCCGTCAACAGCGCGCATACGGTTAGCATGACCCCCGCAAATCTGCTTCCTGCGCTTTGGATGATCTGGTTCATGTGCTTCCTCCGATTGTTTAAACAGCAATTGAATGAAGGCCGTCATCAAGTGAATCTGCAACCGCTGCCCCCGGCGGTCTTGCCTCTAGACAGCTGTGATGTCTGCCAAGTTCCGCTGCGACATTGAGCGCGTAATTTCAGCATACCGTTTAAAATCCGGCGTATGAAGGTCTTTCAATTGGAATAGCACATGAGCATCGAAATTTCGCCTCAACAAGCGTCATGCGGTGCGATCATTCGAGGTATCGACCTGCGTTTGGAATTGTCGCCAGCCGACGTCGCAGCAGTCCGTTCGGCCTGGCTCAAGCACCAGGTGGTTGCTTTTCCCGGGCAACGGCTCGAGATTGCCGACATAGAGCGCTTTGCAACTTATATGGGTCCCAACGGCGAAGATCCGTACATTGAAGCAATTGCCGGGCATCCGCGCGTGGTGCAGGTGAAGCGTGAACCGGATGAAAAAGCTCCAATCTTTGCAGAAACCTGGCATTCGGATTGGAGTTTCCTGAAACGGCCGCCGGCGGGCACTGTTCTTTACGGCAACATTATTCCACCGATGGGTGGTGACACCCTGTTCGCAGATCAATATGCAGCCTGGGAAGGGCTGTCCAGTAGCATGCAAAATTTTCTCAAGAACAAGGTGGCGATCCATTCAGCGCGTAAAGGCTATGCTCGGGACGGACTGTATGGCGAAAGGGACAAGGGCCGTTCGATGGCGATCAAGTACGGCGACTCGGCGCTCAAAACCCAGCTTCACCCGCTTGCCAGGCCGCATACCGAGACCGGTCGGATTGCGCTGTTCGTAAGCCCCGGTTACACCATTGGCATCGAAGGCATGCCGGAAGATGAGTCGGTTGCTGTTTTGCAGGAACTTTACGCACACCAGGCGAAACCGGAATACGTTTACAGGCACAAATGGTCGCAAGGTATGTTGATCATGTGGGACAATCGCTGTGTCATCCATGCCGCTACCGGCGGTTACGAAGGACACCGTCGGCTGCTGCACAGGATTACTGTGGCGGACCGGACGCTGCACTGAAATAAAATTTGCAGCCCGCAATTCCGGCCCTTGTTATCCGGCGAACAGCCACGGCGGCGGTACAAGGCCCTGTACTGCTTGAGTTCGTCCAAGCGGCAACATTTAACATACCGCAGCCATCGCCCGCGGCTAAACATCCCAAAATGAAAGGACCATCATCGACATGGCAACCGGCGCTAAATTCGTAAACTGTCTTTCATGTGTACTTGCACTCACTGCACTACCGGCATTAGCGGGCGAGGCATGGGAACCGGGCGGTTCATTGGACGCCTGTATCGAAGCGACGCTGAAAGAGCGTCCGGGGGTTGTCTCCGGATGGCAACAAACCGGCGGTGGCAATGCACCACCGTACGTGATTACTATCATGAACGCAGAAGGCGTTAACGCGGAAACGTTCTGCGATCCAGCCAAGCCGTCAAATTTCAAGTTCACTAACAAGATGGGACTGTTCCGGTACACCATGTATCAGCGAGCGACCTGGCCGGAAACCAGGGCAAGGGTCAGTGCGCCGGAAGTCTTCGTCGCCCCCGTACGCATTACAGCAATGGAATTATCAGTTGGCGTAAGCGGCCGTCCTTTCTACAAGTACCAAATGTTTCTTCCCAGCAACCACAAAGCCACGGTGGAACTTGATGCGGTCACGGGCAGGTTGAACCAGGGGCAAGTGTACTGAACGGCGCTTCTCGCGTACCGCGCTTATCAAGGAGATTGCATGAGTAATTCGCGACGTATTACGCTGACAATCGTTGCAGCTTGCATTACTGCAGCGACGTTGTCTTACGTACGAGCCGCAGACAAACTGGAAAATATTCCGTTGGAGTGGTCACCGACTGAGCCGATGTCGGAAAGAAAGCCCATCGATCTGACGGGCCTGGAAGCGGTCAAATTGCAAGTCGAGACATTTACCGATACTCGGGATGACCCCGCGTCCATCGGCCGCAGCCTGAACAAGGCTCCGGTGCGAAAAGTGACCACCCGCACTAATGTCCCGCGCTTTGTGACCTATCAGGTCAAAGCGTTGTTGTCGGATCTCGGCCTGGATGTGGTTGAGAGCAGCGGAACAGTGGTCATGAATGGCGAGGTCAGGCAATTTTTCGCTGAAGACGATACTCGCTACAAAGCGACGGTCGAGCTTCGCATTACGCTATCCGACCCTTCCGGCAAGCCGCTTTGGGTGGTCAACACCACCGGAACTTCGAGCCGGTTCGGAATCGCATACAAAGCCGCCAACTACTATGAAGTGCTGAGTGACGCACTGATCGGCGCGGTCCACGAGCTTGCCGGAAATGCAAACTTCAAAAAGACCTTGAAGGGTAAATAAGGCGAATGTCGCCGGCCTGGTCCGGTAAGACCAGCGGCCCAAATATCCTTTGACCTTCCAGCCGGTGGCGGGTATAACGACGCTGCAGAATTCTCAAGCGTTGAGTTTGCTGGTCCGTCGTAGCTCCGTCCATCGGTACTGCCCAGATCTCCTTAATTTCTACTCTTGATGTTCTCGCTTTCGGGCGATACGCCCATTCATTTAAGTTAAGGAAGATACAAATGGCATCAGGTACTGTTAAGTGGTTCAACGACGCGAAAGGCTTTGGCTTCATTACCCCGGATGACGGTGGCAAGGATTTGTTTGCGCACTTCTCCGCGATTCAGGGCAATGGCTTCAAATCGCTGCAGGAAAATCAGAAGGTCTCCTACGACAAGACGACCGGTCCCAAGGGCGATCAGGCTTCTAACATCCGTCCTGCATAAACGCCGCAGTCGAACGTTACCCGATCCCCTTTGACGAGGTGCTCGGGACTGAATAAAAGCCCGGGCGACCGGGCTTTTGTTTTCGGATTACTTATCCCAACCGGGCAGACTCGCACCCTTCATGTCGAATTCCTGGTTTTTAGGCTGCGTCGGTGCCTTCAGCTCACTATCAACGCGCTGAAATGTCTCCGCCAGCTTGAAGCTGATGCGAGCCAGGTTTTCGGGGTTGGCATTGATCTTCGCCGCGCTTTCCGTCACGACTACATTGCGGCAGATCAATTCAATGAAAATGCTTGATGCCAGGTCCCGCACGGGATCTGCGGGGCGGACGGGTGCTGGAGCGGCCATGGAAGAGAATCCTATCGGGTTGGCAACGGGTGCATGTTACGCGCACCGAACGTAACACGTCTTACCAGCTATCGGTCGCTCCAAAAAATCGAGTAAACCCCTTGTTTGCGCAACCGGATAATGGAGCCGCTATTTGATCGACCCACCGGGAAAGCGATCCATGTTCTGTCTGGCAAACATCCAGCCCGGGTATTCCGGCGGAAGCCTGCTTGCTTCGTCGAGCGATTTCAATTCCGCTTCGGACAGCTGAAGCTCGGTAGCCGCTAAATTGTCCGACAGTTGTTCGTTGGTTTTTGCTCCAACGATTACGCTTGCGACCGCCGGCTGATGCAGCAACCAAGCCAATGCGATACGTGCAACTGAAACGCCATGAGACTGGGCCATCGGTCGCATGGCCTCAACACAACGAAAAGCGCGCGGCCTATCGACCGGCGGAAAATCGAAATTGGTTCGTCTTGCGCCTTGGGGTCCTTTATCGTTCTCGGAAAATTTCCCGGACAGCAGACCACCTGCGAGTGGGCTCCAGACCAGAATACCCAGTCCTTGATCCAGCGCCAGCGGTACGATCTCGCGTTCTAGATCCCGGCCGGCGAGGGAGTAATACGCCTGCACACTTTCGAAACGATTCCAGCCGTGATGTTGCGAAATGGAAACCGCTTTCATGATTTGCCAGGCGGCATGGTTGCTCAGCCCGATATAGCGAACCTTGCCTGAACGGATCAAATCCTCCAGGGCGCGCAGTGTTTCTTCCATCGGCGTGGCCAAATCTTGGCCGTGGATTTGATACAGATCGATATGATCCAACTGCAGGCGCCGCAGGCTCGCATTCACGCCGTCCATGATATGTCCGCGCGACAAACCCACTTGGTTCGGCCCGGGCCCCATGCGGATACGCACTTTGGTTGCGATAACGAGCTCTTCTCGTGGCAGCTTCAAGTTTTTTAGTGCCTGGCCCACCAGACTTTCCGAGTCGCCTTCTGAATAGACATCGGCGGTATCGACGAAATTTATGCCGGCACTGAATGCAGTCTTGATCTGGCCCTCCACTTCACGCAGTCCAAGTTGTCCGATGGGCTGCCAGCGACCCTTGCCGCCATAGGTCATGGTGCCAAGGCAAATCTCTGAAACCAGAAGGCCGGTACGGCCCAACAATCGGTAGCGCATGAATCCTCCGTGGACGATTTTTTATGGAGCTGCTTGGCGCAAAACGCTACAGCATAACGGGTTCCATACGATACCAACGTAATGGGCACGACGGGAATAGAACAATATGTACGACTAGCCACCAGCCGGAGCGGTCAGGCCGGTACCCGACTTCGTCGGACCGTATCACGACAAGTAGTATCCCGCTGGGTTGTGCAAAAAGTGCGCCTATAATGTGTTGAAAGACGAATGACAAAAGAACAAGTGGAGGAGCCATGAAGAAAACTTTACTGTGTGTTTCCGCATTTGCTTTGGTGCTAAGTGCTCACGCGATTCGTGCCAGTGCGGAGGATGGATTGCCTACTTGGGCTTATCCGGTCAATCCGCCGGGACTCAAGCCGGCGCCGGACGACGGCTCACTCAAGCACGTGCCGAACAGTAAGGCCGCCTATACGTTGACACAAATACGGGATCTGTTCACTCCGCCCGATTGGCATCCGAATTCGCACCCTGCCATGCCGGATGTGGTGGGACGCGGCAATAAGCCGGGCCAGTTTGCTTGCGGTTTCTGTCACCTGCCCAATGGGCTGGGCCGCCCCGAGAATTCCAGCCTTGCCGGGCTGCCGGCAGAATACATTGCCCAGCAAGTGGCGGATTTCCGCTCCGGGTCACGGAAA
>C688J18823_10001249_pt1 | contig 15637 bp, 19 predicted proteins | sample HopSoiMetagenom1_FD_18823 | JGI IMG/M metagenome (IMG submission 18823)
CCCGGCGCTGGCGGCCGCCCTCGCGGCTGGGGTGTTCGACGACGGCGACGACGATCATCTCGCCGAGTTCCGCTCGGGGCTCGGCCAGCTGCTCGACGGCATCGCCGTGAAAGTCGGCAAGGAGCCAAGAAGCTGAGACCTCGCGCCGCTATAACTTCGGCAGTGGCTCGATCACCCGATACAGTCGCCAGTTTGGCTGGCTGTCACCGTCATTGGCTACCTCAAGCTCGAGCGTCGCAATGTCCGCACCGGTCTCGTATAAAGTGGGATAACGCAGGTTGAGCGCATCGGAGACGCCGCGCCCGACCGGCGGCACCGCGAGGAGGTATTCGATCCCGTTCTCGATGGGTGCGTTGAGCAAATCGGTGAAGTCCGGATCTGAGGGCACCACAAAGGTTTTCGGTTCTCGAGAAGCCGCAATCACGGCGAATCCATATACGGTGTCGGTGATCACCGAGCCGTCGGGCAGGTTCAGCTTCCCCAGATAGCCCGCGATCTGCCGTTCGGTGGAAAAGCTTGCGGCGATGCGGCGCTCGACAGCCTTCCGATCACTGACGCTGTTGGGATCCGGCGCAAGCACCGCGCCAAGGGCATACTCCTGCGGCGCGTACTTCGGCTGGCCCATCCCCCATGCGGTGATCGGCAGGGCGATCGCAATCGCCGCCGCTACAGGCAGGTAGGCCGCCAGCGACTGACGTCGATGCATCGGTAGCGGCGGCGCAGGCGCGTACTTTCCTCGCCGTTTGGCAGCGACGAGTTGACCGTCGGGCGCGGCGAGCATCCCCAGGCATGCACTGAGCGGAATGGCGACGATGTAGAACCGCAAAAAGGGAAACGTCGAGCCCGTCGCATAGCTGAAGGCCTGAAATGCCAGTGCCGCACCGTATATCACGACCGGCACCAACAGCACCTGCCAGGACCGCCGTCTCCACCGTCGTGCCGCTGCCCACGCAGCGATGGGCACCAGGGTGGGTGCGAGCACCAGTACGCAAACCGCGGCGAACAGCACTCCGCCGCCAAAGTCCGGCTTCGTCTGGCCGGATTGCGCCAAAATCGCTGTGTTCCCGTACTGCGACGTGAATTGCGCAAACGCTTCACCGGTGATCAACCAGCTGAGCACGGCCCAACCGAGGAACGCAGCCAAGCCCGGGCCACTGACCATGATCATGTCCAGCAGTGCTCGCCGGATCCGCGGCGGGGGCCTGGCCCGCAGATAGGTGGTTACACCGACGAGCAGCCCTGCCGCGGCGATGCAGGCGACGGCGTCGTACCGAGTCAGGTACGCCAACCCCATCGCGATACCGCCGGCCGTGATCAAATGGTGCACATCGTCGTCGACCATCCACAGGATGAGCCTGCGGACCGCCCATGACATGAAGAAGATGAACGGTGCCTCACTCATCCCATTGGCGCCGTAGAAGACGATCATCGGGTTGAGCGCAAACAGCGCGGCGACGGTGATCGAATAGCTGCGTGGCAGTTGGCGGTTCGTGCCCATCCCGAGAATCTGGACCACTGCACCGGCCATGAACAGTGCCGACATGATGGTTCCGGAAAACGCGCGTGCCGTCATATCCGGCCACAGTGGGCTCAGCCCGATGGCCGGCATCTGAACCATCGACGCCAGTGGTGTGAAAATGAATCCGATGGCGGCCAGATGCGGGTCACGGCTGAACAACACCGATTGAGCGGCAGCCACTCTGGATAGCGCGTCTCCGAGGATGAAGCCGTGTTGCACCTGCAGCCAGTAACCGACCGCCAGATATACCACCAGCGAAACGAAGAACGCGCTCAGCTTCAGTTTACGGTCTGAGTACGCCCGCGCCGTCACGATGTACCGGCGTGCTCGGGCCGCTCGGTCAACCCGTGAACGGTCTTCTCCCAATAAGATGGGTTGCGGATCAGCTGATAGCAGCCCTTGGCGGCGGCCACGCTCATCATCAACCAGAACACCGGAACGGTCAGCGCGGCCAGCAGCAGGTCGGCCCGGTCGTCCTCGCGCAGCGTGATCAGATTCATGTACAGCGTCGCGGCATTGCCCAACACCAGCGCGATGAGCGCGGGAAAGTATATGTACCAGGGGAATACGGCTTCGATCTGTGCAGGCTGGCCGAGAAACCACATCAACGTGATCAACCAGAAAACTAGGTTGAGGACCGCGATGATCGGCGTGCCACCCAACACGAGATTGAACCGGATGAAATTGCGCCAGCCGATCGTGCGCAGCAGCCGCGCGGGACGCCGGACCTGGACCAGCCAGGTCTGCAGATAACCCTTGTACCAACGGGATCGCTGCCGAATCCAGTTGATCGCATCGCTATTGGCTTCCTCGAGGGTGCTGGAATCGACGACGGCCGTGTGGTATCCGCTTGCGGCGATTCGCAAGCCCAAGTCGGCGTCTTCGGTGACATTGAACGGATCCCACGCCCCGATCTCGTCGAGCACGGCACGACGTAGGTGATTCGACGTGCCCCCCAACGGAATCGGCGAGGAGGTCCGCATCATCCCGGGCAGTAAGTAGCCGAACCAGAGCCGGTATTCAGCGGTGAACCATGCGGTCAGCATGTTTTGGTGCCCGTTGTGGTACACCAGCTTTGCCTGCACGCATGCGACGTTGTCGGAAAGCTGCCGAAAGGCCGCCACCACGCGGCGCAGTTGCAGCGGTTCGGGCAGATCCTCAGCGTCGTAGATGGTGACGATGTCCCCGGTGGCGAAGTACAGCCCGTAATTGCATGCCTTCGGTTTGGTCCGTGGCTCCGCCAGCGGGACGAGCACGATGGTGATCGCATCTGACTCTGTGGAACTTGTTGCCGCGGCTATTGTTACGTCGTCGTCGGCTTCCAGCAACAGCAGCACCTGAAGCTTGTCGGCCGGATATTCAAGGGCAGCCATCGCGCCGATGAGATCGCCCACCACTTCGGGTTCGTTGTAGGCGGGAACGAGAATCGTGTATGGCGGCAGATCGGCATCCGGAATCCGCCGGGCCTGCTCGTCGGTGATGACGATGGCCCGTGAGGCCAGCCCGTCGCGGAAGATCATCAGCCGGTCGGCCATGGTCAGCAGATAGCCGAGCGTACTGACACCCACGAGGACGACCGCGGTACCGGCAGGGAGCCAGATGGCGAAGCCAATGACGATGAGCAACAACGACCACAACACCCACCGCTGCCAACCGACGATCGGAATCGACGCTGAACGGATCGGGTCGTCCTCGCGCAGGCCGTCGATCGCCCGCCGCAGCGCGTACTCGCGTTCCTCGTCCGTAATCGTGTCGGGCGATCGCTGCTCGATCCCGGTGCTCATGCGCCGGCGCCTGGCGTTGCGAATTGAGCGCTCACCAAGCCGCGTCCGAATTCAGTGAGCAGGTCGGCGTCCTTGAATGACGCCAATCGCGTGGCGAGTACGGCATTGCCCCGGAACAGCAGCGTGATCAACGTGCGCAGTGTCCCGATCATGTCGCCTGATGGCTCAGGAAACGGCGCGTTGGGGTCGTGGTTGTCGACGGCGAAGATCGAGACACGCTGGGCCACTTCACGATCGCCCCAGGCAAACTGAATCGCGTTCCAGGTGATCAGCAGGTCGTCGTCGACGACCGACACCATCTGGCCAGTCAGACCCATTCCAAGGTCGACCGACCGCACTGCGCTGAACCGAGCCCCGGTCAAGCCGTACAACACCCGGGCGGGATACACCCCCAACGAGAACGGACGATGACTCACAAGGCTGTCCACCACCAACGTTCGTGGGCGAGAAAACTTGTCGAACCGAGGGTCTCCCGCCGCCGCTGTCATCCACTGCCGTACCAGAACGGAGTCGCCGCCATAGAGCCTCTTGACGTCGCGGTAGTCCTGCATCTGCGTGGTCACCCAGCCGGGCGGCGCGACGAGGGGCTCGCCGGCAACCAGGGTATGGGGGCTGGCCCTGTCGACCGGCGCTGCTCCGACGTTGGCCGGAAGGTGCACAAACGCTAGCGCCACTCCGACGGCGATGACCAGCGGCACGCCCGCCCAGACCTGCTTGGCAGCAAGCGGTTCCACCTTGCGATCGAGCACACGCTTCGGCATTCCGCGGCGAGCTGCCAGGTACATGACCAGACCGACGACGGCCACAGCGGTGACCGCCGGTACCTCTTGATACATCCACAGCGGCGTGTCGGGGAACAGCACGCTGATCGTCGTCAGCACTGCGAAACCCACGACCCACGCGAGCAGCGATCCCACCACACCGCGCCGCGTGGTGCGACCGACCGCTATCCCGCTCCCAACGCCGGCGATGAGCAACGCCGCAGCACCGGCGGCGTAGTTTCCGCCGCCGAGAAAGATCACCAGCATGTAGTAGGGCAGCGCGAAGATCAAGAACATCATTGCCCACACCCAGGCGAACCGACTGACCGGGCGAAGGCCGAACAGCACAATGCTGCTGCTGAGGACGAAGAGCCACATCGCCAGCAGATCAAGCCGGAGGAGATGAAAATACAACGCATAGCGCTGCAGCAGCACGCAGTGAATGAGGAGGGCCAGCACCAAGCCCATGGTTCCGACGATGATGTCGACTTGCCGGTCGTGTATCGGAAGTTCGGTGCGGTTGCGGCGCGCCACCCCAACAGCTACCAGGATGGCGACGGTCGGCACGGTCCAGGCGAAGCCGCCGAGGCCGCCCTCNTGCGCGGTCAACCCGATGCTGTAGAAGCTCTCGCGGAAGCCGATGCCGGTCAAAACCGATATCAACGCCCACCGCGCAATCAGGCGGTAGGCCGGGTGCTCGCCTTCCCTTTGCGGCGGACGCCGCGCGCCACTATCGGGCGCTGTGATTGCGGTTGTCGTCACGCCTGGCTCCGAGACCGCCTGCGGCGCAGGATGATCAGCCCGCCGGCGACGACAACCAGGGTGGCGATGCCGGCACCGATACTCCACAACGGCACCGAAAGGTCTTTGGACTCGACGACGGCCGGATGTTGTTGGGGCGCGCTTCCCACCACCACCGGGACATGGCCCGGCGCTGCGATGAGCGCGTTGCCCGTCAACCGTGACCAGTGCTCGGCGTCCGAATCGAGCCACACCAGAAGGTCGTCCAGTTGATCTGGGGCGTCATTGGAGGTGGCGATCACCACTGTCCGGTTGCCGTCATACGTTGTCTGCAGCGAGCCGAAGCGCAGCGACGGTTCGAGCCTGAGCTTGCCTTCTTGATCTGTTCCGTCGGCGTTATTGACGGCGATGTCGCCGTTTGAATCCGCCGCGACCGGCAAGGTGATCCGTTCGTCGGTCCAGCCAGCCGCATTCACCAGAACAGCCGGAAGTGGCGTGGCGATCGCCTCGTCGAGGGTAGTTACGGCGGTGTCGATCGGCAGCGCACTGAGGCGCTGTAGCCCGACGAGAATAGTGAGTGCCCGCCGCGTGTCGTCGAATTTGTCACCCATACCGATTTGCACCCTAGGCATCAGCGCCTGGGGCAAGGCCTGGAACCCGGCGGGCAGCGGTGGTTTGGCGAGCCTGCTCTCCACCGGGCTGTCGCCGTCAATGGTCAGTGTGATCGGCTGAAACTCCCCGCAACGTCCGGTGTTTCCGGTGATGTTCATCAGGACACCGAGATTCGCGTAGCGCTGCAGCTGCCGGTCCGGGACGTTCACCCAGCGGTCGATGATGCCCGTGTTGTCGGCCGGCCAGCGGTCAATGGTCTCACCGCCGATCGCGGCAACCAATTGACCGCCCACCGATGACGGAAGGGGGGTATACGACCCACGCAGCCGTACCCGAACGTCATGCGACGGCCTGCCCAGCCGCGTCTGGTCCAAAGCGATCGACACCTGTGGCGCCAACGCCGTTGCATTGACACCCGGTTGGCCGAGTTGTCGCAAAGTCGTGGCGTCTGGCGGCAATTGCGGCGCCGACCGAAGCGGCCCAGCAACAGCTTTCGAACTCAATGCAAGCCTGCCGATGTCACCGGACAGCGCACGAGTCTGGTTGACGAGCTCATCGGGAGGCCCGCCGATCAGTAGCGATGGAACGCCCGCATCACCACCCACGAGCTCGAGCCCCCGACTGGGGCCCTCCCGAATGACGATCTGGCGCTCCAGTGGCGGCGACGGTTCTGGTGGTGCCGTCTGTCCGTCTGCCAACGGCGCCACCGTGACAACGGTGTTCTGCTTGCCGTAATGCGCCACTACCGTCGTAGCCACGCGTATCGCCGCATCCGATTCCGCATGCGAGGGCGAGGCTGGAATGAAGAGCGTGAGCTTTTGAAGCACGGGCGGAAGGAAGTCTGCGATGGTGGCCGGTGCCGCTTCGACGCCGGTAAAGGAGACCGATGCGTTGCTGAGGCGTAGCGGCACCGTCGGGTCGTAGAGGCAATAGCCCTCGAACGGATCGAGATAACTGCGCACGAGAACCGTGACCGCGTTGTCCACCACTTGGGCGCCGTCTAATGGGACGGACACCGGCGCGCGGAAATCGACGGGCAGCGGTACACGCGAAAGCGTTCGATCGTCCTGTGAGACGGTGAACGTGCCCCCGCGCACGCCAATGGGCAATTCGACGAGGGCATTCAGCGCAGACGGAGCTAATCCAGGCTGCACCGGGATGGTTAGCGATTGCGTTCCTTGCAGGCCATACAGGGCGAGATTGTTGTCCAGGCCAATCGACTTCAGGTTCAGCGTCATCTGTTCGGAGGACGAGGGGTCTTCGCCAGGAGACGCCATGGCAAGCGAGGTGAATAGTCCCGAGGCCAGTAGGGCCAGCACTGGGACGGCCATCGCCACACCGCATGATAATGACGCCCTCGCAAACACCCGCATTAGGCGATGGTATCCCGACGACCCGCGTCAATTAGCAAACTACCTGTAATATGCTCCAAGCATCCTGGTGGCATTGTGGCTGCGCGTCCATTCCGTCATATCTGGCTCCCCCGCTACGTCAAGGACATAGGACCTTTTTGATCATGCGATAGGAGCAGGAATGGAAAACGGACCGGTTACCCTCATCAACGTTTTCGAGATCGGCGCCGACGACGTCGAATCGTTTCTGCAGCAGTGGCAGGAACGCGCCGAGTTTTTGGGCAGACAACCTGGTTTCCGTTCGCTACGGCTGCACCGCGCGCTGAATCCGGATGCGCGATTCCAGTTGGTCAATGTCGCCGAGTGGGACAGCTCCGAGGCGTTGCACGCCGCGACGGCGCAGGACGTCTTTCAGCAGAGCGCGCAGCGATCCATGCAGGAGTTCGCGGTCGCGGCCCACCCGGCGATCTACCGCGTCGTCATCGAGGCCACCGGGGAGTAGTGATGCCGAAACCGTATCGAGTCGGGCTCTTTGTGCGTTCCAACAACGCCGTGATGCGATCGCTCATCCACGCAGGCGTCAGGATCGGAACATTCGCCGTTCTGACGGTTGCCGGCCGCAAGACGGGGCGACCGGTGAATGTCCCGGTTGTCGTGTTTCCTCATGGCGACAACCGGTACCTGGTTGCGTCGTACGGTGTCGTCAATTGGGTGCGCAATCTTCGCGCCGCTGACGGGCGGGCCGAACTGCGGCGCGGCCAGGTAACCGAGAAGATCACCGCGATCGAATTGTCTCCTGAGCAAGCCGGCCCGATCCTGCGTTTCAGCTTGCTCAACGGCCCGCCCGGCATTCCGCGGCTCATTGTTCGTATCTTCCGGCGCTACTTTGTCCTCCCGTATCTCGACGTCGACATGGAGTCGTCAGACGACGATTTTGTGCGGTCGGCACGGGAGCACCCGGTGTTTAAAGTGCAGCCTGTCGTGCAACGTTAAGAAGGGTGACGACCAGCAAAGCGCAGACGATCTCCTATCCGGCACCCGGTTCACGCCCGTACCGGCAGGACGACATCGCGGTCGACCCTCACGTGGTCGTCCTCTTCGGGGCAACGGGCGACCTAGCGAGACGCAAGTTGATTCCTGGCCTGGCCTATCTGGACCAGTCCGAGCTGGCACCCAACATCGAGATCGTCGCCACCTCACTGGAGGACATCACCACAGACGAGTTCCACGAAGTGGCCAAAGCGGCGATCGACGACTTCGGGACGCACAAACTCACCAAGGAACAGTGGGCCCGCTTCGCTAAGACGGTCACCTATGTGCCGCAGAGCGCGGGTCCCGAGGCGCTGGCCGCGGCCGTTGCCACTGCCGAGGACAAGCTCGGGCCGCAAGTCCGCCGGCTGCACTATCTGTCGGTGCCACCGAAGGCCGCCCGAGCGGTGATCACCACGCTGCGCGACGCGAAACTGGTGGACCGATCGCGCGTCGTGATGGAGAAGCCGTTCGGCACCGACCTGGCAACTGCGGTCGCGCTCAACGACTTTGTGCACGAGACCTTCCGCGAGGAGCAGATCTTTCGCATCGACCACTTTCTCGGCAAGGAGGCCGCGCAGAACATCCTCGCCTTCCGGTTCGCCAACGGCCTTTTCGAGCCGATTTGGAACCGCAACTTCATCGACCATATTCAGATCGATATCCCCGAGGCCCTCGGCCTGGACGAACGCGCAAATTTCTACGAGAACACCGGCGCCTACAAGGACATGGTCGTCACCCACCTGTTTCAGGTGATGGCCTTCGTAACGATGGAGCCGCCGACCGCGTTGGAGCCCCGCGCCATCAGCGAGGAGAAGAACAAGGTATTCCGGTCGCTGCTGCCCGTCGACCCGGCCAACGTGGTCCGCGGCCAATTCAGCGGGTATCGCAAGACTGAGGGCGTGGCAAGGGATTCCGACACCGAGACGTTCATCGCGCTCAAAGTCGGCCTCGACAACTGGCGGTGGGCCGGCGTGCCGATCTATCTGCGCACGGGCAAGCGAATGGCCGAGGGGATTCGTGTCATCTCGATCGCCTTCAAGGAGGCGCCGCGCACGATGTTCCCGCCCGGCTCTGGCGTCGGGTCCCAGGGGCCGGACCACCTGACATTCGACCTCGCCGACGCGTCCAAGGTGTCGCTGTCGTTCTACGGCAAGCGGCCAGGCCCCGGCATGAAGCTCGACAAACTGTCGATGCAGTTTTCGACGCAGGAAGTCGACACCATCAGCGATGTGCTGGAGGCATATGAACGGCTGATCCTGGACGCGATGCGCGGGGACCACACGTTGTTCACCACCGCCGAGGGCATCGAGTCGCTCTGGGAGCGATCAGCCGACTTGCTGGCCGACCCGCCACCCGTCAAGTCCTACCCGCCAGGGACATGGGGCCCCAACGCGATCCATCAACTGATCGCGCCCAATGCCTGGCGGCTGCCGTTCGAGCGGGAGTGGCGCGAAGCCAAGAACAACCAGTAGCCACTAGGCGTTCTGAACGCCGGCGGCGCAGCGACGAAAAGCCTCCGGCATGCCGGAGGCTTTTGTCTAGCGCGAGAAGGCTACTTGGCCTTTTCGAGAATCTCGACGAGCCGCCAGCGCTTGGTGGCCGACAGCGGACGGGTCTCCATCAGCGAAACCCGGTCGCCGACACCGGCGATGCCGTTCTCGTCGTGCGCCTTCACCTTGGTGGTGGTGCGGATGATCTTGCCGTAGAGCGGGTGCTTCACCCGGTCCTCGAGCTCGACCACGATGGTCTTCTGCATCTTGTCCGACACCACGTAGCCGATGCGGGTCTTACGCCGACCACGCGGCTTCTCGGTGCGCGGAGTGTGCCGCGGTCCAGGCGCAGTGCCCTTGTCGTTCTTCGCTTTTGCTTCTGCCATTACGATTCCTCACCGGCAGGTCCGGAGGCCAGACCCAACTCACGTTCGCGTAGCACTGTGTACACACGCGCAATTTCCTGACGCACCGTACGAAGCCGACGGTTGTTGGCAAGCTGACCGGTCGCCATCTGGAAGCGCAGATTGAACAGCTCTTCCTTCGACTCGCGCAGCTTGTCTTTCAGCTCGTCGTCGGTCAGTTCGCGCAGTTCGCCAGGCGAGGTTCCTACTGCCATCAGAACTGCTCCTCTCGGGTAACAATGCGTGCCTTGATCGGCAACTTGTGGATCGCGCGGGTCAATGCTTCCCGCGCAGTCTTCTCATCGGGGTAGCTCAGCTCGAACAGCACGCGGCCCGGCTTGACGTTGGCTATCCACCATTCCGGCGAGCCCTTACCCGAACCCATACGGGTCTCGGCCGGCTTCTTGGTCAGCGGGCGGTCCGGGAAGATGTTGATCCACACCTTGCCGCCACGCTTGATGTGCCGGTTGATGGCGATACGCGCGGACTCGATCTGCCGGTTGGTGATGTACGCGTGCTCCAGCGCCTGAATGCCGTACTCGCCGAAGCTCACCGACGTCCCACCGCTGGCGATGCCACGCTGCCTCGGGTGGTGTTGCTTGCGGTGCTTGACCTTACGGGGAATCAACATGACTCAGCTCTCCGTGTTCTCCGTCGGCGCCTCGGCGCTAGCGCCGGCAGCGGCTTCGGTGCCCGCCGCGGCCTCAGCCACCGCGGGCGCGTCCTCGGCACCCGATGCGGCACGACCGGCGTCGGTGCTCGTCGCGGTGGTACCCGACGCGCCGCTACGACGCGGACGGGTGCCCGACGGACGCTCGCGGCGCGGACGATCGGCACCCGACGGAACCGTCGCGGTCGCCTCACGCTTGCCACCGACTATGTCGCCCTTGTAAATCCACACCTTCACGCCGATACGGCCGAAGGTGGTCTTGGCCTCGTACAGGCCGTAGTCGATGTCGGCGCGCAGCGTGTGCAGCGGCACCCGACCCTCGCGGTAGAACTCCGAGCGGCTCATCTCGGCGCCGCCGAGACGGCCCGAGCACTGCACCCGGATGCCCTTCACGTTGGGCTGACGCATCGCGGACTGAATGGCCTTGCGCATCGCGCGACGGAACGCCACACGATTCGAAAGCTGCTCTGCCACACCCTGAGCCACCAACTGAGCCTGCGACTCGGGTTCTTCACCTCGAGGATGTTCAGCTGCACCTGCTTTTTGGTCAGCTTCTCCAGGTCGGCGCGGATACGGTCGGCCTCGGTGCCGCGGCGGCCGATGACGATGCCAGGCCGCGCGGTGTGGATGTCGACGCGCACCCGGTCGCGGGTGCGTTCGATCTCCACGTCGGCGATGCCGGCGCGCTCCAGACCTGTCGCAAGCAGCCGACGGATCGCCACGTCTTCCTTGACGTAATCCTTGTACTGCTTATCGGCGTACCACCGGGACTTCCAGTCGGTGGTGATACCGAGCCGGAAGCCGTGGGGATTGATTTTCTGGCCCACTACTCCGAGCCCTCCTTCGCTTCTTCCGAAGCCTCAGTCTTCTTGGCGGCAGCCTTCTTAGCAGGAGCCTTCTTGGCGGGAGCCTCAACAGCTGCCTTCGACGCCGGGGCCTTCTTCGCCGCGGCGGCCTTGCTGCCCTGTGCACGACGAGCGCGGGAGGTGCCGGCCGACTGGCCGACCCGGTCCTCACGCGACGGCCGACTCTCGACCACCACCGTGATGTGGCTGGTGCGCTTGCGGATTCGGAACGCACGCCCCTGGGCGCGCGGCCGGATGCGCTTGGCGGTCGGGCCTTCGTCGGCATAGACGGTGGCCACCACCAGGGTGGCCGGGTCCAGGCCCTCGTTGTTCTGCGCGTTGGCCGCGGCGCTGGCGATCACCTTGGCGACCGGCTCGCTTGCCGCCTGCGGTGCCCACCGCAGGATGTCGAGCGCATCGGACACCGACTTACCGCGCACCAGGTCGATGACCCGGCGCGCCTTGGTCGGCGAAACACGCACGAAGCGCGCCTTCGCGACCGCAGACGGATATTCAGTCGTAATACTCACCGGCGCTTGGCCTTCCGGTCGTCCTTGATGTGACCCTTGAACGTGCGGGTCGGTGCAAACTCGCCGAGCTTGTGCCCGACCATCGCCTCGGTGACGAACACCGGGACATGCTTGCGGCCGTCGTGGACCGCGAAGGTGTGCCCGATGAAGTCGGGGATGATGGTCGACCGACGCGACCAGGTCTTGATGACCTGCTTGGTGTTCTTCTCGTTCTGGACGTCGACCTTCTTGAGCAGATGGTCGTCGACGAACGGACCCTTCTTAAGGCTGCGTGGCATCCGCTAACTCCTACCGGTGGTGCTTCTTGCCGGTGCGCCGGCGTCGGACGATGAGCTTGTCGCTCGGCTTGTGAGACTTGCGGCTGCGGCCCTCGGGCTTGCCCCACGGGCTGACCGGGTGACGGCCGCCGGAGGTCTTGCCCTCGCCGCCGCCGTGCGGGTGGTCGACCGGGTTCATCACGACACCACGCACGGTGGGGCGCTTGCCCTTCCACCGCATGCGACCGGCCTTGCCCCAGTTGATGTTGGCTTGCTCGGCGTTGCCGACCTCGCCGACTGTGGCGCGGCAGCGCACGTCGACGCGACGGATCTCACCGGACGGCATACGCAGCGAGGCGTAGGTGCCTTCCTTGCCGAGCAGCTGGATGCTCGAGCCGGCCGAGCGGGCCAGCTTGGCGCCGCCACCGGGCCGCAGCTCGACGGCGTGAATCACGGTGCCCGCCGGGATGTTGCGTAGCGGCAGATTGTTGCCGGGCTTGATGTCGGCATTGGCGCCGGACTCCACCACGTCACCCTGCGACAGTCCCTGCGGCGCAATGATGTAGCGCTTCTCGCCGTCGAGGTAGTGCAGCAGCGCGATGTTGGCGGTGCGGTTCGGGTCGTACTCGATCTGCGCGACCTTGGCGTTGACGCCGTCCTTGTCGTTGCGACGGAAGTCGATCACGCGGTACGCGCGCTTGTGGCCACCGCCCTTGTGCCGGGTGGTGATCCGACCGTGCGCGTTGCGACCGCCCTTACCGTGCAGCGGACGAACCAGCGACTTCTCCGGATGGTCTCGAGTGATCTCGGCGAAATCGGAGACGCTGGCACCGCGGCGACCGGGGGTCGTCGGCTTGTACTTGCGAATTCCCATGATTCTCTAGGTCTCTCTGCGTTATCCGCCGGCTACGCCGGAGTTCCGAACAGGTCGATGGGCTTGCTACCCGCGGCCAGCGTCACGATGGCGCGCTTGGTGTCCTTGCGCTTGCCGAAGCCGGCGCGGGTGCGCTTGCGCTTGCCCTGCCGGTTGGCCGTGTTCACCGATGCGACCTTGACCTTGAAGATCTTTTCGATCGCGATCTTGATCTGCGTCTTGTTCGAATCGGGGTGCACGACAAACGTGTACACGTTGTCCTCGATCAAGCTGTAGGACTTCTCCGAGATGACCGGCGACAGAATGATGTCGCGGGGGTCTGTGACGGTTGCCATCAGGCCGAAACCTCCTCGGCGGTCTTATCGGCGCTTGGTGTTGCTGCGCTGATGTAGCTGTCCAGCGCCTCGACGCTGAAGATCACGTCGTCGGCCTTCAGCACGTCGTGGGTATTGAGCTGGTCAGGCGAGAGGACATGCACACCGGGAAGGTTGCGCACGCTCAGCGCGCCGGCCTCGTCGCTGCGGCCGATCACGACCAGCACCTGCTTACGCTCAGTCAGCGTGGCCAGGAACGCCTTCGCGCTCTTGGTCGACGGCGTCTGCCCCTCCACCAGCTCGGTGACGGCGTGGATCCGGCCGTTGCGCGCCCGGTCCGACAATGCACCGCGCAGCGCGGCGGCGATCATCTTCTTGGGGGTGCGCTCGCTGTAGTCGCGCGGCTTCGGACCGTGTACAACGCCACCGCCGGTGAACTGTGGCGCACGCGTCGAACCCTGACGGGCGCGGCCGGTGCCCTTCTGGCGGTACGGCTTCTTGCCACCGCCGCGCACCTCGCCGCGAGTCTTGGTCGAATGCGTGCCCTGACGGGCCGCGTTCAGCTGCGCCGTCACCACCTGGTGCATCAGCGCGATGTTGGGCTCGACGTCGAACAGCTCGGCGGGCAGCTCGACAGAGCCGTCCTTCTCACCGGCCGGGGTATGAACGTCAATCTTTAAAGTCTTGGCAGCTCCGGCCGTCTTGCTCCTCGCGTCCGCAGTCACTTCTCACTCCTCTTGATCGCGCTGCGGACCATCACGAGTCCGCCGTTGCGGCCGGGAATGGCGCCCTTGATCAGCAGCACGCCGTTCTCGGCATCGACCTTGTGCACCACCAGGTTCTGCGTCGTCACGCGGTCATTGCCCATGCGCCCCGACATCCGGGTGCCCTTGAACACACGGCCCGGTGTCGCACAGCCGCCGATGGAACCCGGCCGACGGTGCACCGCCTGCGCGCCGTGGCTGGCGCCCTGGCCTTTGAAGCCGTGACGCTTCATGGTGCCCGCGAAGCCTTTGCCCTTGCTGGTGCCGGTCACGTCGACGTAGGTGCCGTCCGCGAAGATTTCGGCGGTGAGCTCCTGGCCCACCTCGTATTCGCCTGCGGCGGCCTCGTCGTCGAGCCGGAACTCAGCGAGGTGACGGCGCGGATTTACGCCCGCGGCGGTGTACTGACCGGTCAGCGGCTTGTTCACCTTCCGCGGGCTGATCTCGCCGTAGGCCAGCTGCACGGCCGAATAGCCGTCGCGCTCGGGGGTACGGATACGCGTCACGACGTTGGGGCCGGCCTTGACGACCGTCACCGGTACGACCCGGTTGTTCTCGTCGAACACCTGCGTCATGCCCAGCTTGGTGCCCAGAATGCCTTTTCGTGCCATTTCTGTTGCGTCTCTCCTACTGGGATGCCTATTGGATATTGACGTCGACACTGGCCGGCAGGTCGATGCGCATCAGGGCGTCAACCGTTTTCGGCGTGGGGTCGAGGATGTCGATCAGTCGCTTGTGCGTACGCATCTCGAAGTGCTCCCGCGAGTCCTTGTACTTATGCGGGGACCGGATGACGCAATACACGTTCTTCTCGGTCGGCAGCGGCACAGGGCCAACCACGCTGGCGCCGGTACGGGTGACCGTCTCCACGATCTTGCGTGCCGAGGCGTCAATCGCCTCGTGGTCGTAGGCCTTGAGCCTGATGCGGATCTTCTGTCCCGCCACGCTTTTCCTACCTCACTGCTACTGGGGTCCCGGCGCGTTTCGCGCTGGTATGCCGCCGCTGTTTATCTGTCTGTGGTCCACCGGTCCCCGCGGTCGGGTGTGTCGCCCGCACGCACACTCAGCCGCGGCGGAAATCGTCGCGATCGAGGTGGGAACCAGATGCGCCCCTTCGGGCGCTGGTCGTACGCCCCGGCCAGGCGAACCCGGCTCAAGGCAACCCGAACAGTATGCCCTAGATGTGGGGCCTCATCCAAATCTCTGGCCACGGGCAATCCGCGGCATTCTTACTCAAGAGTAAGGTAGGCCCGCATGGCAACACGACCACCACATATCGGATGTGGAAACGCCTCGCCGAGCGGCCCGGCGGCACCCGGCTCTTCTCGGCCGCCGCGATGGTGCGGGTGCCGTATTTCGCGTCGATCATGCCGCACGTGGAGCGGATGGAACCCGGCTTCGCCGAGGTCACCGTCCCCAAGTGGTTCTTCGTCAAGGGTGTCCAGTCTTCGGCACGCTTCATTGACACCAGTTACGGAATGGGTGCCCTGAGCGTGGCCCTTCATGAGGAACAGGCATCGGGAGCATCCGGTGGTGCCGCTACGGGTGCAGCCTTCATCCAAGCTGGCAGCATGACCATGGGACAAACCGCCACCACGACGACGCCCCCTGCGGCTCCCGAGACGTCCGTCGCGGTACCGCCGGTCAAGGCGCCGCCCTACGGCGGCGGCGGGTTAGATCGGCCCGTC
>C688J18823_10001250_pt1 | contig 15635 bp, 11 predicted proteins | sample HopSoiMetagenom1_FD_18823 | JGI IMG/M metagenome (IMG submission 18823)
CGATTATGCTTCAGCAGGGAATGGAACTATTGAAACGTACGATTTTTCATCGCGTTTTTTTCTAAATTCCACTGTACCATCAATTAAAGCGAATAATGTATGATCTTTTCCAATACCCACGTTTAAACCTGGGTTATGTTTTGTACCTCTTTGACGAACAATGATATTGCCGGCAATAGCTAACTGACCACCATAAATTTTAACGCCTAGACGTTTGCTATGTGATTCGCGGCCGTTCTTGGAACTACCCGCACCTTTCTTATGTGCCATTGTATTATGTAATTAAAAATTTGTACTACGTTAAGAATTGAAACATTTCAATTCAGCTTATTTTGCAGATTTTTTTGGAGCTGCTTTTTTAGGAGCTGCTGGTTTTTTCTCTGCTGCTGCTTTCTTTGGAGCTGCCTTTTTTGGGGCTGCTTTTTTAGGTGCTGCTGCTTTTTTCTCTGCTTTTTCTGCTGTTGAAGCTTTTTCCTTAGCAGGTGCTACTCTTGGTACTTTTTTCTCATAAGCGATTTCATCTTTCAATGTTTCGCCTTTTCCTAAAATACCTTGAATTAGTAATTGTGTGAATTGCTGACGGTGACCATTTGATTTTTGGTAACCTTTTCTGCGTTTCTTTTTAAATACGATGACTTTGTCACCTTTAAGGTGGCCCAGTACTGTTGCAGCTACTGATGCCCCCTCAATTGAAGGAGTTCCTACTTGAACTTTTCCGCCATTGTCAACCAACAAAACTTTGTCGAAATTAACTTTAGCCCCTTCGTTAGCATCTAGGCGGTGAACGTATACTTTTACTCCACGTTCTACCTTAAATTGTTGCCCGGCTATTTCTACGATTGCGTACATTTTATAAGGGTTTTAGGTTATTAATACCCGGATCTACTTGACTCGGGGGCACGAAATTAAGGAATTATTTTGGACTGACAAAGATTTGAACATTTTTTTGTTGAAATCCGCCCTGTACCTCCCCTCTCCTTGAAAATAAGGAGAGGGTGACTAAAAGGCAAGTGAGCACTATAATTTGATATTATTTAGAATCATTCTAAATAAATATTTATCTTTGTACAAAAACACAACGAATGAAATCACCATTTGATAATGTAATTGTAAAGACCAATGCTTCTACCTTTAATTTAATGTATTATCCCAGAAGATAATCGAAACATTTCTGTTTAAAATACCTTTCGACACTTCGGAAAAGATTGCTGAGATGTTTGATTTGTATGGAGAAAAATATCCTTACACGATAACACTTTTATATCAAGTTCATAGTGTTAACATTCATTCCTTAAGCATAATTAAAATAGAAGCCGATCCCACTACCAGAGACAGAATCGAAAATTGGCTAACAAAAAAATATAATATCGCTGCTCTTTATATAAGAGAACCATTGTCATTGGATTAAGATTCATTAAAGCACTACTCTCAATCGGAGCGCGTGCGGCTGACGTCCACGAAAAGAGCGAACTACAAATTTTTTTGGTGACCGTGTGAAGGAACGTGCGAAAAAAAAGTTTGGAGTTGGTTTTCGTGGTGGGTTTTCTTTGTTTCTTTCTTTTTGCGGTAGAAAAAGAAAGAAAATTAATTTAGAAACTACTAAATACCAAACCTAACGGGTTTTAAAAACCCATCAGGTTACCAACACACCTATACTAAAGGCTTAGAAACCGTCTTTGCCTTCTTATTCACCAAATACACCCCCAATAAAATCACCACAATCCAAATAAAATGCTCCAAAAGCACAGCTTCTCCGTCAAAAATGCCCCAACACATGGCTACAATCGGGATCAGGTAAGTGACCGAAGAGGCAAAAAGAGCATTGGTGTTCCTTATTAATACATTAAAAATGATTACCGAAACTGCAGTTCCAAAAATAGCCAGTATGGAAACATAACCCAGACTGGAAAGGGCTTTCGGATGTGTTTGAAAATGCTCCACAAAATGAGTTCCTGTAAAAAGGTAAATTCCAGCCATAGGACCTATAAACAACAATGCCCATACAGTGGCTGTAACAGAAGGTACTTCATTTAAGAATTTTTTAATAATATTTACACTCAACGCATAACAAACAGTCGCCAGTACTACAAATAATCCATACGTTAAATTACTCCCCATATCCTCGCTTTTTCCGGTAATTAGCAAGCCTATAGCCCCAATAAAGCCAATCAGAATACCTAATGCATTCCATAACTTGGTTTTTATCTTAAATAATAAAACACCAAATAATAAGGTAAATAAGGGTGTTAAGGAATTGAGCATTCCTGCCAGTGAGCTACTAATAACAGTTTCTGCCTTTGTAAATAAAAATGCTGGAATAAAATTACCCAACATCCCCATTCCCAGAAACGCAGGCCAATACTTAAGTTGAGATTTTTTAACGTGCTTGAAAATAAGTGGGGTCAAAACCAAAAAGGCAATAAAAATACGTAATGCAGCTACTTCATCACTTGCATACACCACCATTCCTCGTTTCATCAAGATGAAAGAACTTCCCCAAATAAGGGCCAGTGCGATGAGAATGCACCAGTTAACGACTTTTTTATTCACAGCATAAATTTTGAATCACAAAGATAGTAGTTAACTCTTAATAAAATGTAAACTTATGAAAGACAGAATGATTATAATAAGAGGAAATGAAATACTGATTCTTGTTATTGCTCAACCCCAGTTTACTACAGCACTTAAATACAGAAAACTTGCTTTCAGCAATTCTAAAAATCAGCGTTAATTAATTCATCCCAACGCTTACCTTTGTCGTATTACCCTAAACTTAGGGTAGAAAATAATATACATATATATAGTATAAAAATGGCCGACTATAAAATATATTTTGGAGGTGAGTTTATGGAAACATCTAGGCGTTTAGATGTGGTGAATCCATACAACAAGCAAGTAGTGGGAACAACTTATCAGGCTGGACCGGAAGAGCTGGAGTTTGCAATTACAAAAGCCGAACGTGTAAAAACAGAGTTGAAAAAAATTCCTTCCTTCAAACGTTATGAGATTCTGATGCAAATTGCAACAGAACTAAAAGCTAACCGTGATCATCTGGCGAAAGTACTTTGCTTGGAATCGGCAAAGCCCCTTCGTTCTGCATTGGCAGAAATTGATAGAGCAGCGCAAACGTTTGTTGTTGCTGCTGAAGAATGCAAGCGATTACCAAAAGAATACCTCTCCCTTGATTGGACACCAGCCGGTGAAGGCAAAGAAGGATTCGTAAAATATTTTCCAATAGGGTTGGTAGCAGGTATTGCTCCTTTTAATTTTCCAATGAATCTCGCCGTACATAAAATTGCGCCGGCAATAGCTGCAGGTTGTCCTATTATATTAAAACCGGCTTCTTCTACTCCACTTTCCACCTTAGAGCTTGCAAAAATTATTGATAAAACCGCACTTCCAAAAGGCGCTGTATCCATTATTCCTATGGATAGAAAAGCCGGTAATCAATTGGTAACGGATGAGCGTTTTAAATTATTGAGTTTTACAGGATCACCGGTTGTAGGATGGGAAATGAAACGCAATGCAGGAAAAAAGAAAGTGATATTGGAACTGGGAGGTAATGCTGCTGTTATTATTACACCTACTGCTCATATGGAGAATGCCATTGCTAAATGTGTTGTTGCAGGATTTTCTTATTCCGGGCAAATATGCATTCATGCGCAACGTTTTTTTGTACATGAATCCGTCTTTCAAAGTTTCACTTCACTTTTTATTACGGCAGCAAAAAAATTAAAGCAAGGCGATCCGCTTTCAGCAGATACAGATATCTCCATGATGATTGATGAGGAAAATGCAAAACGTGTGGAAACATGGGTGAATGATGCTGTGCGATCAGGTGCTCAACTTTTATTAGGTGGAAAACGAACTGGAGCTTTTGTAGAACCTACCATTCTTACAAATACGAACAAAGAGATGGATGTATGCCGCAAGGAAGTTTTTGGCCCCGTTATTACCATTGAAAAATACGGCACTTTTGCGGAAGCTGTTGAAATGCTAAATGATTCCGACTTTGGTTTACAAGCGGGAGTATTCACCGTGAACGAATTGGAAATTAATACAGCATTCAATACCATTGAAACAGGTGGTGTTATCATCAACGATGTTCCTACATTTAGAGTAGATCACATGCCGTATGGTGGAATAAAAGATTCGGGGCTAGGACGAGAAGGTGTAAAGTATGCGATACTGGATATGATGGAAGCGAAGATACTTGTAAAATAAAACAATCCATTTAAACGCATAGGCACATTGATTTTTTTTAAACTATGTATTATTTAGTTGGCAACGAAAAATAGAAGGTAGCACCTTCATTCACTTTTCCTTCGGCACTTACTTTTCCATTGTGTTTGGCAATAATTCGTTGAACGATTGCAAGCCCAACACCTGTTCCTTCAAACTCTTCCTCTGAATGAAGCCGCTGAAACACACCAAATAATTTTCCAACATATTTCATATCGAAACCGGCACCATTATCCTTAATGGAAATGATGACTTCTCCGTTTTTTTCTTCTGAACATATTTCAACTTCCGGATTGGCATTTTTTGAAGAATATTTAATTCCATTAGACATAAGGTTAAATATAACCTGGTAGAGTAAGGCATAATCTCCCATAACGGTATTCAGTTTACCAAATTTTATACTTGCCTTATGATTCAATGTTCTGCTCAAGTCTACGATAACTTCTTTCAACATGCTGTCCAAATCAACTTCTTCTTTTTTTAATTCTTTTTTTCCAAGTTTGGAGAAAGCCAACAGGTCATCAATCAAGGCACCCATTTTAATGGCGTTATGTACTATGGTCTGCACGAGCCGGCTTCCATCTTCGTTAAATTGATGACCATAATCTTCCTGTAATATTTTAGCATATCCATTAATAGCACGAAGCGGAGCTCTTAAATCATGAGAGATAGAATAGGAAAATGCTTCCAGTTCTTTATTAACCATCGCCAATTGCTCTTCTGCTTTTTTCCGATCTGTAATGTCATAAATTATGTTTAGGGCACATTTTTTACCTTTCAGAATAATGGTTTCAATAGAAGCAAGAATTACATATTCCCTTCCGGATTTATGCTTCATTGTCATTTCAAAATTTCTTGAAAAACCATTTTCACGGATGTCTTTTAATATCTCATCACGTTTAGTTATATTAGATATCATGTTTAGATCGGTAGATTTATGACCGATTACTTCCTCTTTTGAGTATCCAGTCATATGAGCAAACGTATTATTCACATCCAAAAACAAAAGATCCGGGAGTTGAGTAATGGATATACCAACAGCACTTGAATTAAAAGTGGTTTGAAATTTTTCTTCACTCTCTTTTAATTCTATTATTGTTTTTTGGAGTTCAACTGTTCGCGCTATAACATTCTTCTCTAAGTTTTCATTTAATAATTTTATCTCCCTTTCTGATTTTTTTCGTTCCCCTATATCACGTACAAACACAATAAAATTTCCATCAGCTGACATTTTTCCTGTAGAGTCCGTTTCTACCGCTGTTCCATCTTTCCTTTTCAATCTTCTTTCATTTTTTATGACCGCTCCGGTTTTAAGTAATTCGAATTTTATAGAATTTTTTGGCAGATCGTCTTCAAAAACCAAATCAATAGGATCTAATTTCAAAAACTCTTCTTTGGTATACCCTAACAGTTGACAACCACTGGGATTTATATCGATAAATTTTCCCGTTGCTGAACCTTCTTTGATATAGATCATATCATCGGCTTGTTCAATAATGGAGCGATAATATTGTTCGTTCACTATTAATTTTTGCTCTATCTCCTTCTGTTCCGTTATATCACGAAAGTTGGTAACAAACGCTTTTATATCTTCATCATGAAGTAAGTTTGTAATAACTCCTTCAAGCCATATGTAATGCCCGCTTTTATGCTGTCTCCTTATGACGGCATGAATTTGTTTTCCAGGGTTTTCCTTTGCTTCATTCATTAAGGTTGCAGCGTATACCTTATCATCCGGATGTAAATTGTCCATCGCTTCCAGGGATTTCATATCTTCAAATGTAAACCCCATGATACGGGTTGCAGATGGACTCCGATAAATAATTTTATGTGATGCATCAATTAAAGAAATAATATCATAGTTGTTTTCAACCAATGCCCTGAACCGTTTTTCATTTATTGCCAGTTTCTCCTCAGCTTTTTTGCGATCAGATATATTTATTGAAAGAATGAACAATCCTTCCGGTATGGGTTGTATACTCAATTCAAAATCTGACCTGGATCCGTTTGGAAAAATAAATTCTGTTTCAAAATGTTCACTTACCCGTTCTTTCATACATCGTTCTAAAACTTTAAACAAATCTGTTCGTTCTATACCTGGGTATTTATCCATCAGTCTATATCCAAGTAATTCTTCCTTTGAATATTGACTATAGCTCACCAATGTTTTATTTACATAGATATACCTCCAATTGAAATCGTGGATCTGTACACCCTCCAGCATATTATCAAATGCTTGATGCAGAAAACCATTCTTCTCATCTGTCCTGATAAATAAATTTTTTATGAATGACAATACGTTCATATATGGAGTAATAATGCATTAACAAAAGCGCATAGAAAATGTAAGGGGCATTCCCCTTCATGCTTTTTAATATCTGCTATAAATTAGCTAGCAATATTTCCTGCTATATTTAAGAAGGCATCTACAGGAGCGGTAGACAACGCTTATGGAAACTAAGAAACGATTTACAGGTATGCTTGCAATTTTTTTCTCGCAATAACACAGTAATATTAATACAAATTAAGTTAGATAAATAATAATAGACAAAGATTTAAATATAATTATTTTGGCTGTCCACAGACATAAGGAAATCCGTTCATCGCTTACCCAAAACCACTCTATTTTACGAATTTGATTACTTTTGTATTAAGAATCTCCACATTTATGATTGACTTTAATTTTTCTGAAAACTACACACTCGAAGATGATGTGGTTTTACTTCGCCCTTTTAAAAAAGAAGACATTGCTATTTTGAGTCATTTCTCAGTTGACGAACCTGAAATCTGGTGGGCGTCACCAGGAGTTATTGCAGGTGAAGAGAATTTCAAAAAGCATTATGAGGAGGCGTTGAAATTAAAAGAAGATAAAAAAGAATATCCTTTTATTGTGTTTGATAAACGAACAAAACAATACGCAGGTTCCACACGCTTTTATGATATACAACTTAGCAATCAAAGTTTACAACTGGGATACACCTGGTATGGAAAAAAATTTCAAGCAACAGGATTGAACAAACATTGTAAATTTTTATTGTTGAGTTTTGCATTTGAACGAATGGGAATGGAGCGTATTGAGTTTAGAGCGCATGCAAAAAACGAACGTAGCATTGCCGCTATGAAGAGTATCGGTTGTACCGTTGAAGGTATTTTAAGAAAAATGACTCCCATGCATAGTGGCGGAAGGCGAGATACCATTGTACTGAGCATTTTAAAAGAAGAATGGGAAAATGGTGTGAAAGAACGATTAAAGCAACAACTCAATAAAGCCTTTATTTAGTGGGCTTTATTTTTTTACGAATCCAGTCCGGATGAGGCAATTATTACACACATATATTATTAACTTATAACTACTTATTTCCTTTTTACCTTACCTGAATAATCTATCTTGCGACTATTCTGCTAAAAATCCTGGCTTTTTGCATTTACAATTTTTTTTATTCATTTGCAAATTTGTGTGTTCCTTTTTCCCCTATTTCTAACAGGGGTTTTTCCTGTTTTGAATTAATGTATTTAACTGATTCTGAAAGTCCTTTACCTTATTTTTTGATTCTAATTATTAGTAAAAAAATAAAAAATAAATTTTTACACAAAAAACACAACACGCTGAAAACCTTTATTTTACTATCTAAACACGGCTAACCCAATTTTCATTTTCCAAATAAAAATGCGCTGAGTTGTTCTTAAAAATGCGCACAAAGAAAAAAACCGCTCATGATGTAGTGAATGAATTATTGATATATTTACTCCGAAATCAAGAACAGAATCTATACTCTTAATTTATATCTATGAAATGAAACTACTAAAACTATATGGTCTTCTATTAGTATTTAGCACATCCCTTTTTTCAGTTTCGGGTTTCAGTCAGGTAAATACAAATTTCAGTGGTTTAAAAAATCTTGACCTTGTAAAAATTACTTGTAGCGCTGAGGACTTTCAACACGAACGTGAAAGCGAATTACCTGGTGGTGGCTTACCCGAATGGGGTAGATCACCTGTAAAAAAGGATTTAGAGAATGCTGTTGTTGAACGAGTTTCTGTTCGGGAAGATAAAACCACACAATTAAAAGCAGAACTTTATTTTAATGGATTTGAAGGTGGTAGCGTAAAAGTAATGGCTGCTACTGATAAAGGTGTTGAACAAAAAGAAGTTAAAGCACAAGTGTTAGCAATTGCTGGTAGCTCTGGAATGCTGGATATTGACTTAAGCTTGGTTAGCGGCTTACCCGACAATTTTTATTTGCAATCTGCTTTAATCCGTATTATTTATACTCCTGCTTCGCATACCAAAGACAAAATATTTTGTTTCAGATTAAACAAACGTTGGAAAATTGCTCCTCAAAATGAAAGCATTGTTACCACGATAAAACCTCAGCCTTATAAAACAGCAAGCGCCATTACTACCTATTCTGCAACGTTACCACCCCCTACTATTTACAAGCCCCTTATTATCAAACCTATTACTACTCCAACTGCAAGACCCGCTGCCCGTGTCATTGTTCATCCAACAATTATTTCTGGAACAGGGGTAGCCAATGATGTGAATACACAACCGGAAGGACCTGCAGCTCAACCTATATCCTTCTATGAAGAAATTTATAAAGATTATGATTTTGCAAACCCAAGAGAAATTTCAGACATCGCTTTGGATCAAATTTATCCTGATAGAAATGATACTTCGGGTAACTATTATTACAAGCCTTCTTCCTATTCACTTGCCTGGGCAGCCGATGAAGGCTTTAAATTAAACATGCTTTATGGAAGTGGAACTTCTACTGCTGATGGAGGTGTAAGTATGTCTGCTTCTCTTTCTTCCCATGTTACCAGCAACGAATATGATTTTGTAAAAAAAATGTTAGGCGTTTACCTGAAATCAAAAAATAAACGGTTTACCGATTTACAGGTTATTTTACCAAATGAACCAAAAGTAAATTTGCGTGATAACTTATCAGCATTCAATATTCCATCTGATAAATTTGCTGTAAGTGTTAGCTCATCCGTATATGACAATATTGATATTTCATGGACGGTAAAAAAAGATGATGCCGATTTTTTAATTACAACACTAGGCCAAAATAAAAATATTGGTGGAGAAATGGTTTATAAAGTAAACGATCAAACCAACTCCTACTCCATTCCATTGCAATTGATGATTGCTGATAAATCGACATTTGGAAGGTTTGAGCTATTGCCTGATCAATGGAGAAAAACACAATGGCAAAATACAACACCTTTTTCGGTGAAATTAAAAAACATGCACGTTGTATTGATGAATACCATAAATGGTAAAACAACACCTTGTATTTATACCTGGACATTAAACAATACAACGATACTCTCCAAATCAAAAGTTCAATTTGATGGTGCACTTGTTCCTAGCTGGATCGATGATCCATCAAAAATACTCCGCATGTGGATGGAATACGAAGTAATTCCTTGCAGCGAATGTGCGCAGGAAATTGTTGATCAAATTAGCAGTGGTGTATCCAGTGGTCGACAAAAATCTGTTAAGTTTCATTCCATGGGTTTACTAAAAGATTATGGTGTTACCTTCATGAAAATACGCATACGTTCCAGATACCTTGACCCAAGAGGAAAATCAACACTTGAAAAAACGCTCACCATTGATCATGATCGTCAGGATTATGAAGCCGGACCATTTTACAGCTGGGATGATAAGGACATCAGTTTTGAATACATGGTTTCTTTTGTAAATGATGAGAAAACATTTAATGGCATTTCCTGGATAACAACAAAAGATCAACAAGTTTATATTAATAAAGCAGCAGCACAACAATCCTTGGGAAGCAATCTTCCTCCGGCAAAATAAAATATATAGTTTTAAAAAAAAACAACAATGAACATCCCCGCTCTCCTATTATTCCTTTCCTGCATTACCTGTGTTACCTTAATAGCACAGCCTGCGATTTCCAAAAGGGAGCTAATCAATGGGGTATATGTGTATCCGGATGTAAATAAGAAAACCGTTTTTTACTACGCTCCAGGTGATATTGTTTTAGCTACTGACAATTTTGGTGTACCACTTTATAAATTTTTTCAGATGCGGTATACCGGATCACAAGCAACGGGAGATCAGGGGCAGTTGGCATACAGAAGTATTTTGGAATTTACAGTTCAATTGAAACACCTGGATGCTTCGACAATTGATGGCATTATAAACACATTAAAATTAAAAACACCAAAACCTGAATTGCATCCTTTACCTATTAAACGAATTGAATCGGGGCTGGTATATGCATTGGATAAAGCAGGAGATGGAAAAGCAACAAAGGTAGCCGGAGGAAAATTTGAAGACAATTCAGAAAGTGGAAACGCCGATGAATTATGGACAGAACGTATGTTCACACTTAGCTTGGATAATACTTCTTCTCAATTGTTATGGGCAACACTTGAAAAAGGGCAAACAGTAATGAGTTTATATTACTCCTTTTATACACCTGGCGTATTGGATTCTTTACCCGAAGTTTCATTGAGCTCAACAGGAACGATTGCAGCTGATTTGAAAGCGGAACTGGAAAGCTTTGTAGAAGAAGCAAAAAAGGATACGCTAAAAAGAACCCTTCTTGTGAAAGCAAGTGCCACTGCATTAACAGTTGATTTGAAACAGGCTGCTGATCGGATCAAAAAAATTGATCTCAATGAAAATCGCATTCCACCGGATTTTGCAGTACTCGATATTCGCTGTTATGATTTCAATAATGATTTGCGTAAAGATCTATATGCAAAACGGTTGGAGGCAATTGCTACAGGGATGGATGGGAAAGAGGTTAAACAAAATGTTACTTTTTATTCATCCGCTCCTGATATTTATTACTCAGGACTTCGATTTAAATACGCAGTAAAAATGGACCGACCACTTAAATATAGAATTGTTGAAATAAAAAATGATACTGCTCCTTATTATGGGAAGTGGGTGGAGCAAAAGAGTTGGAATAAGTTGATTGATATTACTTCACAACAGAATTAGGGGACCCTCCTACGCTAAAGCTTCGGCGGGCGAAGATGGGTGGAGCAAAAGAGTTGGAGTAAGTTGATTGATATTACTTCACAACAGAATTAGGGAACCCTCCTACGCTAAAGCTTCGGCGGGCGAAAATGGGTGGAGCAAAAGAGTTGGAATAAGCTGATTGACATAACGACGCAATTAAATTAACAGGCTACGTGAACTTGTTTTAACTGATACAGAAAAAATAAATTTAATGCTATATAAAATGAAAAGAATTTACAAACTAGTCGCATTGTGTTTTGTTTTAAGCGTAATGAATTCATCCTTGAAAGCAACTGTGCTGTATAGCGAAGGTTCCTTTGTGATTGGAAATGTACAGTTACTTCGTGATATGGATAATGCGAAAGCGTATTACTATGTTCCTACTGTTCCCCACTTAGCCAGAAAACCGGATGGAACATTTGAATTTTTATGCTTAAAATATGTTGGTGAAACAGGAGAGTCAAGTGGTGGATTATTCCATGCACTTGTAGAATTTACATTACCCGATACAGCTCTTGCCATCATTGAAACAGAATTAAAAAAACGTGTTCCCGGAGCTTTTATCGCAGGAGCTGTGCCGATGATGACGGGTCCTACCAAAGAGGGTGAAGAAGCACCATCGAGTTTCGATATTGTATCTGCTGTTTTAAGCAACAAGGAAGGGAAAGAAGCATTGACGCGAAGTGAAGTTGCTTCAGGATTTGCACCATTTACGCCCGGTTCAAGAGCTGCTGTTGCCGCATTATTAAATCAGCAAGGAGCTACCTTACTTTGGAACTCACTAACAGGACCCACCTCCGATGTATCTGTAAGTGTTCACGGATATTACATTGCCGCTGTAAAAGCTTATAATGCTGTGGTTACAGCTGAGATGACAACCATCTACAAACACTTCAGTGAGATTCAAAGCAAACAAAAAGATTTTTCAAAAAAACAAATACGAAACATAGTCGATGATTTAAAACGTACCGGTGGTTTAAAGGTAGATGTGTTTGATCAATCGGCCGGACTTGGAATTAAAGCCAGTGAATTAGAAGCCATCTTAAGTTTGGTAACAAACAAATTAACAGAATTGATGTTTGATACAAAAGCCGGATGGGCCAAAGATCCTGATAAAGTTGATGCAATGGCTGGTGTTACAGAAGCAGGCAGACAAGAAGATAATTTAGGGGAAGAAGTCGGACAGGCCATTGCAAATGCAGCCAGCTTTGGTCTTGCCAATGCATTTAATCCACGTGATAAAAATCCGAAATACATTACTGATGATCAATATGTATTGAAAGATGTAAAGGAAGTAAAGAGTAATAAATTTTATTTAAATCTTAGTAAAACAACAACCATTAAAGTTCCGGTGCATTCATCAGGTAATATTGGTGGTATATATCAGGCGTATGGACAAGATGATCGCTATTTCCGAATTGTAAATATGAATGATCCTGCTTTCCAAAAAAGAGAGGTGCATTTTCAAGTAGATGGAGAATATCTGGATGCTTTTGATGATTTGGTAAATTTTGTTGCAGTTAACTTCAGAAAAAAATATCCAAACGGACATGAAGATGTAACAGAAAAATTATTGTTTAACGCAAAGGATTTAAAAGCTGGTTTGAGTTTAAAAAGTATTTCATTCCCACGATTAGGTGTTGAAACAGCGGATTGGATCAATTACGAATACCAAATTTTATGGAGCTTGAAAGGTGATACGCGTGTTATTCGAATTCCTACAGATGAAACCAAATGGATCAAAAGTGGTGACCCCGCAGTTTCACTCGTGTTACCCTTTAAAAAAGAATACATTGAAGTAGATGCTGACCGCTCCTTATTCAAAGAAAAAAGCACCGCATCTGCCAACATCAGCTTTGGGGCTAAAATAGGAGGAAAATCAATGATTACACGAAGTTTAACCCTGCGTGCAAATGATCCTGAATCCAATTCAAAAGTTTCTGTATACCATGATCCGAACACACCTATTGTATACCGTACTACGTGGTATGCAACAACTGGTCAAAAAGAAGAACCGCTTGCTGAGTTAAAAACGAATTATCTCTTTTTAGTTCCGGCAGCTAATCAATGATGAATAGAAAAATGAAAACAACTACGCATAATCATATGAAACGAAGCATCACTTGCCTATTGATACTTTTCTTATTTGTTGGCAGCCGTACATTGCGTGCACAACAAATAATGATTGATCGGGGTGTGAGAGCCGGTGATCTGTGGTGTTTTCCGTTGCTTACAGATTCATTGGTATATCTTTATCTACCAAGCGATGCACGTTTGGGGACCGATAACAGTGGTCAGCCTCAATTCTCATTCTTACGCTATGTTGACAATACAAAAGATACCACTGCAGGAAACAATTCCATTACCAAAGCAGGTGGTGGAGCGGTGTTGAATTTTTTAGTACTCTATGAAACACCTCAGAAGAAAGTATTGGAAGCAAAACAAAAACTGAAAGAGGTTTTACACAGTGATGATGTTGTGCTGAGAGGGCCACTTATTTTTTCACAGGGTCGTTATGCATTAATTTCTTCCATCATTACTTCCTCCGGAAAAGAAGAAACAAAATTATTGGCTACCGGTAATGCACCGGTATTGGAAAACAGCCGAATTGCTTTATCATTTGAATTGGATCCTAAAACTTCAAAAATATTATTGGAAAGTTTTCAAATGGCAACACCGGATATCTCTATTGTATTTGACATGGGGTTCAGTGGAATTACTGATGCCTATCGCGCTGAACTTGTGGTGAACTGGGACGATGTAAAAAAATCAGAGATGATGAAAGCAGGTGCCAGTGTTTACTTTGTAAGCGCTGATGTAGAGAAATCTGTTGAAGAATTAAAACGAAACAATGCAGTAAAGCTTACCACCATTGGTGATAATCCGCGCATGGATGCATTGGTAAATACGGTTTATAGTCGATTGGTAGATCTATTATTCCAACCCATAGACCCGGTACAGGCACCTGCACAAAACGGACTGGCAGATATGATCGGCTCCTTATTAAAACCACAAGGCGCCATGGGAAGTGGAAAAGTATTTGGCTTTGGTGTAAACGCCGCTTACAAAAGAAGAGATTTCAAAAGCACCGGACAAAGTGTAATGAACTTCAACAGCAGGGTATCTGTAGAGCGTCACCATTTGATTGCTTTTAACATTGGTGATTTTTATAAAAAGTATGGAACGGACCCCAAATATTTCAAATCCGTTTCGCTGGATGATCCCGATTTTCAACAACGTGAAATCTTTGTAAGTGTGGATGGTACCCTCTTACCCGAATTTGATAAGCTCATTAACAACATTACCATAACACTTAGGAAAACGCATGAAAATGGTGAGGTTACGTTGAAAGAGCAAAACATTACCAAGAAAAGTTTAAATGACAACAACGTGAAGCCACTCATTTATGGTTCTATCAGCGATAAGAACAGAACCGATTGGCTGAGCTATGAATACAAAACAAACTTTCAATTTCAAGGAGGTAAATCTTATGAAACACCCTGGACTAAACAAAGTGCTGGGATGATCAATGTTTTTGCTCCTTATGAAAGACGTACTGTTCAGTTGGATGGGGATGTGGATGCATTAAAAACAGCAAAAGTGAGAGCTGTTACCGTACAGCTTGATTATCCTTTCTTCAATGACAGTCGAAAACCCATGCTGACGATGAAACCAACGGAACCTATGGGAGATAAAAAATTTGAAATCACATTGCCAACCAATATCTATGAATACAATTATGAAATAAATTGGATCATGGGTGATGGCAGTACAAAATCAGCAACAGGAAAAAACAAAAGCGGATACTTGTTTATAGACAATATGCCAACAAATTAACATGCATACCAACACAACATATCAACTAAAAAGAACAATGCTGCTCTTCCTGATCTTCCTGATGAGCACGACACTGTTGCGGGCAAATGTGTTTATTATTTTTTATGCAACGGCCAAAGGAAAAACCGGCCATGCAGGAATTGCGGTTGACAGTTATTCTATTTTTGTTCACGACCGCATCAGCAATGAAGTTGAATATTCGGTTAATGATACACAATCAACCGGGAACTTAATTTATTATGATTTATGGCCCAAGAGCGATGCATTTATCCGCAAACATTTAAAAAGAGATCTGGAACCAAGCTATTTCCGTCTTCCGCGTACCTCCGGTGATGCTGCGATAACAATAAATTCCCTTCTTTCAAAAGGAATACCTCATAAAGAAAATCAACCGGTTGATGGCTTGATTGAAATTGAAACATGTCCTTACGAAGATTATCAATTGATTACTTATTTGCAAGAATTAACGGATGCCAACAAATGCTTCAATGCACAATTATTCAACTGTACTGATTTTGTATGCAAAGGTTTGTCAGCCATTGCCGGC
>C688J18823_10001251_pt1 | contig 15632 bp, 13 predicted proteins | sample HopSoiMetagenom1_FD_18823 | JGI IMG/M metagenome (IMG submission 18823)
CGGAAAGCATTGTTGTCCCGCACCACCGCGCTGAACAAAGACCAGCTTTGGCAGGAGAGCCACTTCGCCGCGCTGGAGCAGCAGATCAATCTGATCGTCTCCGAAGCGAGCGCCGCCCTGCTCAAGTTCCGAACAGCGAATCAAACCGGACAGATTGTGCTCGGTGAGGTTCGGAAGGAATTGGCTGACTCCATCGAACTGATCAGCCGGGATGAGAAACGCCTGGCCCGGATTCATCAATTTCTGGACGGGCGCGAAGAACAGACCTCCCGCCAAATATCCGGGTTGTTGCGCGACGTGGAGAAGGTTTGCCGCAGCTCAGTCGATGAAGGCTACGAGCTGCTGCAATCCCGGCTCTCATTTTGGCGAACGTGGAAACTGATGTGGACCCGGTCTGATTGGCAGCGCGAGTTCCAAATGGAACTCGAGATGAAGCTGCGTCAGCGAATCCAACCGGAAGTCGAACATGCCGTGCAGCTGCTTGAGGTGGATCTGCGAGGCGTCTGGCCGCAATTGAACGATACCATCGATACGCTGCTGGCGAGCGATCTGAGATCTCAGGCTCCGCGAAGTCTGCACGATTTTGCGCAGCAACGACGGGAACTTTTGCAATCAGTGCACCTGGCTCTGATCGAGCGAGTGTCAGGCAAATCCGTCGAAGAACGGCTGGCGCAATTATTTGCCGAAACCTCGAGTCGTTTGCGGGTCCCGGCCGGAGTCGCGGCGGCCAGTGGGCTGGTCGCTCTCATTGCTGCAATGAGCAGCGCCGCAGTCGCTGACGTCACCGGTATTTTGGCGGCCTCGGCTGCCCTAACCGGAAGTGTAGTTGTGTTCCGCCAACGCAGAAAAATCCTGCGGCTCTATTCGGAACAGATGGAGTCGAAATGTAAAGATGTCACCGCACTGATTGAGCAACAGCTGAAGCACGCGGTGGAACTCTTTTACCGCGAGATTCGCGTCGCATTCGAACCCCTGGCGGCGTTCTGTACTACACGTCGTCGCGAATTCGAACCGCAGCTTCAGCGGTCAAATGAGCTGCAAAAAAAGATGGATAGCCTGACCCTCCGTCTGCGCTAGCTCAGGATAACACACGGAGGGGCGAACTCCTGCGAGCCGCTTGAGGTGATTCACCACGCCGTGGTTAATTTTTCGTAACACCACTGGCGAAGCCGGGTTGTTTGTAGCGGCGGTCTCCGACCGTCGATTCCTAAGCCCGTTAGGCGATCAGCGCCTACTTCTTCTTTGCCTGCGAAGTCTGAACGAGCTTCTGCTCGCTTTGCCGCTTCGCGACTACGAAATGATTATTGTCGCCGTAGGTGCGCCAGGGCCCCGGCGGCACGTCATTCACTTCCACGAATTGCCAGTCGGTAACATCGGTCGGCTGAAGGCCGAGATAATCGCGCACAGCGGGTGAAACATCGAGACCGGCGCCACCGTTTAAATTTGGTTTCGGTTTTTCATTCTGAAAAACGTACTGGTAATGGTCGGTGCGGAAGGGGCCACAATCTTCCCACTGCGCGTAACAGGTGCGATTGCCCTTGCGAATGGCAAGCCAGCGGTCCCGGCAAACCGATTGGCCCGGCTGGCCCCCGCGCTTAGCGTGCTCCTGTTTAAACCACGGAATGACTAGCGGCGCCTCAGGCTTGGTCTGGCCGTGTGTGACATCATTATAGGGCAGCGCGCAATAGAATGGATTTTGGCGAGGGGTAAATGCGACCGGGATGTAGTTCCGCCGTGACCCTGGCTCGGGGTTGTCGAAGCCGCCGTAGCTGCCGGTCCAATTCGCATCCCAGGAGCTTTTGAAGTTCGGCACCGGATTGTTACCACCGGCCTGCTCACCTACCCAGAAAACCGTCGTTACGATGTTCGATTTCCACGGAAACCGCGGCGTGGTGGGCTTCGAGGTCGTTGGCACCAGGACCTGCGGGTCGCTGTTGATCTTTATCATCGCCTGCTCCCGCAACTTCATGGCGTAGCGGGCAAAATCCGCACTGCTCTCGTAGGGCGAGCCCGACTGGCCGGCAACGACACCGGTACCAATAAACGTCATTAACAGAAGTGGGAAAACCTGCCTCATGCCCAGCCCGGAATTGCTCCTTTTATCCGATTACAGGCCCTCAGGCAAGGGCTTTTCTCCTATGGAAAAACCAGTGCCAGCGGGGCTTATGATTAAATGAAGCAGCAACTATTCCAGTTAGCCCCGGCTTAGCAGGGTATCCCGGCCAAATTCGGGGTCATTCCGCTGAGGGTAATCCAGGGTGAAATGGAGCCCCCGGCTCTCCTTGCGCATCAGGGCGGAATCGACAATGAGCGCCGCCACCGTGGCCAGGTTCCGCAGCTCCAACAGGTCCACGGAGACCTTGAAATTCCAATAAAAATCGTGGATTTCGCGCTGCAGATTCCGCAACCGCGCGCTCGCCCGCTGAAGCCGTTTGTCGGTCCGGACGATGCCGACGTAATCCCACATCAAACGACGAATCTCGTCCCAGTTGTGATAAATGACTACCAACTCGTCGAGGTTCTGCACGTTCCCGGTCTGCCATTCCGGCACCGCGATTGCGCGCGCGGTTTTGCCGACTGGCTGCAATTTCATAGCGGTTTCCGCAGCGCGATGCGCGGTAACGACTCCCTCGAGCAGCGAATTGCTGGCTAGCCGGTTTGCTCCATGCAAGCCGGTACACGCCACTTCCCCAATCGCGTAAAGGCCGGGTAGATTCGTGGCGCCGTTCACATCGGTCTTCACTCCGCCACACTGATAATGGGCGGCCGGCACTACCGGGATTGGTTGCTTGGACATATCGATTCCGAACCGCAGGCAAGTGTCGTAGATGTTCGGAAATCGTTCGTGCAAGAACTCCGGCGATTTCTGCGTGATATCGAGAAAGACGCACTTGGCGCCGGATCGTTTTATCTCGGCGTCGATGGCTCGGGCCACGATATCGCGCGGAGCAAGCGATCCTCGCAGATCGAACCGCTTCATGAAATCCTCTCCGCGTTGATCCCGCAGCACACCGCCCTCTCCCCGTACTGCTTCGGAAATAAGGAAAGAGCGCCCTTCAGGATGGAACAGGCAGGTCGGATGAAACTGGATGAATTCCATATTCGCGATCACGGCGCCCGCGCGCCACGCGATGGCCACGCCGTCCCCCGTCGCGATCGATGGATTGGTCGTGTACAGATACACCTTTCCGCATCCGCCAGTCGCCAATACAACGCGATCCGATCTAACCGTTTCGACCTCGGCGGTCTCCTCATCCAAAACGTAGGCGCCGAGGCAACGGTCTTCCGTGGCAAACCCGAGTTTGCCGGCAGTGATCAGGTCCACCGCCATGTGGTTCTCCAGTAGATCAACGTGCGGCTGGCGTCCGAGCTCGCCAAGAAGCACGTTCTCAATTTCTTTCCCGGTAACGTCCTGAACATGAAGGACGCGCCGCTTGGAATGCCCGCCTTCTTTTCCAAGATCCAATTCGCGGTGACCGGAAACGTCCCGCTCGTCGAACCGCAGCCCGAGATTGATCAGTTCCTGAATTCTCGCTGGTCCTTCAGTGACCATGATCCGAACCACCTCTTCATCGCACAATCCCGCTCCGGCATCCATCGTGTCGCGGACATGCAATTCGAACGAATCCTCATCGCTGGTAACACAAGCGACTCCGCCCTGCGCCCATGCGGTGTTGGTGTCAGAACCTCTGCGTTTGGTCACGACCGCAACTGAACCATGCCGTGCCGCCTTCAGCGCAAAACTCAACCCTGCAATCCCACTGCCAATTACGACAAAGTCGTACTCCTTCACGAGAGCTGAATGTTATCGATTAGCCGGGTTTTGCCGAAGAAAACCGCTAACACCAGTCTTGAATTCGGCCTAACGGTGTCCAGTGGCTGCAAGGTTTCTGCGTCAACCACCTCGATATAGTCAATCCTGGCCAGTGGCGCCATTTCGATGATGCTCCGGATCGCGGCGTCAATGCGATTAACTGACGTTTCGCCGGCCTGCACCAGCTCCACGCCTTTCGTTAGACCGGTGCAAAGCACCGGGGCCTGACTCCGCTCTTCGGTGCCCAGATATTTGTTCCGAGAACTGAAGGCGAGGCCGTCTGGCTCCCGGACCGTATCCACGGAAGCAATTTTGACCGGAAAATTCAGATCGCGAACCATTCGCCGAATAATTGTCAGCTGTTGAAAATCCTTCTCTCCGAAAATAGCGACGTTAGGCAGCAGAATATTGAAAAGCTTCGCCACTACCGTGCAAACACCTCGAAAATGTCCGGGACGAGATTTTCCCTCCAGGACGTTTGCCAATGAGGTCTCGTCCACGAACACCGAACGATCTGATGCGTACATTTCATCTGGGGCCGGTCTAAACAGCAGGTCCACCCCCGCGGTCTGGCAGAATTCTTCGTCCTCTTTTTCCGGCCGCGGATACCTTTCGAAATCCGCGCCGGGCTCGAATTGCAAAGGGTTCACGAAGATACTCACCGCTACTTCCCCATCTTTTCCCGCGTGATCGCGCGCGCTCTGCATCAAGTCGCCGTGCGCCTTGTGCAACGCGCCCATGGTCGGCACGAGCACGCGCTTGCCTACCGGCGGCGGCACCGCGGAGCTAGTGCTGATGATCTTCATGCGGGCGATCATCGCTCAGGCAACGATGCCGCGCGACAGCAGAAAAGACATGCGCCGCCGTGTCTACCGATCATTGCTGTCGTTCGAAGACATCGATAATAAACGCGTTTGCGGCTGCTTCAGGGGAGTTATGGATATTGAACACCCGCCGGTTGTCAGCAGTGTGGGATTCCAGCTTACCAGCTGACCGCGGCGCGGTTTCGAAGGTAGCGGTGAGCCCGCGTTTCTTCAGCTCCACTTGGTACCACCTGTAAACCTTTGCCGAATCATCACCGTTGCTGAAGCTAAAGTTGAGATGGTACTCGCCGTTGTTTTCACTGGTGGCGTCCAAATGTTTTGGACGCTCCGCCGTTGGATACATCGGCACCCACTTTGGAATCGATGGTTCGGCCCCGCTGCTTACTTCGCGTTCCACCGCCGTGACGGAAATCGATACATCTCGAACACCTCCACTGGCGCTCAACCGAAAGGACCGGTGAAAACCGGGCCCGTCGGCCTGTAAAGTTGATGTGCAGGCTGGGTCCTCATATTGGAATCGGCCGTAGGTCTCGTATCCTGCCCGCTTTAAAGTGTCTTCGTACCACGACACAACCTTGTAGCAATGATCCGAAGTGTGCATCCGAACGGTGAAGTAATGTTCGATACCCGCTTGCGAGGAGCTGATCGCGTCCGGTACGGTGCCCGGGTACAACGGCAGCCAGTTCGGCACCCTCGATTTGAATTCGGCGCGCCGGACTCGAACATCGAGCGCAGAACTGCTGGTCGTGTCGGACGAACGAAAGCTGGGTTCTCCTCTAAACTCTTTCCACTTTTCTTTGGCGTAACCCGCGTAGGCGACCACGGCCAAAACGATAACGCCGGCGATCAGCAGATTCGCCCGAGCTCTCGTTAGTGACATAACTGTATTCCGCACCACCACGGCTCACGGATCAACAATTTGCTGCCCGATTTACTACATTCTCGGTATCGCCGGACATCGATCGTTATCCCGATGCGCGCTGATCCAGCCAGATGGCCTGCCGGGCAAAACGAAACCGCTGGTGAGAAAACGTGCTCCAGCCCGCTCGTTGAGCAAGAGAGCGAAGCTCGGTAAACGAGAATGCTCGAGCTGATGATAACCGACCATCGATGCGCGTCATCGGTTCGCGGAAGAAAGTGGCAGTCAGCAGAAACACGCCGATGGAAGCGAGGTATCCGCGGCGCAGATCTGAAATCAGGACATCACGCCGTGAGAGCTCGCGGACATGTCGCAGCACACGGATTGCGTCCTCTTCGCTGAAATGGTGAAGAGCAAGTGAACAAAGGACGATGTCATACGATCCGGCCTCACCCCATTCGCGAATGTCACCCTGACGGAAACTGATCTCCGGGTAGCCGGCGCTGAATTTTCTCGCGATCTCAAGCGTGGCTGGGTTTTGGTCGATTGCATCCACCTGCAACGACGCGCCGACGGACCTCGCATAATCGACTGCGAGTCGTGGGATGTCGCCAAAACCGGTCGCCAGATCCACGATGCGCATCCGGGTTTGCGGTTTTATCCATTTTTTGAAAAAATGCCTAACGAGACGATGACTACCGAAGAAGCGGTTGAGCTGGCACAAATTCTGGAGGTCACGTTCCAGTTCAGTCGAAACCGGCTGAGGACGATCCATTAACTCGGGTTCAGCAGGATCAAACTTTCGCTCCACAGCAAACTGTAGCGGCGGTCTATGACCGCCGAAATGATTTAGTCAGCTCCGTCGAGGAGTTCCGCGCTAATTCACTGGCGTAGCGCGCCGGCTACAGGCGGGACACCCGCCGGTTCGATCTAAACATTCGGCGCGAAGAGCCGGCCGCCCCCGTGGTGGGCGCTACTCGCCCGCCAAAAAGCGCTGCCAGGACTCCGGCAAGTCAGCTGTTTCCACGTCGCTGGCGATTCGGCCCTCAAACTCGGGGTGAAACGACGTGCTGGTTCCATAAACCATGATCGCATCCTCTGATCCCTCGACTCGTAGCGCGTGCGCCACGCCGGGAGGGATCACTATACCGACGTTGCTGGGCCCTCGATGATTATCTCCATCTATATAGAAGCGCATCGTTCGCGGCTGAAGACCGTCCCTCAAATCCCGCAGAATCATTTCAACCCGCCCTTGGACAAAGAACATGACATCCCATTGCTCGGAGCCGTAGCGCCGAATCCCATAGTTGCTCGCTTCGTCGATGAAGACTTTGCGGTGCCAATCGGCAGCAGGCATTTCGCCCGGAATGCTGGGCGGATGGACATGGAAACCTTTCGCCGAGTGAGCGTACATCCGGGCTGCAGCCCATTGCTTCGGCCACAAACCGATCTTCGCCGTGATTCCCTGCTCCTGCCGGGCGAATTCGCCAAAGATGCCGCGGTGTCTCTGCGGATGCACCTGCCGGTGAAAAATCTCGACGCCGGGGATCCAGATCTTCTGCGTGTCGGCAGACGTGCGATTTAATTCCAACAGTTCGGCAGCAGCAACCCCGCCGCCTGTAACCCGATCAACGATCGAACCGCTGGCATAATCACGGCCGGCAAGTGACGCGCGGGCCGCCTTATTCAGTCCAATCCACAGGTCTTTGGAGTCTTTGTCCATTTCAGTAAATCTCAAGCGGCTATCGTGCCTAACGAAAAGCCGAAATCACCGCTTCGATCGTTTCCAATGGCAGTAGTTTATATTCATTGAAGCACAACGCAGGCAATTTTACGCTGACACCAGTCGGGTCTATGATTTCACACCTGTCTTAATGCGCGATTTTGCCGCTTTCCTGCTCTATCGAGCAAGCTCGGCGCTGATCGCAGCCCTGCCTTTGCCGTTGGTTTTCCGCATCGGTCAGTTTCTCGGGCTATGCGCCTGGCTACTCTCACCAGCATACCGAAGATTAGCCTTGCGAAACGCCGCAGTCGCGTTTGGCGGTGAAAAGTCGGACGCGGAACTTCGCGGCCTGGTTCGCCAAAATTTCGCAAGGCTAGGCGCTAATCTCCTCAGTTCGGTAAAGATCGCCACGATGGCGCCGGAAACGATTGCGCAGCGCGTCGACATCCAAAACAGCGATGCCATGGGCCGAGAGTTCCGGGCCGGTGTGCCGGTGGTTCTCATTCTGAGCCATCTGGCGAACTGGGAATTGTTTTCGCAACTGATGCCGAAATGTTTTCCGGCGATCCGCAGCTCGAGCATTTACCAGCGACTGGGCAATCGATGGATCGATGCTCACGTTAGGAAGACCCGCAGTCGGACCGGGCTGGAGTTGTTCGACCGCAGGGAAGGATTCAAGCCGGTGATCGATCTGCTGCGGTCAGGCGGAGGTGTCGGTATTCTGTCCGATCAGCACGCGGGTGATAACGGCTTGTGGACACCGTTCTTCGGCAAACTCGCCTCCAGTTCTCCACTCCCCGCATTGCTAGCCAAACGAACTGGTGCGGCCGTCCTGGCCGCTGCCGTTTACACTGAAGGAGTTGCTCGCTGGCGAATGGTTTTCACCGAACGATTCGATTCGCCCGATTCATCGCTCGAAAGTCTAACCACTGAGGTCAACCGGACCCTTGAACAGCAGATTCGGGCCGCTCCCGAGGATTGGTTTTGGGTCCACGGTCGTTGGAAAATCCCGCAGCCCAACTTCTTGCTCCGCAGATACAAACGTGGAGTTTATCTGCCGCCACCGATGTCCGACGATCAACTAAAGCCTTTTCGAATTCTCCTTCGCTCGAGTAATTGGCTCGGCGATGCAGTGATGAGCGTGCCGGCTGTCCGAGCGATCAAACGCGGCCGTCCCGATGCACGAGTCACCGTGCTTACGTCAGAGAATCTGTCGCCGATGTGGCGCCTGATCGAGGAGGTGGACGAAGTGATCACTGCGAATACTTCTTCGGTCATCAGTGTGGTCGGCGCAATCCGGCGTGCGGGCCCATTTGATGTGGCAGTTTTATTTCCAAACTCATTGCGCACGGCGCTTGAGGTCTGGCTGGCGAGGGTTCAACGGCGAGTCGGTTACCGGGGCCACAATCGTTCATGGCTCCTGAACCAGGTTGTAAAGGAGCGCGGAAAACCGCGTCCGCCTGAACACCAGTCACGAAGATATTTGCGCATCGCTCACGAATTGGGTGCGAACGTCAGTGAAATCGATCCGGGCCAACCTGTCCGGACAAGCCGGAAGCAAACCGCCGACGCCAACGAAATCACAGGCGGTGGTGTCCACCGAGTGGGTCTCTGCCCGGGCGCAGAATACGGCCCTGCAAAACGCTGGTTGCCCGAAAGATTTGCTGAAACTGCCCTCGCCGTCGCCGGACAGCACGCGGTTGAATGGGTTCTGTTCGGCCGCGAAGGCGACGCGGCCGTCGGCGCGCAAATCGCGAGCGGTCTCGGCGATCGCTGTGTGGATCGAATTGGCAAAACCACACTCCAGGAGCTGATCGACGAACTGCGAACATGCCGGCTGCTCCTGACCAATGACACCGGCACAATGCATCTTGCCGCGCTACTGGGAGTACCGACTGTTGCTGTTTTCGGATCAACCGAACCGCAACTCACCGGGCCGTTAGGTTCCAATCATATTGTGATGCGGCACCACGTGGAATGCAGTCCCTGTTTTCTCCGGAAATGTCCGATCGATTTTCGGTGTATGAACGCAGTAACAGTCCCGGAAGTAGTCGCCGCAGTTTCCAAAATCCTGACCGCCGAACGTTCTTTGTGACCTGTGATCACGGTTGGTCATTGACCTCGATCACGGCTCCATGGGCATGATGCGCTTCCCTCTTGTGTTATTTTCGCGCCCATGGACCTGACCAGACCTCACATTCAGACCGCGGTGCAGGTCATGTTTTTCGATACCGACTGCGGCGGCGTAGTTCACAACATCGCTTACCTGCGATTCGTTGAAATCGCCCGCACCCAATTGGCCGAAGAACTTGGCTTGCCGCTCGTCGAAATGTCGAGAGACCAGCGATACCCGGTCGTCGTCAGGACGGAGATCGACTATCGCCGCCCTGCTGCTCTCGGGGATCGTTTATCGATCGAAGGCTGGCTCGCGCGCGTCGAACGGGCTCGGTTTTGGTGCACATTCCAAATTATTCGCCCGCACGACAACACGGTTATTGCCGATTGCCGCCAGATGCTGGCGCTGATTCAGATGCCGGGCGGAAAGCTATTACGCCTGCCCGCAGATTGGGAAAAGTATCGCGAGCCGTCTCCTGAATCCGCGTCTCTCACTTCGGCCTAACAACATGGTGGCGGCAACCCGAACCTTACGAATTGAAGAAGCCATGATGGACGCTCCGGCGATCAATCCGCCGCCGATCCGTCACGCGCTGCTGTTTTCTCTAATCCTGTTGGCCGTCATCCTGCATATCGGCACCGCCGGATGGGGCGATCTCTACAGTGAGACAGACGGCCAGTACGCCGGCGCCGGTAAAGAAATGATCGAGACCGGCAACTGGCTCGTGCCGACGAATGTCGGAATTCCACGCCTGCAAAAACCACCGCTCCTTTATTGGGCGATTGCAATTTCGTACAAGGTCTTCGGGGTCAACATCACGGCGGCGCGGCTGCCGGTTGCATTAGCCACTGTCATCACCGCTGCGCTGACCTTTTTAATCGGCGAACGGCTCCGAAACTATTGGCACGGATTCGTCGCGGGACTGATTTATCTCTGTTCGGTCGGCACATTTCTACTAGGCCGCATCATCATGCCGGAACCGCTTTTTAGTGCGTTTGTGGCCGGCGCGTTCTTTTGTGCGGTCAGCGGATACTACCGAAGACGGTATCGTAACCTGTGGTTCACCGGCTGGTGGATTTGCGTGGCACTGGCTTGCCTAACGAAGAGCATTCTAGGCCTGCTGTATCCCGGTGCGGCCCTGCTGTTGCTCGCGCTATTTCATCGTGAAGCGCGGATTCGTTACCGTCCCCTGCTCCATTGGTCTTACTTCCTTCTCTTCGGAGTGATCGTACTGCCGTGGTATCTTTGGATTGAGCACCGGTTCCCGGGATTGTTTGGGCGTCTGGTTCGTTATGATTGGGCCAGCCGAGTCATTGGCGATGATGACGATGTGCCGCGATTGCAGTTCCTTCTGCTCCACTTCGCGTGGTGGTTTCCGTGGCTATGCGTGATCGTGCCGGCGGTTTTGTTTTCCTGGCGAAAGGTAATTCGGCCGCGGGAAATCGATTTTGCTGACGCCATACCATTTTGCTGGATGGCGGTGGGATTCGTCCCGTTGATCCTGATCGGCCAACGCCAGGATTACTATTCCATGAACATGTGGTGCGCGTTCGCTCTTGCTGCTGCCACCATCTGGGATCGAACGCCGCGCAAGTTAAGACTGGTGGCAGCAGGCATCGTGTGCGCCTGCGGAGCCGCGCTGAGCATCGGTGCGTGGTGCTTTCTTCGCACCTTGCAATCGGAAAGTCCGCCGATCGACAACGATGCGGGATCGTCCGCGTGGCGAGCGATTCAAAGCATTCCGCCGAGCACATGGGAGTTGCTCTGGCCCGTGGCGTGCATCGTCGGCGTCGCACTCGCGTTGTCGGCGTTGGTCAGCGCTTACTTCAGCTGGAATGACAGGCCTAAGCTCGCTGCTGTTGCGCTTGCCGCAGCCATGGTACCGGCCGGACTCGGCATGATCGATGGTGTGGCTCAGACTGCTCCGTATTTCTCGCTCGCCGAAGCAGCGCGGTTTTTGAACACGCGGCTCGACGCAGACAGCGATGTCGTGTTCGAAGGCGCGCTTCATAGCGGCAGTAGTCTGGTCATGTACCTCAACCGCAAGTTCTCCATCGTGAATCCCCCTTCAATGGACGACTCATTTCCCGGCATTCGTCCAAGCGAAATCGTCGTAACCGAGGATGAACTGATGGAGAAATGGAGCTCTCCTGGCACCGTTTTCCTGATCGTGGAGCAGGCCCGGGTCGCGTATTGGCAAAAACGGCTCACCCAGCAGTTTCACATCTTTCACCAGGTGACAGCGTCCGGGGGCCACGTCGTCCTAAGCAACCAGCTGTAGCGCTTGGACTATTCGCGCAGACGGGTTGAAAAAGGCTGCGGCCGAGGTAAGGTCCCGACTCATTTCGAGAAAGGGTCCCCTATGTCGCAACATCGTAGCCTCAAAGGCGCAAGTACCATCGCTGCCAAGCGTAACGTCCTGAAGCGTTTCGAACGCGTCGAACTGCTTAAAAAACGCGGTCAGTGGAAGGATAACAGTAAAGTACTTGGTCTTCCGAAGACTAAGCCCGACGTTTAACCGAGGCGGGATCATCGCGCATCGCGTCGCGGCCGATCTGGCAACTTAGCCTCTTCTTGAAATCCTTTTGTGCGCCTCAACCGGTTCCTTGCTGCAGCCGGTTTAGGCTCGCGGCGCCGCTGCGACGACCTCATCGCATCCGGCAGCGTCACAATTAACGGGCAGGTCTGTACCGATTTCAGCGCGCAACCTGGTCCGCGAGACCATGTGAAGGTTAACGGCCGGCTCGTTCGCGCCGAAACCCCGGTAACGATCGTTCTTCACAAACCAGCCGGGTTCGTATCCACGCGCAAGGACAGCCATGCGCGCGATACCGTGTTCGATCTTCTCCCCGGCAAATTCCGGAACCTGTTTCACGTGGGGCGATTAGATGCTCAAACCGAAGGTCTGCTGGTGCTGACAAATGAAGGCGACCTGGCGCAGCGAGTCACTCATCCGCGATTCAAGGTGGACAAGGAATATGAGGTCACTTTGGACAAGCCGTGGGACCCCACCCTTACTGACAAGCTGCTCCGCGGCATCATGCTCGACGGCGAACGTGCCCGAATATCCAGTCTTCGGCCCCTCACGGCGACGCGGCTTCGGCTGGTGCTGAGACAAGGCATCAACCGCCAGATTCGGCGCATGTTCGAAGCGCTGGGCTACCGAGTGAAACATTTGATCCGGCTCCGGATCGGCAAGCTGCGGCTGGGAGATCTGCCACGAGGTCATTGGCGGCCGTTAACCGGCGCCGAACTAGCGAGCATCACCAGCAAGTGAAACTCGATAGATGCTGCGCTCTCATTACCGGAGCTTCGGCCGGGATCGGGAGAGAGATTGCACGACAGCTCGCATCACGCGCTCAGCAACTCATCCTTATTGCGCGTAGGACCGACCGGCTGAACGAATTGGAGGCGGAACTGCGAGCTGAACATCCGAACCTGGCAATCCAAAGTCGCTCCATCGATCTGTCCGATCCGAATCAACTGGCTATCCTAACGACTTGGCTGGACGCAGAACGGATTCCGGTCAATGTCCTGATTAACAATGCCGGGCTCGGCGATCTCGGTCCACTGGCGAATGCCGACTTGCACAAACTCCAGCAAATCGTGTTGGTGAATGTCAATGCATTGACGGTACTGACGCGGGCCGTACTTCCTCGAATGCTCGCGGCCCAAAACGGAGGGATTCTGAACGTGAGCTCGTGCGCAAGCTTCCTGCCGATGGCCGGCTTCGCCGTTTATGCAGCGAGCAAGGCCTACGTGACCAGCTTCAGCGAAGCCCTTCGCGTCGAACTCCGCCATACCGGGATCAGCGTGACTGCGCTATGTCCGGGCCCGGTGAACACGGAATTCATGGACGTCGCGGATCGCCGAGGCAGCAAACGCCAGCCGACGCCGGAATTCGCGCACGTGTCTGCGACCCGCGTGGCGCGTCTGGGGCTTCAGGGCTTGGAAGACGACAAGGCGTTGATAATTCCGGGCGCAATCATGAAGATCGCAATGACCGTAACCAGGCTGACGCCAATGCCAATCCTGCGAATGGTTTCGCGGTTTTCAGCGAAACGAATTTAACGTTCCGCCGATCACCACGAAGACAACCGGGAAGCGACTTCGCTACCCCCTAACAAGCGTTTCCTACTGGTATTTGACCGAGCAACCGTATGGTCTGGTGTTCGGATTCGACACCGGCTTGCCCGACATCGATTCGTCCAGCGCCACCTTCACATAATTTGTGGAGTTCGCGATGTCAGCCGGATTCGGAGTTGCCTTGCTGTCGATTGCGCCCTCGTAAACGACTTTTCCTTCGGGATTGATGACGAACATGTGCGGCGTGTTCTTGGCGCCATAGGCGCGGCCGACTTTTCCGTCCGGATCCAGCAGCAATGCGGTCTGGTGCGTCTTCCACGAATTCACGATGGCACCTGCCTGTTCGGCGGTCAGGTTACCTTCCGTGCCGGGGGCGCTGGAATCGATCGTCAGCCATACCACACCTTTTCCGGTAAAATCCTGCTGAAGCTTCTGCATGTTGCCGCTGCCGTAATGCTTCTTCACGAACGGGCACTGGGGGTTAAACCACTCCAGCACCACGTACTTGCCTTTGAAATCCGCCAGGGCCTGCGTTTTTCCTTTTGCGTCCGGCAACGAAAACTGCGGCGCGTTACTGCCAACGGGAGGAGAATCGGCGGCAAAGAGGGTAACTGCGACTAACGAACTAACAGCGGTCAGTATTGTTTTTGTAATCATATTATTGAGAAGCCACTCGGCGCGATACGCCTTCAAGTCTTTCGAGAACTAGGTCTTTGGTGAGCAACTCTGGAAAAACAACGGGTTCTGCCGAGTTGCCGGGATACAGCACATAAAATGGGACACCCACCCGTCCGAATTGTTGCAAAATTTTTGTAATCACCGGGTCGCCGCTGGTCCAGTCCGCCTTCAATTTCGTGACTCCATGCTGCTGAAAAGCATCGCGAACGACGGCATTCTCCAGGACGCGCGCTTCGTTGAATTTACAGTTGAGACACCAGGCGGCGGTGAAATCGACGAACACGGGATGGCCCTGCTGCAGCTCGGCTTGCAGCAGCGAAGGCGAAAACGGCTGCCATCCTCCTGGCTCACTGTTGGCGAGCTGACTGGCAGTGGATGTCCGAAATTTCTGGCCAATAAAGTAGGCGCCGCCGCCCAGCAACATCACCAGGATAACTATGACAGCGATACTGCGCGATCGCAGGGAGGCCGTAGGAACCAGAAAAATACCTTTGATCCAGCAGGCGACGCTAACGACCAAAAGAAACGCGGAAGCCCAGATCAACCCTTCGAGGCCACGCTGCGCACCGACCACGTAAAGAAGGAACAACAGGGTTGCCAGCAGCAAAAAACCCATGACCTGCCTTACGTGATTCATCCACGGGCCTGGTTTCGGCAGAAAACGCAACCAGGCGGGTTGAGCCGCAAGCAACACATATGGGAATGCCATTCCGGCGGCGATCGACATGAACATCGCCATGATGACAATGCCCGACTGCGTAAACGCGAACCCCAGTGCAGTCCCCAAATAAGGCGCCGTGCACGGAGTTGCCAGGAGCGTGGCAAACACTCCCTGAACGAACGAGCCCGCCTCGCCTTCTCGATCCGTTAGGCCCAGCATCCCGCGCGTTGCTCGCTGGGGCAGTGAAACCTCGAATACTCCAAACATGTTTAGCGCGAACACCAACACCAAAACGGCCATCCCGAAAACGAAGTAGGGATCGGTAAATTGAAACGCCCAGGTGATCTGGTGTCCTGCCGATTTTAATCCGACCAGCAGCAGGCCCAGTGCGATGAACCAGGCGAAAATTCCAGCGGCGAAAGCGAGACCGCTTCGGAGGATCTTCGAGCGAGTTTGGCCTGCCTGCCTAACGAATCCGAAAATTTTCAGCGAGATCACCGGTAGAACACACGGCATCAGGTTCAGAATCAATCCGCCCAGAAAACCAAAGAAAAATAATGTGATGAGTCCCTGTTGCGCGGTCGGCGCGGCTGAGGAGGCCGCATTCGGGGCGCTCACCGGCACGGCCCAGCCACTCCGATCAGGTGAGTCCGGGCTGCTCCCAAACACGAACACGCCATTAACAGACGCGAGATTTTTGTCCGCAGAGTCAAACGGGATTCGGAAAGTAATCCGTTTGTCGTCCCGGTTTTCGACCACCGGATGGCTGACCACGACCTTTGGAGGAGGAGCAGGATAAAAATCTACAAATCCGTTCTTCGCCAATCCGTCGCCCTCAATCACGAGTCGGGCGCCCGGCCCAGCTCGCGTC
>C688J18823_10001252_pt1 | contig 15632 bp, 17 predicted proteins | sample HopSoiMetagenom1_FD_18823 | JGI IMG/M metagenome (IMG submission 18823)
AGCGCGGCGCACGGCTGCCTGCATGTGAGTCGCGCGATGCAGGCCGCGCGCCGCCGTGCAGGTTTTGACTTCCCGAGCCGGCTCGGCCGGCGGGTCGAAGCCGGGCCGCGCCGGGTGCTACCTCGAGTTAGGCCGCTTAGAGCCGTAATTGCCTCTTTCCAATGAAAAAGTACTGCGTACCAAACGTGTCGCTCTCAGACATAAGTGTTTCCACTGCCTCAATTCTGAGACCTGCCTTGGCCAGAAGCGGATTTAAATATGACCTCGGAATCATCCCCCCTCGCGGCAGCGGCAAATCCTGAGCTTCCTGTGAAGCTGCCCTAAGCCGAACAACTATGTCACTCTCCGGCGCTGGCATTTCGGGTAAATAGTATGCTTTCAGTGCAAGTGCTATTGACATCTGAACAACTTCCGATCTCAAGAAGTCGTCGATGAATCGCAATGGGCGGACAGATGCAAAGATAATCGCCAGTGCTGCAAATCCGAGCAGCATGTCAGTCTGGAACAAAACGTGCTCCTGAGCTATCCGGGAAAAAAAGCTATCCAGGTTGATCTCAGACAAAACAGCACCATTTCGATCCGATAACAACAGCGCTGCCAACCTTTGGCTCGGATTCGAAGACATCGCTACAGACACAGCGAGTGGCGCTGGATTAACGATTAGTTGCCGGATTGTCTCCTTACTTATTCGATCTCGGATTAGAAAGTCCGCGGCGAGAAACTCCTGCAGTGACAAGTGCGAGAACTCGTAGCGTTCGAATCCGACCTCCACGATGATGCCCGTATGCGACTCTAGCTCTTCGAAGACGTTCGAAGCCTCGCCCTCCGGCAGGGCAAATGCGTGGCGTATCGTGTTGTACGCAAGCGCGAATGAGTGCGGCGTGAAATATTTCTGTTGTGTTACATACGTGAGGTGAAACGCGAGATTCGCTAGAAATTCAAATTTGCGCGACGGATCGAACCCGGCATAGCGCGATCTTCGCGGCACGCGCTTGCGACGATCCCACTCTTCTAATGCCAACAGCACAATCCTACGATAGACCGCGGACGGCTGCAGCGGCAAGAACCCAGTTTTCTCGAAAAGTACAATTAACTCACAGAGGAATAGCGGCCTGCTCGCCAAGTCACGGAACGGGAGACGATCCAGCGCCGTCGCAAACTCTTTGGGCTCCGAACACCAGCGGCTGATTATGGTTGCGACCTGAGCATGATCAAGTGGACAAAGTTCAAACGGGTCAAACCCCTCCAACTGTTGAGCATAGTCACCTGAACGACACGTCACTCGCAGCCTCGCTGTCTCAAGCTTTCGTGCGAGTTCAACGATCGCGGCATCCGTTCGGTTGCGTATTTCGGGCCGCACTTCGTCCAAGCCGTCAAACAAGAACATGGCGCCGGACTCGTTCGCGATTTCGGCGAAGGCGTCAAGCGCCAAGACCTGCCCGCTCATGATCTTGACGACATCTATGGATGACCGTTGCTGCTTGCGCACACTTCTCGTGCGATCCGACGGTTTTGGTAGTTCTCTGCGCGTAGGCATGCCCAAGGCGCGACCGACGACTTCTTCAAGCAGGATCTCAGTATCGAGATCGCGAAGACGAACGAGAACTGGGTAAGCTGCGGTATCCAACTGCAGTGTAGGTTCACTCAGAAGCATTCTTCCAATGCGCTTGAGGGTGGTTGTTTTCCCAGCGCCAGGGTCGCCCAGCAACACAATGTTGCCCGGCGCGACGAGCAGCTCAAGCTCACTAGATGTCTGCCGACTCGTCTTTGCGCCACGAAACTTTCGTGGTAACGCTGTAAAGAGAGCGATTGTGTCAGCGTCTGTCGAACGCGCCTCGGTCAGACCGAACTCGATTCGACTACTCCAATTCGCAACTTCGATAAGATGAAGGCGTAGACGCTCGGGCGACCATTTGTCGGCGCGTTGCTTATTGCCCTCTCGACTAAAGAGACGTTTGATGACTTCTTCCACGAGCGTCTCAACGATTCCCATACCGCGATTTTGAACCTTCGGGTGGTTGCCGGCAAATCCGATCGTCGACCGAATCGGACGCGAGGGCGACGGAAAGCGTTACCGGCGACGGCTTAGCGACGACGCAATGCGCCTTATTCTACGAACGAACAGTGCTTAAGGCGCGGGGGCGGGATGTCTGCGGTTATGTGGTAGTCGGCCTACTCTTTCTTTAACCCACGCAGCGCATGCTGACGGTGTCGGTGTCGAGCATGAAATGAAGGCTCACTCGACGGGTCCTGCAATTCGAGATCGGCGATTCGCGTCAGAACGTCTCTTCCGGCTTCGCTCAGAAATCCGATCTCATCGCCCGACTCCGCATCGAACAGATGCTTGCAGCCGAAATCGAGGAGAAGGTCGACCTCGCGCTCGCCGCGGCGGAGACGCAGCCCGGTGGCGGTCGTGCTCACGCAGCCGATGTGCGAGGTGCTGTACGTCGCCTGCGAGCGCACGGCCCGGATCGTCCGCGCGCGCGTTTCGCCATCGAGTTCCGCCGAGTGCTCGATCACATCGCCGCCGTCGCCCAGAACCGGACGATCCGCGCCGGAACTGGCGCGGACTCGTCGGATTCCTGGGCGGCGGCGGCGATGATCAGGAACACTTACGACTTATTCTCCGCGCCCAGCGCATTGATCGAGTCCTGCACTTCCGTCTTCTCCGTCTGGTCGGCGGCGACGCTCATCGCTTTGCCGTAGTACTCCATCGCCTTCGACTTATCGCCCTTGCCGGCCCACGCATCGCCGATCGCCGTCAGTGTCTGATATGACTTCGCATCACCGATCGCCGCGATCGCTTCGTCGTACTTCTTCTGGCCGATCAGGCGGTATGCGCCGTTCACCTTCGCGATCTCCGGCACCATGATCTGGTCCGCCGACGCGCGCAGCGACTTCGCCCCTTCCGCGTCGCCCTTCTTCTCGATGATGCGCGCCTTCAGGCGAAGGTTGCTCGCGCTCGGCGTGAGGCTGATCGCGCGATTGACGTACTCGAGGGCGAGGTCATCGTTGCCCGCGCCGAGCACGATGTTCGCGGCCTGCGTGTACGCCGCGGAATCCCAATGCATGCCGCTGCGGAGATCGTGCTTGACGCCTTCCGCAACGAGCTTCTTCGTCTCCGCTTCGAGCTTGATGGGGACGCGCGTCTTGTCCCAGCGCATCGACAGCGTCACGGTGTTGTCCTTCGCGTCATCGAACGTGTACGCCATCCGCTCGGTCATCTCGCCGGCCTGCGGCGTGACCTTCACGCGCACGAGGTCTTCGCTCTGGTCGTAGCTATACGTGCCCCAGCCGCCGGTGAACTTATTGAGGACGACGGTCCACTGCTGCTGGCTCGGAATCAGGAAGAAGCTGTATGTGCCGGCCGGCACGTCCTGACCTTCGAGTTTCACAGGCGTCGAAAACGTGACGAGCGTCGGCTCGTTTGCGCCGGCGCGCCAGATGACGTCGTACGGTACGAGGCCGCCGAAGATCTTGCGGCCGTTCGTAGCGGGCCGGTGATACGACACCTTGACGTCCGTGATTCCGAACGTCTCTTCGCTGGTCGCCGCGGGGCTGGCCTGCGGCGTCTTGAAGCGCGACTGCGCGCCGAGGGGCAACATGCATGCGCAGATGGACAGAATGAGGGCAAGTCGAAGCAAACGACGATTCATAGTTCTCCTCCGATGGAGGGATCGTAATCGCCGAGCTGCCTTACGTATGTTGCGCCGCGGTTAACGTTTCACTACCACCCTGGAAACCCGCCCGGCCGCCGCCCGCCCCTTCCCGGATACGCGCCGCGTCCCCGGCCACCCATCCCCTCGCGACCACGATCGCGGCGCCGCGAGCGGATCGCATCCTCGAGCGCAGACCACTGCTCGCGCGAAAGGATCGTCCGTTCGGCGGCGAGCAGTTGCAGCTGGCGATCGAAGATGTCGTCGCGCATGGTCTTGATGCGCTGACCGGCGCTCACGATCGCATCGCTCGCAGGCTTATCCGATTCGAGCACATTTCGCAGATCGCGCTCGGCGACGCTCATGTCGCGCTGCAGTTTCTCGATCTCGTTGCCCTGCCCGGTCTGCAGTTTGTCGAGTGCCAGGACCTGATCGGCGGACGGCTTCACGAGATCGGCGATCTCCGCCTGGCGCCACCAGTCTGACGGCGGCAGCATCAAGCCGCCGATCATCTGCGCGCCGCCGGTTGTGTCGCCGGCATTCGACGTCATGCCGCGGCGCGGCTGGTCGTAATCGTCGTAGTCGTTCGACGCACAGGCAGCGATGAGCAGACAGGTAACGAGCACGAGTCGTTTCATGCCGGAACGTACGACGTTCGTTTCGAAATGTTGAATGCGGTTGGACATGGCCGAGGCGCTAGAATCGGAAACATCAACTCGGAGGCTCACTGAATGTCTCTCCTCATGCAGCGGAAAGGTCCGGCCCTGCCGCTTCCCCGGCTCGAGGGCAAAGAAGTTCTGGTCGGTCCGGATCCGTCGATCGCCAGGGTCAAGGGTGTCATGTTCGGCGGCCGCAAGCAGTTCCTGATGGATACCGGCGGCGACGAAGTTTTCTATTCCGTGTTGGCCAAGCTCTCGCCGCGAACGCTGCAATACACGCGCACACCACTGGCCTCGAGCTGGTGCGAGTTCGAGTCGCTGATCGAGCTCGACCGCGCGATCTACGACACACTGCACACGAAGCATCCGAACGTGCTCGCGCTGATCGGCGCGGCGTCTGCGGAGCTCGGCATCGGACGCGTTTACAAGTCGCTCGACACCGAGGAGCTGCTCAAGCATCTGGAGAACATCGCGCTGTTCAACAGCCAGTACCAGAAATTCGGCCGCGTGAAATTCGAGAAGACGGCGGGCGGCGGGAAGATGATCTACACCGACTATCCGGTCTACAGCCCGATCTACTGCGCGAGCGGCGCGGGCTATTTTCTGGAGTCGATCCTGCGCCACGGCGGCACCGATCCGACGGTCGTGGAGACGAAGTGCCAGACGCTCGGCGATTCGAGCTGTACGTACGACATGACGTGGAAATAGAAACGGAGAGACGGAGAGATCGAGGAGCGGCGTTCCGCCTCTGTTTCTCAGTCTCCCAGTCTCTCAGTCTCTTCGAATGATTTTTCACCAGTTCTACCTCCCCTGCCTCGCGCACGCTTCCTATCTCGCCGGTTCGAACGGCGAATGCGCGATCGTCGATCCGCAGCGCGATGTCGATCAGTACATCGATGAAGCCGCGCGCCGTTCGCTGACGATCAAATTCATCATCGAGACGCATCTGCATGCGGATTTCGTCAGCGGTCATCGCGAGCTCGCGGCGCGCACCGGCGCGGAGATCGTGTTCGGCGCGGCGGCGAATGCGGAGTTTCCGCATCGCGCGGTGCACGACGGCGACGTGCTGCGCGTCGGCGACATCGAGCTCCACGCGCTGGCGACTCCGGGACACACACCGGAGAGCATCTCGTGGCTGATCGTCGACGACGGCAAACCGGTAAAGGTGCTGACCGGCGACACGCTCTTCATCGGCGACGTCGGCCGTCCCGATCTCGCCGGCGCGCGCGGCTTCACCTCGGAACAGATGGCCGCGCTGCTCTACCACTCGCTGCACGCGAAGATCCTCGCGCTGCCCGATGACGTCGAAGTGTGGCCCGCGCACGGCGCCGGCTCCGCGTGCGGCAAGAACATCTCGAAGGAGACGTTCTCTACGATTGGCATCCAGCGCCGGACGAATTACGCGCTGCAGCCGATGCCACGCGAGGAGTTCGTCAAGATGTTGACAACCGAAATCGCCGAGCCGCCGCCGTACTTTCGGTACGACGCGGAGATGAATCGGCGTGGCGCGCGCGCACTCGTCGAGATCGACGCGCCGGCACTCACTCCGCAGCAGGTGCGCGAGCGCGATGCGATCGTCCTCGATGTCCGCGACTCCGACTCCTTCGCCGCCGGACATCTCCCTCACTCCATCAACATCGCCCTCGGCGGCCAGTACGCGTCGTGGGCCGGCACGCTGCTCTCGCCGAAGGACCGCATCGCGATCGTCGCGGAATCGGCGGAAAAAGCGCGCGAAGCAGTGATGCGTCTCGCGCGCGTCGGATTCGAGAACGTTGCCGGTTTTCTGGACGGCGGTGTGCTCGCATGGAGCAACGCAGGGCTCGAGCTCGATCAGATGCCGCAGATCTCGGTCGCCGAACTGCACGACATCGAGACGCGCGTGCTCGATGTCCGCCGCGCCGGCGAATTCGAAGGGGGACATGTTCCGGGTGCGATCAACATCCCGCTGCACGAGTTGCAGCGCCGCATCGATGAAGTGCAGGCGCCGGTGACGGTGATCTGCGCGGGCGGCTATCGCTCGTCGGCTGCCGTCTCGATCCTCGCGCAGCATGGCCTGCAGGCGACGAATGTCATCGGCGGTACCGCGGCGTGGATCCGCGCGGGCTTTGAAACGGTGTCATCCTGACAAATCGGTGAGCGTGCCGTTGCGGCGGAGGAAATGCCGCTCGAGCAGCGTGATGCGCGCGAGCAATTCCGCCTGTCCGCGCAGCACCGCTTCGATCTCCATCTCCGCCTTGAGATTGACCTGGTAGTCGTTCTCCGCGAGGAGCTTGTCCTTCGACGCCTGGCGGTTCTGACTCATCATGATGATCGGCGCCTGCAGCGCGGCGACGGTCGACAGCGCGAGGTTCAGCAGGATGAACGGATACGGATCGAACGGCCGGGTCAGCAGAACGATATTCGATCCCATCCAGACAGTCATGATCGCGCCGAAGAGGATGATGAACGGCCACGAGCCGCCGAACGCCGCGACGCGATCCGCCACGCGCTGACCGAATGTCAGCTGCTCCTCCGCCTCTTCGAGCACGTTGCGCGATACCTGCCGCGACATCAGCTCGTTCGTCTGCCGCAGGCGCTCGCTCATCTCCGCGATGATGCGCAGCGCCGCCGCGGGGTTCTTGTCGACGAAATCGACCATGTCCGCGCGATCGAGCCGGATGAGGTGCGAATCCTTGGTCGCGGTGGCGGTCGCGGAGCGCGGCGCGCCGTCGAACAGCGAGAGCTCGCCGAAGTACTGGCCGGGGAAGAGCGTGGCGAGACAGACTTTCGCCTTCCCTTCGCCGTACGAGATATCCACCGCGCCGTTTTCGATGATGAAGAGCGACGAGCCTTCATCGCCCTGATTGAAGATGATGGCGCCGGTCGGATAGTCCTTCGCCGTGAGCCGCTTGCTCAGCGTGGCGAGGTCTTCGTCGGTGAGCGACTCGAACAACGCGATGTTGCCGAGCAGGTCTTCATACGACATGCGGAGTGCGACGACCGGATCCATTCAGGACAGGATAACTCAGCTACGGGCGCCGTCATCCCGAGCGTAGTCGAGGGACCTGCGTGGGCGGGCGGCATGATGAAGCGCGCCACCTCCCGCCCAGGTCCCTCGACTACGCTCGGGATGACGGAGCGCGTAGCGACAGGATGCGCACCGTGTCGACGTGCCCGTTTCGCGCGGTCACGTCAGCCACCTTTCCTGTATCCCGAAAACCGGCCGCTTCCCAGAACTTCTGACCGCGCGGATTGTGGATCGACACCGCGAGGCGAATCGATGTCGCGCCGATGATTCCCAGGCCATGCTGGAGGAGCTGCACTCCGATTCCGCGGCTGCGCAGCTCCGGCGCGACGACGAGAAACGCGATCCACCAGGTGCCTGGCTGCGGGCAGTTGCGGTAGAGCTGCAGCAGCGCTTGCAGCACACCGCGTTCGTCTTCGAATGCGAACACGTGCAGATCATCAGGCACGTAGTTCGGCGGCACGAACGTCAGCTCGTACTCGCCCGCATCGGACGGCGTCGGACACCCTTCATGCAGCTCGTAGTAATCGCTGCAGCGCTCCAGCAGCTGCTGGAGACGCGCGATGTCCGCAGGAGCTTCGAGCCGGACGAATTTCATTCTGCGCGCAGCCGCGTCGCATGTGCCGTGAGCAGATCGCTGCGCGTCACGATGCCGATCAACTTGCGCGGGTTCGAGCGCTCGACCACAGGAAGCCGTCCGACGTTCTCGCGCACCATGTGATCGGCGGCCTCGCGCAGCGACATGTCCGCAAAGACGACCGAGGGCGCGCGGCGGACCAGATCGCGAACGCGCGTCGATGGAGGCTTGCCCAGGAAGTCGCGGCGGGTCACCACGCCGATGATGTGCTGATTCGTGTCGACGACGGGAAAACCCTGATGGCCGTCGAGCAGCGAGCCCGCGTCGCCGAGGGTCGAGTCGGCGGGCAGCGAGACCACCTTCATCGAGCACGCATCGCCGACGCGCACCTGCTCGAGATAGTCCGCCGCGTAATCCGCCGGCACACGCACGCCGCGGCGGGCGAGCTTCTCGGTCATGATCGTGTTGCGCATCAGCAGCGACGACACGAGATAGCCGGCCGTGCATCCGCCGAGCAGCGGCAGGAGTCCCATCGGCTGCAGCGTCGTCTCGAACGCGAAGACCACCGATGCGAGCAGTGCGCGCGACGCGCCGGCGAACATCGCCGCCATGCCCACGAGCGCGCAGATGCGCGGATCGATGCCGACGCTCGGCAGCTGATGCGACAGCAATTCGCCGAGTGCGACGCCGGTCGCGCCGCCGATCGTGAACAACGGAGCGAGCGTGCCGCCCGACGTGCCGCTGCCGAGGGAGATCGACCAGGAGAGGAACTTCATGATGCAGAGAAAGAGCACCACCCGTCCGGCGATCCGTCCTGCCACCAGTCCTTCGATGTTGTCATAGCCGACGCCGAGCGTGTGCGGCGCAAAGATGCCGATCCCGCCGACCACCAGTCCGCCGAGCGCCGGCCACCACATCCAGTGCACCGGCAGCTTCTCGAACAGGTCTTCGATCCAGTAAACCGCGTGCGTGACGTAGACCGACAGCCATCCGACGAGCGCGCCGACGAGCACATAGATCGCGAGCGCTTCGCCGCCCGGGCGCTCGAGCAGCGGCATGGCGAAGATCGGCTCCGTGCCGACGTAGAGCATGCGCACGGCGGTCGCGGCGGCACTGGCCAGTGCGACTGGCACGATGGAGCGCGGACGGTATTCGAAAAGCAGCAGCTCGATGGCGAGCAGCACGGCGGAAACGGGACTGCCGAATGTCGCCGCCATGCCTGCCGCGGCGCCGGCGGCGAGCAGAGTCTTGCGCTCGTTCGGCGTCATGTGCAGGAGCTGGCCGACGAGCGAGCCGAGCGCGCCGCCGGTGGCGATGATCGGACCTTCGGCGCCGAACGGTCCGCCGGTGCCGATCGACACCGCCGCCGACAGCGGTTTGAGGAACGTGATCCGCTTCGGGATCTTGCTCTCGTTGAGCAGCACCTGCTCCATCGCTTCGGGGATGCCGTGGCCGCGGATCGCTTTCGATCCGTAGCGCGCCATCACGCCGACGACCAAGCCGCCGATCGCGGGGATGAAGAGCACCAGCCAGCCGAGGTGGTTGTTCGCGGGCGAGGAGAACTGTGTCGACCAGCGGCCGTAGAACGAGATGTTCGTGATCAGGCCGATCAATCCGACCAGCGCCTGGGCGATGAATCCCGTGACGAGCGCGAGGAGGATGGCCCACATCGACAGGATGACCACGCGCTTGTCGAGCGTCGTGCGATCGGCGGGCACGCGCGCATCGACGAGCGCCGGCTCGAGTGATGGTGATACAGGAATCTCGGACACTACTTCCCCTCCTCGAAAAACATCGGTGCAGGTTCCTCGCCTTGATCCAGACCGTTGACGATCGCCGTCAAGGTATCGGCGAATCGCTTCCGCTCCCGCTCCGGCATGGCGTCGAGAATCTCGACCAGCTCCTGCTGCGCGACGCGCGGCGCTTTTTTCGTCGCGGCGCGGCCCGCGCGCGTCGGCGTGATGACCAGGCGGCGCGCGTCGTCGGACGCCCGCTCGCGCGCAAGCAGACCTTCATCGCAGAGGCGCGCGACGACGACGGAGACGGAGCTCTGATCGGTGCGCGTCCGCTCGGCGAGCTCCTTCAGCGAGATCTCCGGCGTCTTCGCCACTTCATGCAGGACGAAGAGCTGGGCGGCGGAGAGGCCGAGCTCCGACTGTGCGGCACGGTCGGAGAGTCGGAGAAGTCTGACCATCCGGCGGATGGCGTCGAGAATGCGTTGGGAGTCGGTCATTAAGAAGTTGCTGGGTTGCTGGGTTGCTGGGTGGGCGTGACTCAGCAACTCAGCAACTCAGGAACTCTCAAATTACTTGGGCTCCCAACTAATTCCACTCCGCATGCTATCCTCGGAATCGTTGGACGAGAACATTCCAGAAGATCTCGATGAGCGGAGTGTGGCCAGGAAATACGGGATCCGCGAGCTTCTTTATCCGGGCTCGGAGCAGCTCAAGACCATCACACATTTCCTCAACGGCATCGTCGATACGGGCCGCTGCGGACCGGTGCCGAAAACGGCCGTCGTCGCGCTGCTCGACTTCCTGCAGGGGATCCTCAATCGCCAGCACATCACCAAGGGTCCGCGCATGACGCAGGAGGAGTTCGACTTCCTGCAGACGCCCTACTACATCACCGCGCGCATCGTGACGAAACTGATCCGCGAGAAAAAACTGGTGGCCGAAAAAGAGGGCAAGGTCTATCACACCACCTACAACGCCCTCGGGCAATTCATCGAGTTGCTGCGCAGCCTCCTCGACCCCGGCTGCTATTGGCTGCGATTGAAGATCGTGCCGGAGGGGATCGGGGAGTCGGCGGAGCTGCTGCGTGATTTCCTCCAGCTCTATCCGGAAGCACGGAAAAAAGGGCGGGCGACGTAAAATCGCCGAAAATCGATGTCGCGCTATCTGCAAAAGATCTCGCTGAAACCGTACACCGATTCCGAGATCTGGACCGGCTGGGAGCTGGAAGGCCGCACGGGAGAGGTCGAGGGGCTGATGCTCGCCGACGACATGTCCGATGAGGAGCTGGCGAAACTCGGCGTGACGGAGTTTCAGTTGATCCCGAAGGAGTACCTCGACGTCCGCGACTTCGCCCCGAAAAAGTGAAGCGATACGACCGCGCGTATTTCGACAAGTGGTATCGCCGCGTGCGCGTGCACAGCACGGGCGAGATGCAGCGCAAGGTGGCGATGGCGGTGTCGGTGTGCGAATACTTTCTCCGCCGCCGCATCCGTAACGTGCTCGATGTCGGCTGCGGCGAAGGCGCCTGGTTCCCCCACCTCCGCACCCTCCGCCCCCGCATCTCGTACCTCGGATTCGATCCGAGTGATTACGCCGTCGCGCGCTTCGGCCCGACGCGCAACGTTCGGAAAGGTTCGTTCGCCGACCTCGATGTCGATCGGCGATACGACCTCGTCATCTGCTCCGACGTGATGCACTACCTCAATGAGCGCGAGCTGAAACAAGGATTGCCCGCACTCGTCCGCGCGACCGGCGGCCTCGCGTTTCTCGAAGTGCTGACGAGCGAGGAAGAGATCCTGGGCGACCTCGAAGGCCTGATCCGCCGCCCCGTGTCGTGGTACCGGAAGTTGTTCTCGGAGGCGGGACTGGTGGAGTGCGGGCCGTACTGCTGGCTGCCGCAGGATGTGGCGGAGGAGATGGCGCGGTTGGAGGTGCGGTGAACGTAGACACGCGACAGCACGCGCGCGTATCTCTGTCACATGAAGACGCTCGCCGCACTTGCCCTCACCATCGCCGCCGCCTCGGCATTCGCCGAACCCGCGATCTTCACCATCACGCCTGCGTCCGGCCTCACTGCCGGAGGTGATTACGTCCACATCCACGGCACCGACCTGCTGCCGCCGCCCGTGCCGTGCACCCCGCCTTGCGCGCTGGTCGTGAAGTTCGGCGGCCTCGACGCGAATGTGGTCAGCGACACCTCCGACGAGATCGTGGTGCGCACACCGGCGCACGCTGCAGGCAGTGTCGACGTGCAGATCGCGCAGGCGACGAAAGCAACCATCACCCTCGCGAACGGTTTTCGCTACGACGACGTCAATCCCTCGGACAACATCCGTTTTCTCGCGCCGATCGTGATCAGCGCGTCGGGCGCGAACGGCTCGAGCTGGGTGAGCGAGCTGTCGGTCACGAACGCGAGCAGCGAGCCGCTGACGATCGCAGCGACGAACATCGGGGCGCAGAACAGCGCATCGATCGCGCTGCCGAATGCGAACACCGGCGCGTTCTTCACCATCCCGCGCGCCGTCGCGCACGAAGTCACCGCAACGCTGCGCGTGCACGACACCACGCGTGACGCCGACAGCTGGGGCACCGACATCCCGGTCGTGCCGGAGACGCAGTTCCGTCCGACCGTCGTCCTGCCGCACGTCCCGAACGACCCGCGCTTTCGCACGCTGCTTCGCGTCTACGGCTACAACACGTTCTTCGCGAACGGCGTCGCGGTGATCCGCGATGACCTGACCGGCCAGGTGTTGTCGACGCAGCCGTTCACGCTGCGCAGCGACAGCGCGAATGTGCCGGCGTACGCGCAACTGCCGATCGCGGTGACGACCCCGTCGCGCGTGCGCATCGATGTCAGGGCGCAACTCCCCGGCGCTCCGTTGCAGCCGCCGGTCGCGATCTGGGCATTCGTCGCGATCACGAACAACACCACGCAGCAGGTCACGACGATTACGCCGTCGCTGATCCCATCAACTGCGCCGGCGGTGACGACGCCGCTCGAGCTCGGACACTGGGCCGGCGGCGGCTCGTGCGTCGACGTGACGAACATCGACACGATGGTGACGATGGGGTGCGGAACCGCGACGTTCCCCTCGCCCGGCAACGTGTCGAGCGGACACTTCGAAGCGGACGGCACGTTCAGCACCTACGCGGGCCCGGCGCCCCCTTCCGGAGTGCCGGCGCACTTCACCGGCGTCGTGCTGGGCACGCAAATGGATCTGACGATCGCCGTCAGCGGCGGAAGCACGTTCACGATTCACGTCACGTTCGGATCGACGGAGCCGTGCCCGGTGCTCTGCCGGTGACATTCAGTGCGGCCACCTCGAGCAGATTGTGTGACGGAGCGCGGGCATCCTGCCCGCAGTCGCCGGGCGTCTCGCCCGGCGACGAAAAACTGTGCACGGGCGGGACGCCCGCGCACTGCGGGCGAGGACGCCCGCGCTCCGCTCAGTGCTGAGTGCTGGGCGCAGCGCGGGCACTGCGGGGGGGACAAGCTGAGAGCTTGTCCTACACACGCTGCGCGTGTAGGACAAGCTCTCAGCTTGTCGATTGTGTCGCGCAGCTCAGTACGGCGGCAGCATGCGACGCAGTCCGTGCGCGAGCACGATTGCGAGCAGCACGAGATTGCGCAGCGCGCTCGCGATAAGCGGTACGTCCTTCGTCTGCGAGCGCTCGCCGAACGCGGCGATCCACTCCGGCGTGCGCGGCCACTCGAACAGGCGATCGAGCAGCTCGCGCGGAATGCCATCGACGCCCGCGATCGCCGCGACTGAATCGGTGTCGCCGCCGCAACGAACGCATTCCGTCACCGCGGCCACGACATCGTTCGGATGCCGCAGCCACGCGTAGATCGCCACCGGCATGGTGTGATCGCATCCGCGCATGCCGCGCCGCCAGCGCGACGCAATACGCGCCCCACTCCGCGCGCTCGTCGCGATGGGTGATCAGCGTCGATCGCCGCACCAGCTCGCGCAGCAGCTCCGGATCATCGCATGCGACGCCGGATCGTGCGGCATTTTTCGACGAGATCACGCGATGTCTCCCGCCGCATCTCGACATGCTCGTGTCGCTTCGCCGCGCGGCGGAAGCGAATGTGAGCGTGACCGGATTCGCGGAGGAGCTCGGACTGGCGAACGGCGTGACCGGTTTCATCGCATCACCGATTGCGGTGCCGAGAAGCGAGCCGGTGATCGACGTGTCCTTGAGACGCAGCAGGCGGGCCGATCAGTACGAATGTGACGCGCGTATATGCTGTTCCGTATTTCCCATATGAAGCACCTCCCCCTCTGCATCGCCCTTCTTCTTTCTACGGCCACGCTCGCGGCGCAGCCCGTCGTCAGCGCGTTCGGCGACTCCATCACGTGGGGCTACAACCTCACCGATCCGCCGACCGAGTCGTGGCCGGCAATCGTCGCGAAGGCGCGCGGATGGGCGCTCGTGAATACCGCGGCGCAGGGCACGCAGGCGGAAGACGAGGGACAGGCGGTGACCGTTTTCCGGCAAACCATCACGCCATCCAGCAAGAGCCTGCTTCTCTCCGGCTACAACGACATGCGGATGTGGGGCACCAATGACGACGGCCTCGCCACGTACGAAGGCACGCTGCGCGCGATGCTCGTCTGGCTCGGCACACCGGCAACGCGGAAGATCACCGCGCAATCGCCGATGATCATGACGTGGCCGTACGAGGCCTGGCACCTGCTGAACACATCGCTCTATCCGGAGGACCTCGGCATCTTCACGACGGACAAAAGCGGCACGGCATCCACCACTGCCTCCCTCGTTTACGGAACGACGATCTACGTCACATCGATGAAGCTAGGTTCCGGCGGGGGCTCGTTCACGGTGAGCGTCGACGACACCGACTTCGGGACGTTCTCCTGCAACGGCGCGCGCATGACGAACAACGGCACGGCGTACGCTCCGTTCGTCGTCCGCATCCCGAATCTGCGCGACGGCCTTCACGCCGTCGCGATCCGCGCGGCGTCACCCGGCCCGATCTATCTCCTGGCGATCTCCGGCAACGGAGGATTGTCGAACGACGGCGCGGAAGTGTGGGTCGGGAATTGTCTGTCGATGAAGACCTACGACTTCAACGGCTCGGCGACAGCAGTCCGCAGATACAACGACGTCATCGACAAGGTCGTTCGCGAGCTGCGGAGCGACGGCTTCAACATCGGCTTCGCGGACGTGTCGGCGTCTTACCGTCCGGCCACGATGGTGAGCGCGGACAACGTGCATCCGAACAAGGCCGGCCATCGCGCGATCGCCCAGGCGTTTCTGCAGGCGATGAAAGCGGCGCGGCATCCGGACGATCATCCGAAACCGTCAGTAAGCGATACGCCGTGACGGAGGCCGCGGCACCACCGCTTCGACGCGAATCCGCGCATCGACGGCGATCGCGCCGCGCGGCAGCACCTTCAGCGGATTGATGTCCAGGTCGCGGATCTCGGGACAGAGCCGCAGCAGCTCCGACAATCGCAGGATCACATCCTTCAACGATGCGACATCGCACGCCGGCGCGCCGCGGAAACCCTGCAGCAATTTCGACCAGCGCACTTCATCGATCATGTCCTCGACATCGACATCGTTCAGCGGATGGATGCGGAACGACACGTCATTCATCAGCTCGACCAGTGTCCCGCCCGCGCCATACGCCACCACATGCCCGAACGTCGGATCCTCGGTTGCACCGAGCATCACCTCCACGCCGCCGTCGATCATCCGCTGCACGAGCACGCCCGACATGCGCTCCTGCAATCGCTCCTCGAGCGCTTCGTACGCCACGCGCACTTCGTGCTCGTCCTGCACATTGAGGATCACCGCGCCGGCGTCCGATTTGTGCAGGAGTGTCGCGCCGACCGCTTTCAGCACGACCGGAAATCCGATGCGCATCGCCGTCTGCACCGCGTCGTAGACCGTCGCCGCGTAATCCATCGGCGCGGCCGGGATCTTCGCCGCTTCGAGCAGCGACTGCACATCGAGCGGGCCGAGCCAGCC
>C688J18823_10001253_pt1 | contig 15630 bp, 12 predicted proteins | sample HopSoiMetagenom1_FD_18823 | JGI IMG/M metagenome (IMG submission 18823)
GCCGCACCTGCGCATTCCGATGACACTGCACGCTCCGCAATGCCGCGCATCAGCGTCGCCGATCTGCACGATCGGCTCGCGAAAAATGAAGTGACGCTGATCGACGTGCGCGACGCCGACGCGTATCTCGAAGCGCACATCCCCGGCGCGATGCACATCCCGCTCGCGCGCATCGACGGCGAGATCTCGTACCTCCCGAAAGGGAAGCAGATCGTGACGTACTGCACCTGTCCGCACGACGAAGCGGCCGCCGACGCGAACATGATCCTCAACCACGGCGGCATCAAGGACGCGCTCGCACTCGCGGGCGGGCTGGGGGCGTGGGAAAAGGCGGGTTACCCGATCGCGAACGGCGAGCGGTAGACAACGACTGACGCTGCGACCATTCGATTCCATTCTCGGCATCGCCGATTCCACGCGTGGCTTCATTCGTTCCATGAATGGCATCGTCGAGACCGTGAGTGGCATCGATGAGACAGTGAATGGCTTCGCCGATACCGCGAGTGGCATCGTTAGGACAGTGGATGGCATGGTTGGGACACCGCGTGGCTTCATCCATTCCATGAGTGGTATCGATGGGACAGTGAGTGGCATCGATGAGACACTGAATGGCTTCGTTCGTTCAACGAGTGGCATCGTTGGGACAATCAGTGGCATCGTTGACACCATCCGCTGGACGGAATGCTTCGCGTGCGGTAGCTACCCGCCTCACATGCGAATCGCGTTCATCAAGCCCCCGCATTGCCGCGCATCAGCGTCGCCGAATTGCACGATCGCCTCCCGAAGAACGAAGTGACGCTGATCGATGTCAACGACGCCGACGCACATCTCGAGCGCACAGCCCCGGCGCGATGCACATCCCGCTCGCGCGCATCGACGGCGAGATCTCGTACCTCCCGAAAGGGAGCAGATCGTGACGTACTGCACCTGGCCGCACGACGAAGCGGCCGCCGACGCGAACCATGATCCTCAACCACGGCCGCATCAAGGACGCGCTCGCACTCCCGCGCGGGCTGGGGCCGTCGGGAAAGGCGGGTTACCCGGTCGCGAACGACGAAAAATAGCGATTTGTTGCGTCAGCGGGGCAGGTGGGTAGGGATTTTCCGAGCTGCGTCACTCTTATATGTGGGGGTGCATGGGCGTGGCAGCAACGGGTACGTTCTTTTTCGCATTTGTGATCGGATGTCTGGTGGCGCAAGCTGGACGTACGGTCAGTCTTCGAGGTGTGGCCGCGTTGGCGGTTGCTGCCTCGAGCGCCTCGATTCTCATCGACGCCATATCGGGTGGGGCCGCCGCAATAGCCGGGGCAGTTTTGATTTGCGTAACGGCGCTGTTTCTCGATGTCACGAGGCGTCTTCTCCTTCAAAGGCGACCACTCATCGGAGAGCAGTCATGAATAGCGCAAGCAATTTTCAAATTGTCGGCGCGTTTGGTTTCGGGCTGCTGATCGGCTGGTATGTCTATTACATTAACAGGTACCGCAAGAGCGAAGTACAACTCAGTGACCTGGTTACGCTGATCGGTGTCCTGGGTGGCGGTGCGATCCTGGTTATTTTTCCGGCTAAGAGTGATCTCTTCGGCGCATATGGCCTCGGTCTGGCCACAGGATATTTTCTCTACTTTCTGGCTCTCGTCATTCTCGTTTCGAAGTCCGACAATTTCACCAGTGATTGGTTCCTCGACGGCCGCCGGAAACGACCGATCGAACCGTTCTGCATTCCCGACGACGATACGCAGCATCCAATGGCAATGGAGCCAGGACAGGTCAAGCGCTGATGCGGCAGGACTCCATTACGCTTGCCAGGCGTCTTCTGCTGCGGGAGATCGCCGCGGCCGATCCAGCGACAATCCGACGCAAGCTCGATCCGGAAGCGCCCGGCGACGTAGAAACTGCATTGATCACCGCGGCGCTTGGGATGGCCCGAAGCGCGACGCCGCCCCGGCGTTCGCCTGTCGTGCGACTGAAGAAATTGCTCGCGGAGCTCACTCCCGTCGCGAAGGACGAATTGTGGCGGTGGGTACGATCGACGGCGAACCGTCACCTCACGCAAGTAGCGGAGTCGAGTTCGTTGGATTTTGTTTCGTCGTCGGCCCTTGCACAGGCAGTGCTGGATGAATTCCGCGATCTGGAGCAGGTTTACAGGGAGGCGCCGGACCTTGACGATCGGTTGTTACAGGTCGTCTTCGCCTCGCCGCAATTTCCGTGGCGTGTGGTACCGAAAAACGAGCCGCTCAGATGTGACAGCGAATACACGCTGAAAGTTGCACTACTACCCTTCGATGATGGCAGCGGACCGGCGCGACTGGATGTTGTGATCTACACCTTTCCCGGCCAACTGATCTCGCCGGCCGGAGACGCGGTCGGCGTGCTGATCCGCGATGGGCGTTCCTATCGCGTAAAGCGTCAGCCGCCGGCGAGTCCACAGTCCACAGCCGGTGATGCGCTGCTGTTTACGATCAGGACTCCGGCAATCCCTGACACCTATCATATTCGATGCAGTGTCTTTGCAGGGAACGTGCTCCTGCAGTCAAGGGTCATATCCGTTGGTGTCGGAGTTGACAGCGGAACCGCGAGGGCGATCGACTATTGCCTCACCGGCTCGTTGCCGTCTGAGATGTTGCCGCCGTTTCCCAAGTTGTCGCTGATGCTCAACTCAAACGGCGGCGATTCGCACACGTTGCGCTACTACAGCAGCGGTGCGCCGCGACTGGTCGGCTCCGCGACGTTCGATGCCGGCGAAGTGTCGGATTTCATCAACGACGCACGTGATGCAATGTCTCTGGCGGCCGTCAACAACAACGTATACCGATACGGAACGCCCGACCTGGCCCGCTTGCATACGGATCTGATCCGCTTTGCTCGCCGGGGATATCGTTTTTATAAGGAAATGACTAAGAAATTTGGAGGTGTACGTCGCTTCCGTGATTTGGAGCTTGCGCTGCAAACGCCAGGTGGCATCGAACTCGCCATTCGTGAGGGCGCCCGTCTTTTGCTGCCCATTGCCATGATTTACGATCACCCATTCGACACGAATGCGAGGACGTTCAGGTTCTGCGACGTTGTCGATTATGCGATCCGGGAAGGTCGAAATCTGACCGAAGTCGACTGCTTTAAACACGCCTGTTGTTATCTGCACGAAAATGACGTCATCTGCCCGTCCGGTTTCTGGGGCTTTCGTCATTGGATCGCCGTTCCCATCTCACGATCGGGAGCAGCGGCGCGACTCCCAACGATCGGCGAGGCGACACATCCGGACATCGTCGTCGGAATGTCGACCGATCCTGGCTTTTCAAAAAGGCATCTGCATCTCGACGCACTGCGCAAGCTGGCCGGACGCTTTCGCTATGCGGAATCACGGGGCGACCTGCTGAAGGCTTTTCAGGCGATCTCCCCTCATCTCGTTTATCTCTTCTGTCACGCCGGCATCGACGTCAATGTGCCCTGGTTCAAGGTGGGCGACGTCGATGATGACGCTATCACGGGTGATCAACTGCTTGCCTATAAGGTGGATTGGTCTCGTACCCGGCCGCTCGTCTTTTTAAATGGCTGCCGCACCGCAGCCGCGTCACCCGGAATCGCTATGAGTCTCGTCAGCGATTTCATTGAGGTGGCTTATGCGTCAGGCGTGATCGGCACCGAGGTCGCGGCATACGAATCGCTTGCCATCCAGTTTGCCGAGAGTTTCCTGGGGAATTTTTTTATCGGAAGGACTGCAGCCGAAGCCGTACGGATGGCGCGGCTCGAACTGCTGAGGACGTGTAATCCTCTCGGATTGATGTACGTTCCATTCGTGTCGAGCTTCGTGAGTTTGAAAACGGGAGTTGCAGCGGCGTAGGGGATTCAAATGGCGACCAAGCGGGAGCGGCGGGTGGTGAGTAATAGTGCCTTCGCAGAGCAGAGGCGACAGTTTGATCTCTTCGAAGAACGTTATGTGGCGTTGTGCGATGTGGTGTCGGAAGCCGATCTGCGAACGACCGACCATGCCGCACGGATGCTCCTCCGATTCATACACGATGCCGCAAGATACGTCATTGATGTGCTCAGGAAGGCCCGTGCCCCCCGAGCGGAAGCCGATGAGGTCGTACGACGCCCGGATATTCGGAAACTCGCCGTTCTGCACCGCGAGCTGACGAGTGTTCTCGCTCACGTTAAGCCAAGTCCCATCCCGCTCCCGTCCGAGGTCGCACTGTCGTTCCGGCGGATCGTGCGGATTGCTCACAAAAACGCAGAACTGCTGATCACCGTCGGCGAAAATCCGGCGTTTAGACTCGTTGATCTCATCACGCCGATCATCGAATCCGTAATCGTCGATCTCGAGACGGAATGCGACGTGAAGTTTAAACGGCCAGAGGCGATTCTCATTCATGTGCAGATCCCGTCCGCCGAAGTTACACAAGTTTTGTTTCATTGCATCTTTGCGCACGAATTCGGTCATTGGTTTCTGAAGAAGAGTGACAACGTTAAAAAAATCGGTGCTCGTCTATTCAAAGTTCTTCCAGAAGAGCTGCGCGAAACCGCGGCCGTCGTCGCCAATGCGTGGCTTCTCGAAATCGCCGCCGATCTCTATGCGATGTTTTTGTTCGGGCCAGCGTACGTATTCGCTGCGATGTACTATGTAACCAGTCTTTACGATCCGTCCCAAGCAGCCGCAAGTCATCCGCCGTTCTGGTTGCGCATGAAGATCCTCATCGAGGCTCTGAACGACAATTTCCGCATTCCGGTCGAAAGTGAGGACGGACAAACGAACGAGGAGCCGCCGTGGCTGCCGAATACCGAGAGGCAGCTCAAAGACTGGCTCCTCACAGCGCGAAACAAGGAGGGCTTCACGTTCGATGCGTCGCTCGATCCTAGTGTCGGCACGGCGGTCATTGCAGAGTTTCGGGGCGAGGACGCACTGCTTTGGTTGCGGCGTGAAGTGAGGGACGACGTTCATGAACATGCAGTCGTCTACATGCCATTGCGTTATCGGGCCGATGTGCGTGACCTTGTCGACGCGATCAATTGCAACATTGTGCCGGTTGAGCGTTATGTCAATGGCGGCCCCGAGTACGCCGTAGTACCCAGCATTCTGAACGCGGCGTGGGAATGTTTTCTCGGTGATTTGAAGCAATTCTCCTCACAACTTTCGAAAGGAAAGCCACGCGCACAGATTATGCGCCTCTTTAATGATTTTCTGTTAAAGACGCTCGAATTGTCGGAGTTCGCACGGGAGTGGACGCTCAATTATGAGCGCGTCGAGCGAAGGGATTCCTACGACTCTCGGCCGGCCGACGACGATGAGGATCCGGTACTCGAAACCCCCTCCTCACCCGGAGCCGTACTGACCGCAAGCCGCATTCGCCAGCTTGCAACGATTGAAGGGCCGGGTACTTCGACCTGTCTTTCCATTACGCCGATCATGACTTGGGACCGTCAGGCAAAACCCGGAAACGCCTCAATCGATCTCCGGCTGGGACAACGCTTTCGCGTTCCGCAGCGGACACGCATCGACAGCCTCGACCATATCAGCGTCGATCATCGTCGCAATATCGGTGTTTATTTCGACGACCACTTTGTACCGGTAGGCGATTATCTGATTCTCCATCCCCGCCAATTCGTTCTCGGTGTTACCTTGGAATGGCTGCGTTTGCCGGCCCATTTCTGCGCATCCGTAATCGGCCGCTCCGCGTGGGGACGCGACGGCCTCATCGTCGCAACTGCCACGATGATCCATCCTCGATACGCAGGCGTGCTGACGCTCGAACTAACGAACCTCGGCGAAATTCCCATCAGGCTCTATCCCGGTGTGACGATCGCGCAGCTGGTGGTGCAGACGATCGAAAGGCCATCTGGCGAGAATGCTCGCAGCGCGTTCATGCTGTCTGCGTATCCCCGCAGTGCCGATGCCGCAGGCGACGATCGGGAGATCATCCGTCGATTCGGTGAGGCGCGGATCGGGCAAGCTCTCGATTACATAACGACTAGCGAATGGTAGACCTCTCGCACGGCAATTCGCTCTGGACGGAATGATTCGCCTGCGGTAGCTTTTACCCGCCTCACATGCGAATCGCGTTCATCAAGCCCCCTGTCGGAGGCATTCTCGGCCTCGAGATGCTCACGTTCGTCGAGCCGCTCGGTCCGATCTGCGTCGCCGCGTGCCTCGAGCGCGACGGCCACACGTGCAAGGTCATCGACCTGCGCATCGACGGCGAAGAGAACGGGATGGCGCAGTGTCGCACGTTCGCGCCCGATGTCGTCGGCCTGCAGTGCAACTTCACGACGGAGCGCAACCGCACCGTGCGGCTCGCGCAGCGGATCAAGCGCGAGCTGCCGGACGCGATCGTCGTCGTCGGCGGCCACGACGCCTCCCGCGATCCCGACTGGTTCCACGATCCGTCGATCGATGTGATCGCCGTCGGCGACGGCGAAGAAGTGATGCCGCCGCTGGTCAACGCGCTGAAGGATGGCCGCGATCTGCGCAGCGTTCCCGGCCTGCTGCTGCACGACGACGATCAGTGGATCTCCACCGGACACGCCCCCACGCGTCCCGACCTCGACGGCTATCCGCCGCCCGCGCGTCACCTCATCAAACAGTACGCGCCGCACTACTACATCAACTTCAACAAGCCGCTCGCGCTGATGGAAACGGCGCGCGGCTGTCCCTTCCGCTGCAACTTCTGTTCGGTCTGGAAGTTCCACGAGGCGACGTTCCGGCAGAAGACGCCGGAGCGCGTAGTGCAGGAGCTGCGCGACATCGAAGCGCCGAACATCTTCATCACCGACGACATCTTCTGGATGGACGTGCGCCGCGGCGAAGAGATGGCGCGGCAGATCAAGAAGTCGGGGATCAAGAAGTTCTTCACCGTGCAGACGCGCACCGACATCATCGTGAAGTTCCCGCACCTCGTGGAGATGTGGAAGGACTGCGGCCGCCTCGCCATCTTCCTGGGGCTCGAATCGGTCACCGACGAAGGCCTCGCCGCCGTCAACAAGAAGAACAAGGCGTGCAACAACGTGAAGGCGATCGAGATCCTGAAGGAGCTCGGCGTCGGCTTCACGCCGAACTTCATCGTCGATCCGAACTGGGACCGCGAAGATTTCACCCGTCTGCGCGACTGGATCTCGGAGATGGGTGCCTACAACAGCGGCTTCTCGATCCTCACGCCGCTGCCCGGCACGGATCTGTGGAACACCGCGAAGATGGACGTGACGACGCACGACTGGGAGATGTACGACATCGTCCACGCCGTGCTGCCGACGAAGCTCCCTCTGCGCGAGTTCTACGCCGAGTACTCCCGCCTCTGGCGCCACGCGCTCGATGTCCGCTACCAGTACAAAGGCAAGCTGAAGACGTACATGCAGCTCGGCGCCGCGCTCGCGACGCGCAAGGTGTCATTCAACGCCGTGCGCAAAGGGATGAACATCGCGAAGGTGTTCTCGAAGCCGGAGACGTTCCTCGAGGCGCACGCGCCGACGCGTCCGCCGCACTGAACCTGCGCCATTTCCTACAGCCGCACGTGAAACGTTGAAGGTGCGCGCGCCACTCAATCAGACGAGAGGTGGCCCGATGAACCGGTCGTTTTTCGTTCTGCTCGTGTTTTTATCCGCGACTGCATTCGCGCAAACACTGATCCCCGGCTCCGGCTGCTACGACGGAGTCAACACGTCGACGGTCGTACCGAACGGTCCGGCAGTCGATTTTCCGAATCATTGCGAAGTCGACGCAGGCGTCTCCTTCACCATCGATTTCTGGGTGAAGACGCCGTTGGCGACCGGCACGTACGCCATCCTCGACAAGCGCGAGGCGAGCGGCCAGTCGCTGCGTGGATGGCACGTCTTCGTCAGCTACGGCCGGCTCGGGTTCCAGCAGGCAGGCGGCACAGGCGCGTTCGTTTGCTCGCCGTCGCCGGGAGCCGCGCCGTGCACGAACTTCGCGTCGCCGTTCTTCATCGCCGACGATCAATGGCACTTCGTCGCCATCACCATCGATCAGGGGTGCCGCGTGAATACCGGCACGTTCTATGTCGACGGCCTCATATCGACGTTCCCGGTCGACGGGCGCAACATGGGCAACTCCGCCGATCTTTACATCGGACAGCGCATGCCGAATCTCGGCGGCGAGCACTGGCTCGGCTGCATCGCCGATCTCGCCGTGACCGCGGGCGGGGTGTCGAAGCAGGTGCTCGATTCGATTTACGCGAGCGGGCCGAATCCTTCGCCGTTTGCGAGCGGCGCATGCCCGATCGTGAATGCGTGCATCGGCGAGTGCGGTAAGACGATCGTGACCCAGGCGGTGATCACCACGCCGATCACCGGGCTGCAACTCAACGCGACCGACGGGTCGCTCTGCCCGAACGAGGCGGTCCAGCTCACGATCGAATCGGGTGCGAACAAGTCGACGCAGACCTTCACGATGTCGAATGGACCGGTGACGACGCTGTTCGCGTGGCCGCTCGCGCCGCCCGACGTCGTACGCGTCAGCGCGGCGCTCGTGGCGGGCGATCAGACGATCGTCTGCAAGCGCGAGGGACAGTTCGCGTTCACGCTGACGCCGACTCCGTGATCGCGATACCGTGAGAGGTCATGAACCTGCTGCAGCTGTTCGACCTCTCGCTCATCGCGCGCGCCGATCAGCCCGCGCTCGAATGGCAGGGCCGCACCTGGACATTCGGCGAGCTTGAGGTGCGCAGCAACCGGGTCGCACACGCGCTCATCGCCCGCTGCTACACGAAAGGCGACCGCCTCGGCGTCTATCTCGCGAACTGCATCGAGTTGATCGATCTCTTCCTCGCGTGCGTGAAGCTCGGCGTGATCTTCGTGCCGATCAACATCCTCTATCGCGAGCGCGAGATCACGCACATCGTGAACGACGCCGAGCCGCGCGAGGTGATCAAAGGCGATGTTCCGTACGCCGACGACACCTCGCGTCCGATCGTGCAAACCGACGGCGACACGCCCGCCGCGATCATCTACACGTCCGGCACGACCGGCGCGTCGAAAGGCGCGATCCTCACCCACAACAACTTCGCGGCGAATGCCGTCAACTTGTTGACCACGTGGCAGATCACCTCCGCCGATCGGTTCTTCCTGCCGCTGCCGCTCTTCCACATCCACGCCCTCGGCAACGGATTGCACTGCTGGCTGATGAGCGGCTGCCGCATGCGACTGGTCGAACGATTCGATCATCGAACCGCGACCGAGGAGCTGCTCGACTTCCGTCCGACACTCGTCTTCGGCGTGCCGACCGTCTACGTCCGTCTGCTCGACACGCCGCCCGACGCGGCGAAGAAAATCGGCGAGCACATGCGCCTCTTCGTCTCCGGATCCGCGCCGCTCCCGCCGCATGTGCTCGAACGATTCCGCGACCTCTTCGGCCACACGATTCTCGAGCGCTACGGCATGACCGAAACGTTCATGACGATCAGCAATCCGTACGCTGGTGAGCGCCGCGCCGGCACGGTCGGCTTTCCGCTCCCCGGCGTCTCGACGCGCATCGAGGACGGCGAGCTCCTCGTCAAATCGCCGACGCTTTTCCGCGGCTACTGGAAGCGTGCCGATTCGCCGTTCACGCCCGACGGCTTCTTCCGCACCGGCGATCTCGCCACGGTCTCCGACGACGGCTACTACACGCTCCTCGGCCGCAAGTCCGACCTGATCATCAGCGGCGGTTTCAACATCTATCCGCGCGAGATCGAAGAGCTGCTGCTCGAACAACCGGGCGTGAAAGAAGCCGCGGTCGCCGGCGAAAACGATGATGTGCGCGGCGAAGTGCCGGTCGCGTATCTCATCGGCGACTTCGACGCCGCGCAGCTCGAGCGCGTCTGCCGCGAGCAGCTCGCGTCATTCAAAGTCCCGCGGCGCTTCGTGAAGGTCGATGTGATCCCGCGCACAGCGTTGGGTAAAGTGCAGAAGCACCTGCTACGCTAATCGGCACACGTGAATCTGCCGGAGCATGTCTCGAAAGCCCTCGGTCTTTTCGTCGACGCCGTGCGCGCCGCGTTCGGCGATAACCTTCGCTCGCTCGTCCTCTTCGGCTCCGCCGCCGAAGGCAAGCTCCGCGCGACCTCGGACGTGAACGTGCTGGTCGTCCTGCGCACACTCGATCGCACGCAGCTCGACGCGATCCGCGAACCGATCGGCGCCGCCCAGGCCGCGATCGATCTGCAGTCGATGCTGATCCTGGAAAGCGAGCTCGCAGACGCTGCGGAAGCATTCGCGAACAAGTTCGAAGACATCCGGCGGCGGCACGTGATCCTCGCCGGCGATGACGTCGTCAACACGTTGACGATCTCCCGCGACGCGCTCAAGCGCCGCGTGCAACAGGTCCTGCTCAATCAGACCTTGCGTCTGCGCGATGCGTACGCACAAAGCAGTCTCCGCGAAGAGCAGGCCGCGGTGGTCATCGCCGATGCAGCCGGACCATTGCGCGCCGCAGCGGCGTCGATCCTCAAGCTCGAAGGCCGCGCCGCATCCGATCCGAAGAGTGCGCTCGCCACGCTCACCGCGAGCACCGAATTCGCGAACGCGCTGCCGTACATCTCCGAGGCTCGGGAGCGGAGAGTGCTCGCACCGGGCACCGCGGCAAATGTGCTGTTCGACATCGCGCGACTCGCGCAGTGGATGCACGAGCGCGCCTCGGTGCTGCCGTGAATCCGTTCGATCTGCGCGGTCCGCAGTTCCTCCTCTTCTACATCGTCTTCGTGCTCATCGTCTTCGCGGTCACGGCATTCATTCGCAGGATGATGGAGCGCTCGATTCTCGGCGACGCCGTCGATCCGCAGCGCATCGTCGCCGATCCGTACCTCATCGCGTGCCTGCGCGGCGGCGCGCCCGAGGCGATGCGCGTGGCGGCGGTGTCGTTGATCGATCGCGGATTGTTGAGCGTAACCGGGTCGCACATGAGGCGTAGCGGCGGAGCGCACTCCGAGTTCGCATACGCGAAGCTCGAGAACAAGATCATCGAAAAGTATGCGAGCGCGGACGAAGCGTCGAAGCTCTACAGCGACACGAACATCGTCGCCGCCGCGAGCGAGTACGAAGCGAAGTTGAAGGACCTCGGACTCCTGCCGAACAAATCGATCGATGCGGCGCGCCGCTCGCTGTATGCCGCGATGGTCGCGCTGCTCGCCATCGTGTCGGCGATCAAGATCATCGTGGCGCTCGCACGCGGCCGGACGAACCTCTCGTTTCTGATCATCCTCACGGTCATCGCGGCGCTCGTGCTGAAAGGGATCGCATTCCCGCGCCTCACCGTGCTCGGCCGCGACATGATCGGCGATCTGCAGCGTCTGTACACGGGGTTGAAGGGACGCTCGAAGTCAATCAAGAGCAAGAGCAAAACCACTGAAGTCGCGATGCTCGCCGCGGTCTACGGCGTCGGTACGATTCCGGTCTGGATCGCGCCGTACGCGAAGGATCTGTTCCCGAAGGCGACGGCCTCGTCGTCATCCTCGGGGAGCAGTTGCGGATCGTCCTGCGGCAGCTCGTGCGGGAGCAGTTGCGGCGGCGGATGTGGCGGAGGGTGCGGCGGATGCGGAAGCTAGTCGCCGGCCTCGGATGGCGCCCGGAGCTCGCGGCGTCGATCTTCGCCAATCTCGATCGCATCGATGTCGTCGAAGTGATCGCCGAGGATTGGCTCGATGCGCGCGCGCGCGACCTGCGCGCGCTGCGGCTCGTCGGGCGCACGCTGCCGATGATCCTGCACGGCACGTCACTCGGACTGGCCTCGGTGCACCGCGTCGATGAAAAACGCCTGCGCAAAATCGCGCGGCTGATCGATGCCGTGCAGCCGATTGCGTGGTCGGAGCATCTCGCATTCGTGCGCGCCGGCGGGACGGAGATCGGGCATCTCGCCGCGCCGCCGCGCACGCGCGCGACGATCGACGGACTGGTCGCGAACGTGGAGCGTGCGAGGCAGATCGTGGGCGTGGCGCCGATTCTCGAGAACATCGCGACGCTGATCGATCCGCCGCTGAGTGAGATGAGCGAGATCGATTTCGTGCACGAGGCGATCGCCGCGTGCGGCGTGCCGCTGCTGCTCGATCTGCACAACCTGCACGCGAACGCGACGAACTTCGCTCGCTGTCATCCCGAGCGAAGTCGAGGGACCTGGGCGGGTGGTGGCGCGCCGCCCGCTCCCCCGGGTCCCTCGACCACGCTCGGGATGACGGCCCGCGCCTTTCTCGCGGCGATGGACGACGTCGACATCGCATACGTGCATCTCGCCGGCGGACGTTTGCTGCGCGGCGGACGCATTCTCGACGATCACCTGCACGCCACGCCCGATCCGGTGTTCGAGCTGCTCGCGGAGCTCGCGTCGCGCCGCGAAGAGCCGCTGACGGTCGTGCTCGAGCGCGACGGGCGCTATCCGCAATTCGACGAGCTGCTCGCGGAGCTCGATCGGGCGAGGGAGGTCATGAGCGATGGATGCCGAGTCGTTCCTCGCGCGCTTGTACGTTGACGAAACGCTGCGCGCGCGTTTTCTCGCGGATCCGATCGGCGAGTCGCGCCGCGCCGGCTTCGACGAAGTCACGTCGCAACGGCTCGCGCAGATCGATCGCGAAGGACTGGAGCTCGCCGCGGAGAGCTTTGCCAGGAAACGCCGGCCGTGATCGCCATCCTGCTCGCGCCGCTTCCGGGCCTGGTCATTTATCTGCTCAACGCACGTTTGCTGCGCGCAATCGACGAGCCGTCATTCGATGAAAGGCTCTGGCGGCATCGCCGGCGGTACGCCCAGCTCGCCGGCGTTTCGGTGATTCTCCTCGGCGTGTTCGCGTGGCGATGGACGCCGCTCACGCTGCCGATCCTCTCGTTCTCGTGCTGGGCCGGGATCTATCCGATGCAGCGCCGCGCGTTCGCCGAAGAGCGCACGCTCGGCGAATACCTCCTGGCCTGCGCGCGCCTTGCGTTCGGCGTCACGCTCTTCTGGGTGGTGGTGACATTCGAGCCGTTGATCGTCGGCACCGTGGGCATCGACAACTGGGGCTGGGTGCTCGGCGCGTTGATCTTCTGGCTGTTCATTTATCGATCGCAGCTGTTGTGGGCCTTGCACGCAGAGCCGATGGCCGACGAGCGATTTCAAGCCATCGCCGAGAAGGTGGGGCTTTCTCCGACGGTCTACCGCTTCGGCTCCCCAAAGTCGTCCTTCATCAACGCATTCGCATTACCGGATTCGAAACGCCCCTCGGTGCTGACGAGCCGCGCGATGCTGCGGCACCTCGATGCGGACGAAGCGTCCGCGATCTTTGCGCATGAGGTCGCGCATCTCGAGATGTCCACCGCCGCGCGCAAACGGATGGCGGGCCGGATCTTCATGGCCGTGATCATCATCGGCGCGATCCTGCCGTCGCTGCTGAACGACGCGCTGTTCGCGGAGATCGTATGGCTGGTCGCGATCTCCATCGGCACATTGCTGCGCCGCTCGCGGCGGCAGCAGCGCGAGACGCAATGCGATCTGCGCGCGATCGAGTTGTGCGGCGATCCGCAGGCGCTCATTCGCGCGCTCACGAAAACCCATCGCCTCGGGCGCATCCCCGCGCGCTGGGACCGCCGCTACGCAAAGCGCGCGACGCATCCCAGTCTCGAGCAGCGCGTCGCCGACATCACTTCACGTATTTCGCATACCAGTCCAGGTAGCGCTGATAGCGGTCTCGCACATAGCCCGGCTTCGTGAGGCCGTGGTATTGGCCGGGATAGATGATCAGTTCCGCCGGCACGCCGAGCGAGCGCAGCGCCTGGTACATCTGCTCGCTGTTGAGCAGCGGCACGTTGAAGTCCTTGTCGCCGGCGAGGAAGAGCGTCGGCGTGTTGATGCGATCGGCGTGCAGAAACGGGAACGAGATCTTCATCCACACATCGGGATGCTCCCACGGCCGTCCGAGCTCGAGCTCGTACTCGCGCACGTATTCGTCGGTGCCGTAGCCGGCGAGGATGTTGGAGATCGACGCGCCGCTCGTCGCCGCTTTGAAGCGGTGGTCCTGCGCGATGACGTAGTTCGTCAGGATGCCGCCGTAGCTCCAGCCGCCGGCGCCGAGGCGATTCGGATCGGCCATGCCGCGCGCGACGACCGCGTCGACGGCGGCGAGCACGTCCTGCGCATCGAGATGGCCCCAGTCCGCCCAGATCGCTTTCGAGAACGCTTCGCCGCGTCCCGATGAACCGCGCGGATTCGCCGCCACGACGATGTAGCCGTTCGTGGCGAAGAGCTGCCACTCGAAGCTGAAGCGGTGCGAGAACTGCGACACCGGACCGCCATGAATGCGCAGGATGGCGGGATATTTTTTCGCTGCGTCGTAGTTCGGCGGCGTGACGACGAAGCCGTGGATCTCCGTGCCGTCCTTGCTCTTGAAGTCGAGCTCTTTCGTCGTGCCGAGCTTGTGCGAGGCGAGCCATTCGTCGTTGTGATGCGTGATCTGGCGGCCGTCCGCGGCGAAGAGCTCGGCGGGATGATCGTCGTCGGATGAAAGCAGGACCGTGTGGCCGCCGGCGATGTCGTAATCGATGATCGTGCGCTTGCCGCCGGCGATGTCTTTCAGCGATTGCGTGCGGTCGTCCTCGAGCAGGTAGGTCAGCTTGTTGCCGTCGAGCCAGTGCGGATTCGAAGCGGCGCGGTCTTCTTTCGAGACGATCTCCTGCTTGCCGTCGAGATGCACGATCGCGACGTGATGCCGCGCGTAGTAGAGCAGCTTCGGATCGCCGCCCTGCAGGAACGCGATCGACTTGCCGTCCGCGCTCCACTGCAACTCGCTCTCGGTCTCCGGATCGTTGTCTTCGTTCGGCGTGGTCGTGAGTTGGCGCGGTGTCGCGCCCGGCTTCGCATCGATGACGAACACGTCCCAGTCGTTCGTGCGATCGATGTCGTCGTGGCGTTTGCTGACGAACGCGAGCTGCGTGCCGTCGGGCGAGAAAGCGGGGAGGCCTTCGTCGTAGACGCCCGGCGTCAGCGGCTCGCTCTTCTTCGACGCCAGCTCGAAAAGGTAAAGATGTTGACGTTTGACGCCGAGGTAGCCCTCGATGTCTTTCTTGAACTGGAAGCGGTTGATGACGATCGGCGGCTTCGACTTGTCCTTCTCCACTTTCGGCTCCGCATCTTCGACCGCCAGCGCGAGCCGCTTGCCGTCCGGCGCCCACGAGAAATCGGTGACGCCGCCTTTGAACTCGGTGACTTTCTCCGCTTCGCCGCCCTGCATGCTGATGACCCAGAGCTGATCGATGTCGTCATCGACGCCGCGGCTGGAGATGAACGCGAGCGACTTGCCGTCCGGGCTCCATTTCGGCGACGACTCCGAATCCTTGCTGAACGTGAGCTGGCGATTCTCCTTGCCGTCCCAGCCCGCGATCCAGATGTGGCGATGATTCTTGTCGTCATCGAACGACGCCTGGCGCACGGTGTACGCGATCCAGTTGCCGTCCGGCGAAAGCCGCGGCGCCCCGACATCGCGCAGGCCGGCGAAGTCGGCGGGGGTGAGCTGGGCGGCGGCAGGGAGGGCGAGCAGTGTGAGGAGAAGGACCGCGATGCGCTTCATGCACGCATCGTATCGCTCTCCACCACGCCCGCTCGCCGCTCTCCGCGCGGACGACGACGCCGTCGCGGATTGCGTCATGGAGTGCGGCGGCCATGCCGCCGCTCCGGTGCCGCGCGGCCATGCCGC
>C688J18823_10001254_pt1 | contig 15625 bp, 18 predicted proteins | sample HopSoiMetagenom1_FD_18823 | JGI IMG/M metagenome (IMG submission 18823)
CTTGCCATAGCGCACACAGAGACCCATCACGTCACGCATGTTGCTCATCGCCATCTCCCCGAAAAGTAAGCCCCGCTGGCGGGGGCTTGATCGCCTGGACCCGGGAATGGCAAAAGCCGTCCCCTGGCCGCCCGTGATCGATTTAACGCCCACCCCCCTTAGGGGGCAATCAGGGCGTACCTGATGCGTAGCCTTGTTGCCGCGCCGGCACATCGGTTAAATTTCGGCGCGAGGGGCATGCCATGTACGCCATCGTCTACAAGTCCGACGGCTTTCCGATCTGCCGGCAGATGCCCGGCATCAGTCCGGACCCGGTGGTTACCTGGAACAACGAGGCCGCAGCCAAGGCCTTCATCGCCTCGAAGGGGGGCGACGCCGAGTTTCAGGCGGTTCAGATCACCGACGAGGCGATGGACAAGCTGGCCAAGGCGCTTGGTTGCCCGGTCGAGCAGATGACCTTCGAGCCCTACCCGGGGTAGCGTGAAACGCTACAGCTCGAGGTTGTCGATCAGCCGCGTGTTGCCGAGCCTCGCCGCGGCGAGCACCATGAGATCCGAGTCGCCGGTCCGCGGCGCCGCCAGGTCGGTTTTGCGGCGCACCTCGACGTAATCGGGTTGCCATCCCGCCTGCACGAGCTCGGCCACGGCCTCCGCGGCAGGCAGGCCCTGCTTCACTTTGTGCAGGACGCGATACAGCCGTGGCGCCTCGCGACGCTCATCGGCCGAGAGATAGTGGTTTCTCGAGCTCATGGCGAGGCCGTCCGCCTCGCGGGCGGTTTCGCCGGCGACGATGGCGATCGGCAGGTTGAGCTGCCGCACCATGCCACGGATGATGACCAGCTGCTGGTAATCCTTCTTGCCGAAGATCGCGGCGGCGGGCTGCACGCAGTTGAAGAGCTTGAGCACGACGGTGGCCACGCCTTCGAAAAATCCCGGCCGGAAGCGCCCCTCGAGCTCGGCGCCGAGCGGCGCAGGCTGCACGCGGTACGTCTGCGACTCCGGGTATAACGCGCGCTCGTCCGGCGCGAACAAGAATTCGACGCCTTCGGCTTCGAGCATCTGCCGATCGCGCTCGAACGTGCGCGGATAGCGGTCGAAATCCTCTGACGGCGCGAACTGCAGCCGGTTCACGAAAATGCTCACCGCCACCGAGCGCGCTTCGCGGCGCGCCAGCCGCACGAGGGACAGGTGGCCTTCATGCAGATTGCCCATCGTCGGCACGAAGGCGACCGGCCCCGCCTGAGCGAGGGTCCGACGCAACGCCGCGATGTCGGTGAGGATCTGCATCAGCCGAGGTTGAAGAACTCGCGCCGGCTGCGCATCGCGCGAAGCCGCGAGACCAGGAGCTCGAAGTCGCTATCGCGCTCGACGAAGTTGAGGTTGTCGGAGTTCACGATCAGCACCGGCGCGGCGTTGTAATGGTAGAAGAAACGCGCGTAGCTCTCGGCAAGCAGCGCCAGATATTCCTCGCTCACCGGCCGCTCGTAACCCCTGGCGCGGCGCCGCACGCGCTCGACCAGCGTCGCCGGTTGCGCCTGCAGGTACACCACGAGGTCGGGTGTCGGCGCCCGCGGCCGCAGCGCATCGTAGATTTTCTGGTAGAGCGCGAGCTCGTCCGCCGAGAGCGTAATGCGCGCGAAGAGCGGATCCTTGTCGAGCAGGAAGTCGCCGATCACCGGCCGGCCGAACATGTCGGGTTGCGCGAGCGGCTCGAGCATGCGCGCGCGCTGGAAAAGGAAGAAGAGCTGCGTCGGCAGCGCGAAACGCGCCATGTCCTGGTAGAAGCGCGACAGGAATGGATTTTCCTCCGGCTGCTCGAGCGCAAGATCCGTCGTCAGCCGCGCCGCCAGCCGCCGCGCGAGGCTCGTCTTGCCGGCGCCGATGGGGCCCTCCACTACCAGGTAGCGAAACTTATCCACGAAATACGAAGTAGACCGCGCCCACGATGCACAGGGAAGCCCACAGGTAATCGAGCTTGAGAGGCTGCTTCATGTAGAGGATGGCGAACGGCACGAATACCGAAAGGGTGATCGCTTCCTGCATGATCTTCAGTTGTCCGAGCGAAAGCTCGGTGAAGCCGATACGGTTGGCGGGCACCTGAAGAAGGTATTCGAAGAGCGCGATGCCCCAGCTGAAGAGCGCGGCGATCCACCAGGGCTTGTCGGAGAGGTTCTTCAGGTGCGCGTACCAGGCGAACGTCATGAACACGTTCGATGCAACGAGCAGCAGCGCGCATGAAACCGCAGCAGGCAATGACGTCACGGCGTGATCCTCTCGATTTTCTGCTCGCGGCAGCGCGCGGCGCAGTCGATGGCGCGGCCGCGGCCGGGGATTCGAGCCTGCGGCGCAATCTCAACCAGCGGCTCGAGCACGAAAGCGCGCTCATGCATGCGAGGATGGGGAACGACCAGTGCCGGCTCGCAGATGGTCTCGTCGCCGAAAAGCAGCAGATCGAGGTCGAGCGTGCGCGGCGCATCCGGGAAACTGCGCTCGCGCGCGTGCCTGCCCTCCAATGCCTGCAATTCGCGCAGCAGCTCTGGCGCGCCGAGCGCCGTGTCGAGCGCGGCGACAGCGTTGATGAAATCGGGCTGCGCGCCGTAGCCGACGGGAGCGGAGCGGTAAAGCGACGAGCGTGCGACGAGGCGCGAGGCAGGCAGTGACGACAGCTCGCGCAGCGCGCTCTCGACCTGCGATTGCGGTTCAGCCAGGTTGGAGCCGAGGCCGATGTAGGCGATCGTCACGCCGTCGTCGGCGTCGGCGCCGGCGTCGCGGGTCCCTTCTTGCGCCGGCGGCGGCGGCGTTTGCGCGTACCGGTCTCGGGCAGCAGCATTGCCTTGCGCGTGTCGGCGTCGCCGGCATTGAAGCCGCGCCACCAGGCCTCGAGCTCCGCCGGCACTTCGCCGCTCGCGGCGCGCAGGGCGAGGAAGTCGTAGGCCATGCGGAAGCGGGGCGATTCGATGAGCCGATACGGCCGCTGGCCCGAGCGCATGTCGAAGCGCGGCTGCATGCCCCACACCTCGCGCATGGTGGCGGTGAGCTTCCTCGTGATGGCGAGCTTCGCGCATTGCGTATCCAGCACTTCGTCCATGGCGTTCTCGAGGGCCTGAATGGAGCGCTCGCCGCGGCCTTCGCGCACCTTCCACGCCGCCAGCACTTCGTGCCAGAGGAGCGCCGCAAAGAGAAACGCGGGCGACACCGGACGCTCGGAAAGCACGCGCTCGTCGGTCTGCGCGAGCGCGAGCGTGACGAAGCGCTCGCCAAGCGGCTGATCGAGGATCACGTCGAGCAGCGGAAGCAGGCCCTTGTGCAGGCCGACATCGCGCAGTTGCCTCAGGCAAGCGCTCGCGTGCCCGGAGAGCAGGAGCTTCAGCATTTCGTCGAAGAGGCGCGCCGGCGGCACGCGATCCATGAGTGCCGCGAATTCCCGGATCGGCGCGCGCGTTGCCGGGTCGAGCGTCAGGCCGAGCTTCGCCGAAAGCCGCACGGCGCGCAGCATGCGTACCGGATCTTCGCGGTAGCGCGTGGTGGGATCGCCGATCACGCGCAGCACGCGCTTCTTCAAGTCGCGCAGGCCGCCGTGGAAGTCGACCACTTCCTCGGTCGCCGGGTCGTAGTACAGCGCGTTGACGGTGAAGTCGCGCCGCCGCGCATCCTCGGCCTGCGTGCCGAAGACGTTATCGCGCAGCACGCGCCCGTGCTCGTCCTTCTCCGCGGTGTCCGGATCGGCGGCGCGAAACGTGGATACCTCGACGGTCTCGGAGCCCAGCATGACGTGCACCAGGCGAAAGCGCCGCCCGATGATCAGCGCGCGCCGGAAAAGCGGCTTGATCTGCTCCGGCCGCGCGTCGGTGGCGACGTCGAAGTCCTTGGGCTCGATGCCGAGGAGCAGGTCGCGCACGGCGCCCCCCACCACATAGGCGGAAAAACCCGCCTCGCGCAGCACGGTGCATACTTTGGCGGCAGACGGGCTAAGCGCATCGCGCGCGAGGGCGTGCTTCTCGCGAGGCACGCGATCGATGGTGTTGGAGGAGAGCCCGAGGACCCGTCGGATGAACCGCTTGATCATTCGCGGGCGGCCATTCTACCGACGTACCGAAATGATCGCCCAGCCGCGTCGACGAGCCTCGGCGGCGAGCGCCTCGTCGGGGTCGACGGCGACCGGCCGCGACACGCGTTCGAGCAGGGGCAGATCGTTGTGGGAATCGCTGTAAAACGTGCTCTCCTCGAAGTCCTGCAGAGGGTGCCCGAGGCCGTCGAGCCATGCGGTCACGCGTGCGATCTTGCCCTCGCGGAAGCACGGCGTGCCGCGCACCCGACCCGTGAAGCGACCGTCGATCGTCTCGGGCTCCGTGGCGATGAGATGCGGCACGCCGAATTCCCGCGCGATCGGCGCGGTGATGAACGTGTTGGTCGCGGTGACGATTGCGCAAAGGTCGCCGTCGTGGCGCTGGATGAGCTGGCGCGCGCCGGGCGTGATCATCGGAAGGATGCGCAGGCGCATAAACTCGCCATGCCAGCGCTCGAGCTCCGCCGGCGTGTGCTCCGCGAGCGGGCGCAGCGCAAAGCCCAGGTATTCGTGGATGTCGAGGGTGCCGGCGACGTATTGCTCGTAATAGGCGCGGTTCTGCGCCTCGTAGGCATCGCGGTCGAGCACGCCGCGGTCGACCAGGAACTGCCCCCACTCATAATCGCTGTCGCCGGTAAGCAGGGTGTTGTCGAGGTCGAAGAGCGCCAGGCGCATAAGCGCCCGGAGTGTAACTGCGCTGCAGGCTAGAACCGGCGCTGAACGCCGATCCGGAAGTCCTGCAGGCGGAAAAGCCCGGTCGCATCGCGAGACAGCGACTCGGCGCTCACGGCCCAATCCTGCGCGAACCAGTAGCGCCCGAACACCGAAAGCGGCCGGTAGTCGGGCTCGGACTCGCGTCCATTGTTGGCGAGCGACATGCTCAGGTTTGCGCGCTGACCGAGGGCATACGACCACTGCATGCGCGGGCTCGGCGCAAAGCCGTAGGCGTCGCGCCAGTGGTAGGTGGCGAAGCCGAAACGGTCGTATTCCGGCGCGAGCCACCCTTTCGCGAAGGTCGGATCCAGTCCCGGCTCGGCGCGCTCCGGCACCTTGAGCCCGGATTGGGCAATGGCGGGCAGGGCGGCCGAAACGGCCAGCCAGAACCCGCCCGCGAAGGCGATCCGGAGCAACGAGGACATGCCAGGAAATCTACTCAGCCGCCCGGTCGATGTCCACTCGAAAAATGCTCGGTCAGAGCCTCTTTTACCAAGGGCAAGGTGAGCGCCCGCTGACGAATAAGCGAATGGCGATCAAGCACTTCCAGCACGACCTGGAGACTGGCCAGGTCGCGGGGCAGGCGGGTGAGCAGGTAGCGAACGATGTCGTCAGAAAGCTGCAGTCCGCGCGCCTGCGCGAGCGATTTCAAATGACGCGCCTTGTCCGCGTCGCCCGCGGGCAGGAGCTCGTACACGAGCCCCCAGGCGAGCCGGGTGCGCAGGTCGGCCCGCAGGCTGAGTTGCGCCGGCGGCTTTGGCCCTGCGGCCAACACGCCAGGCCCCCCATCGCGCGCGTCGTTGATCGCGACGAAGAGCGCCTGCTCGCCGGCTGCATCGAGCGCGTCGACGTCATCGGCCACCACGAGCGCCGCATTCGCGCGCGCGGCGGCTCGCAAGAGATGCGTGCGCCCGCAGCCCGGCGCGCCCCACAGATAGACGATCCGCTCGCGCGAAGTGCCGGTCGCGAGCTCGCGCACGCGCGCCAGCGCTTCGCCGTTGGGCCCGGCGACGAAATTGCCGAAGTCAGCCTCGATCGGCGGCGAGATCTGCAGGGGGAGCTGCTGCATGGCGTCGAGTAGAATTTTCGCATGCCGAATGGTCTTTCCTACCGCGATGCCGGGGTCGACATCGACGCCGGCGACGCGCTCGTCGAGGCCATCAAGCCCTTCGCGCGCAAGACGATGCGGCCCGAAGTGCTCGCCGGCATCGGCGGTTTCGGGGCGCTGTGCGAGATCCCGAAGAAGTACAAGGAGCCGGTGCTCGTCTCGGGGACCGACGGCGTAGGCACGAAGCTCAAGCTCGCCTTCGCGCTGCGGCGGCACCATACCGTTGGCATCGACCTTGTCGCGATGAGCGTGAACGACGTGCTGGTGCAGGGTGCCGAGCCGCTTTTCTTCCTCGACTATTTCGCCTGCGGCAAGCTCGACACCAAGGTTGCCGCCGATGTCGTCAAGGGCATCGCCGAAGGCTGCGAACTGGCCGGCTGCTCTCTCATCGGCGGCGAGACCGCCGAGATGCCCGGCATGTATCCCGAGGGCGAATACGATCTCGCCGGCTTCTGCGTCGGCGTGGTCGAGAAGAGCCGCATCATCGACGGCCGCTCCATCGTGCCCGGCGACGTGGTGCTCGGCCTCGCTTCGAGCGGGCCGCACTCGAACGGCTATTCGCTCGTCCGGCGCATCATCGGCGCGCAGCAGCTGAGCTCGGACCTTTACGATTCGCTGATGGAGCCCACGCGCATCTATGTGAAGTCGATCCTCAAGCTCGCGGCCGCCGCGCCGTTGAAAGGTCTGGCGCACATCACCGGCGGCGGACTGGTGGGCAACGTGCCCCGCGTCCTGCCGAAGGGCACTCGAGCCGTTCTCGACAAGAAAAAGTGGCCGCGGCCGGAAATCTTCAGCTGGCTGCAGCGAACGGGCAACGTCTCGGAAGAGGAAATGTTTCGCGTCTTCAATTGCGGCATCGGCATGGTCATCATCGTCGCGCCGGACCAGGCGCAAATGGCGGCCATGCTCTTGAAGCGGGAAGGCGAGCTTGCCTATCCCATCGGCGTCGTCGAAGCGCACGCCGGCGCGGAGCCGGAATGCGTGATCGTCTAACCCGAGCCACGCCGGGCCAGATAAATCCCGGCGAGCACGACTACTGCACCCGCAATTTGCAGCGTCGCGAGCGGCTCGGATAGCAGCACCCAGGCGAAGAGCGCCGCCATCACCGGCTGGAAGAGCAGGCTTACGGACGAAAACGCCGCCGGCAGATGCGCGAGCGAGTACGCAATGAGCCCTTGACCCGCGCTATGCGAGATCCAAGCCAACCCGGCGAGCACCAGCCATCCGCTTGCGCTTGCGGGCAGCAGCGCTTCGCCGGAGGCCATGGCCACGGGTAGCAAGAGCGACGCCGTCAGCGTTGAAGTGATGGCCATGACCCAAAGCGTGGCGGCGCCGCGGTCGCGCAGCTCCTTCACCGAAAGGATGTAGGCGGCATAGAAAACGGCGGTGATGACGCCGAAGGCGTCGCCGACAAGCGCGGTGGCGGAGAACGCAAGGCTTGCGTGCACAAGCAGGAGCACGCCGAGCAACGCGGTGCCCAGGCCCAGAGCGAACGTCGCGCTCGGCCGGCGGCCCCAGAAGATCCAGACGACGATCGTCACGAACGGCGCCGCGAGGTTGGCAAGGAGGGTCGAGTTCGCCACCGAGGTGAAGCGAATGGACCAGTGCCAGAAGCCAAGATCGCCCGCGAATGCCAGTCCAGCGGCGCCGAGTAGCTTCCAGTCGANCGACAGCGGCGTCGTGCGGCGCGTAGCAAGCACCAGCAGCCACAGTAGCGGCGCCGCAAGCGCGACACGCCAGAATGCGCTCGCCGTGGGCCCTACGTCTGCCAGGCGGACGAAGATCGGCGAAAGCGCGATGAAGGTCGCGCCGGTGAGGAGCGCGGGAAGAGCCGGCCGCATGCGCGGCCGATGGTACTGCCTGCTACTTCAGATCGTTCCAGCGCTTCATCGTAGCGTCGTAGCGCTGCCGCGCGAGCTCGACCTGCTGCTCGAGGATGGCTTGGCGGGCGAAGTAGTTTTCGTTGGGGCGGCTCCCCCCCGCGGCGCTTGCGGAGCGCTCGCCGGCCTGGGATTCGATGCCTTGGTCACGACGCGCTAAGGCGCGCTGCAACTCATTGTAGGCGGAGCGCGCCTCCTCGTAGGCCTTGTCGAGGTCGGCCGAGCGGTTTTGCGCCGCCAACGGTGTGGAAATCGCGAGCAGGATCAACAAGACGAAGCGTTTCATGCCTACCCTTTCCGGTAGAATTTTTTGACATGGGACGGCCGCTTTTTGTTCACCTGAGGATGCATAGCGAATACTCGGTGAGCGACGGCATAGTCCGGATCGACGATGCCGTGAAGCGCGCAGCCGAGGATCAGATGCCGGCCCTCGCGCTCACCGATTCGGCGAACCTGTTCGGCATGGTGAAGTTCTACGGCGCGGCGCGCGCCGCCGGTGTGAAGCCGATCATCGGCGCCGACTGCTGGGTCGAGAACGCAGCCGACCGGGATAAATCCGCGCGGCTGCTGCTCCTTTGCGCTTCCCGTGAGGGATACCTGCGCCTTTGCGCGCTTCTCTCACGTGCGTGGCTGGCGAACCAGAATCGTGCAAAGGCGCTGATCTCGCGGCAGTGGCTGGAAGAGGGCACCGAGGGGCTGATGGCGCTCTCCGGATTCCTGTCCGGCGAGCTGGCCGCGCCCCTCCTTTCGGATCAGACGGAGAATGCCGAACGGATCGCGCGTGGCTGGAGCGAGCTTTTCCCGGGGCGCTACTACGTCGAGGTCCAGCGCGCCGGCCAGGCGAACGGCGAGGCCTTACTCTCCCGCTCCCTCGCCCTCGCCGGTCGGCTGCGCTTACCGGTGGTGGCGACGCATCCGGTGCAGTTCCTCGACGCCGACGACTTCAGGGCACACGAGGCACGCGTATGCATCTCGCAAGGCTTTTTGCTCGGCGACCAGCGCCGCCCGCGTCACTTCACCGCGGAGCAGTATTTCAAGACTCAGGAGGAGATGGCGCAGCTTTTCGCCGACCTGCCGCAAGCGGTGCAGAACTCCGTCGAGATAGCGCGGCGCTGCAATCTGCAGATCACGCTCGGCAAGACCCGTCTGCCCGCATTCCCGACGCCGGCGGGTATATCCATCGACGAGCACTTGAGGAACGAGGCGCAAGCCGGGCTCTCGCGCCGGGCACAGGAGCTCTCGCTCGACGCCGACGCCGTCGGCCGCTACCAGGCGCGCCTCGCATTCGAAATCCAGACCATCGTGCAGATGGGCTTCGCCGGCTACTTCCTGATCGTCGCCGACTTCATCAACTGGGCAAAGTCGAATGGCGTGCCGGTCGGTCCCGGCCGTGGATCGGGCGCGGGATCGCTGGTTGCCTACTCGCTCGGTATCACTGATCTCGATCCGCTTCGCTACGACCTTCTTTTCGAGCGCTTTCTTAATCCCGAGCGGGTCTCGATGCCGGATTTCGACATAGACTTTTGCCAGGACGGCCGCGACCGCGTGATCGATTACGTGCGGCGCAAGTACGGCGAGCAAAGCGTGTCGCAGATCGCCACCTTCGGCACGATGGCCGCGCGCGCCGTGGTGCGCGACGTCGGACGGGTGCTCGACCTCGGCTACAACTTCTGCGATCAGATCGCCAAGCTGATTCCCGTGCAGCCGGGGAAAAACGTCACGCTGGACGATGCCCGCAAGGCCGAGCCGCTGCTCGCCGAGCGCGAGAAGAATGAGGACGAGGTGCACGAGCTACTGGAGCTCGGCGAGAAGCTCGAGGGCATGGTGCGCAACGTCGGCATGCACGCTGGGGGCGTGCTGATCGCGCCCGGGCGTCTCACGGACTTCTGTCCGCTGTATGCCGCCGAAGGCACCAACAACGTCATCTCGCAGCTCGATAAGGACGACGTCGAGAAGATTGGTCTGGTCAAGTTCGACTTCCTCGGCCTTACCACGCTCACCATCCTCGACTGGGCCGAGCGCTCTGTCCGCGCTATGGGCGCCCCGGCGTTCTCGTTGGCAAGAATCCCGCTGGACGACGCGCCGACTTACCAGCTTCTTTCCACCGGCAACACCACCACCGTATTCCAGCTGGAATCGCGCGGCATGCGCGATCTCATTCGCCGCGCCAGGCCGGACCGCTTCGAGGACGTGATCGCTCTAGTTGCGCTTTACCGCCCGGGTCCCATGGACCTGATCCCGGACTTCATCGCACGCAAGCACGGCGAACAGCGTGTCGAATACCTCGACCCTCGTCTCGCGCCGATCCTGGGGCCGACGTACGGCATCATGGTGTACCAGGAGCAGGTGATGCAGATCGCCCAGGTGATAGGGGGCTATACCCTCGGGGGCGCCGATCTCCTGCGGCGCGCGATGGGCAAGAAAAAGCCCGAGGAGATGGCGCAGCAGCGCGATATCTTCGTCGCCGGCGCCGAGAAGAACGGCCTATCGCGCTCGAAGGCGACGCAACTCTTCGACCTGATGGAGAAATTCGCCGGCTACGGCTTCAACAAGTCGCACGCCGCGGCGTATGCGCTGCTCGCCTACCAGACGGCATACATGAAGGCGCATCATCGTTCAGCGTTCCTCGCCGCCAACTTGTCCGCCGTCATGGACGATACCGACAAGGTGCGCCAGTTCTACGAGGACGCGCTTGCTAACGGCCTTGTCATCCTGCCGCCGGACGTCAACGCCTCCGAACACCGGTTCGTGCCGGTGGATGAAAAACGTATCCGCTACGGGCTGGGCGGCGTNCGCGGCACCGGTGAGGCTGCCATCGGCGCCATCGTCGAGGCGCGCCGCGAGGCACCGTTCGGCGACCTGTTCGACTTCTGCCGTCGCGTCGATAAGCGCATGGTCAATCGCCGCGTCATGGAGGCGCTGGTGCGCGCCGGCGCGTTCGACACCGTCGATGCGAGGCGCTCGCGCCTGCTCGCATCCGTGGGTCGTGCGCTAGAGGCCGCTGAGCAGGCCGAGCGCTCGGCTGCACAAACCAGCCTCTTCGGCGAAGCCGAAGCGCCGCGCGGCGGCGAGCATGCCTACGTCGACACGCCGGAGTGGGACTTGCGCCAGAAACTGCTCGAAGAGAAGACCGCGCTCGGCTTCTCCATTTCAGGCCACCTCTTCTCAGTGTACGAGAAGGAGCTCATCGGATTTGCTAGAAGCCCTCTTGCCAAGCTCTCGCCGGGCGATCGCGTGTGGATGGCCGGCGTGGTGGCGGCTGCCCGGATGCAGATGACGCGGCGCGGCCGCATGCTGGTCGTCACGCTCGATGATGCCACCGCGCAGGTCGAGATCACGGTGTTCAACGAGCTGTTCGAGAGGGAGCGCGACAAGATCAAGGAAGACGCGCTGCTGGTGGTCGCGGGGAAGGTGCAACGCGACGAATTCTCCGGTGGCCTGCGTGTCAGCGCCGACGAGGTGCTCGACCTCGAGGCGCTGCGGGCACGCTTTGCGGCACGCCTGCGGATTTCCATGAACGGACAGGCGGACGCGAAACGGCTTCAGCAACTGCTCGAGCCTTACCGCGCCGCCGGCGGTGGCGGCGCCTGTCAGGTCGTGGTGGCTTACCGCACCGCGAGCGCGGCCTGCGACGTCGCGCTCGGCGAGGCCTGGCGCGTCCGTCCCGATAGCCGCCTGCTCGCCGAGCTGGGGGCGTGGCTCGCCCCGGAAAACGTGCAACTCGTCTACGGGACCGCCGTAGCCGCCTAGTGCGACCAGCGCACGTCGACATTCTCGCGGTGCAGGAGCCCCCGTTGGTGCAGATACCAAGCATTGACGACGCGCTCGTGCGGGTCAAACCGGCGCTTTTCCGCGAGAAAGGATTTGAGCTGCGGATAGCAGGCTTCGGTGTGCTCGCGCGTCGCATCCGGCGTGCTCGAAATCGGAAAGCTGCCGCCGACGGCGATCGCCGCATCCAGAAGCTCGCGCCTTAGCTGGGCGGTACGCACGGCCCCGCCGAGTCCGCGCGGCTGCGCGATGCACAAGCGCAGTTCGCTGTACTCGCGCTGCGCCCATCTCAGATAAGTCTCGTCCTCACCGAGCGTCTTGCGCACGCTCACGCTCTGCAGTGGGACACGCCAGTCGCTGCAGCGCTCATCGGTCTCGTTGATGAAGCCATCGACGGACTCCGGCGGCACGAGCAGGTCCAGGGTCTGATGGCCGCGCACCTCGTTATGCAGCTTGACGACCTGCGGTGTGCCCTGCTTCTCCACGGCGCGCGCGAGGGAGGGGATTTGCAGCGTGACGCTGTACATCGTCCCAAACAATCCCTGCCCACCGACCGTCAGGGCAAAAAGCTCGGGGTCCCGATGGCGGCTCACGCGTCTGAGGTCGCCGTCAGCCATGACGAGCGTGAGAGAAGCCACATGGGTCACTGCCGGACTGCCGTCCGGCCCTGCGGCATTGCGCGCGATGCTCTCTCCCACCGTCGGCATGGTGGTGCGCACGTTGGCGCGGCGATCTCCTGGGCGCATCTCGGCGGCGATCGTCTGCCAGGGCGTGGCAGCTTGTACTTCCAGCAAGCCGCGCTGGGCATCGATGCCCAGCATGCGATTCAGGCGGGACGTATCGACGGGGCGTCCGCTGCGGACGGCCTCGCGCAGTTCTAGGGCAGATAGCGGAATCGTGGCAAGCATCGGGACCTCCTCTTGGTTGGCTCGCTTGAAGCGTGCGCCGGCAGTGCCGGAGGTCGCAACGCCGGCGTGCGAAGTATCCCGACGTGATACTGCAGATAGCAACCGGCGCTACGCGCTGGGCCAGCGCTCGAAGTCACGGTAGGGGCGATCGAAGCCCGGCTCGGCCGCTTGCTCGCGCAGCTCGCTCACCTGCGCTAGGGGCGGGCCGCGCTGTGCCCAAGCTATAAGGCCGCCGACGGCGGCGTCGTCGCCTTGCAGGACCGCCTCAACGCTGCCGTCGGCGCGATTGCGCACCCAGCCCTTCACGCCAAGGCGCAGCGCTTCAGTGCGCAGCGCGTCGCGAAAACCCACGCCATGCACTCGTCCCTCGACACGAATTTGCCGCGTTTTCATCTCGGCGCTCGGGCGCATGTTAAGCTCGCCGCGGGCCGGAGCAGTCCCAAAAAAACGAGGGGATGGGAGATGCGTATTGGATTGCTTATAGTTGCGGCGCTCGCCTTGATCGGTTTCGTGGTGGTGGCGGTGGTGCTGCCCCAGATGGCGGGGACAGAGGCAAAAGAGGCGGCTCAGGCGCTTGTTTCCGGAGCGGAGCCCGCCCGCCAGCAGGTCGGCGCCGCTGCCGAAAAGGCGGGCGACGTGTCCGCCGCCGGAAAAGGTGTCAAGGTCGCGGCCCGCAACGATGCGAAGCATGGCGAGCTCAAGTGGCTGGTCGGCGAAAACGGCGCGATCCGCGGCTGGAACGAGAAGAACGCGCTGGAGATCGCCCTCACCCCGGCGTTGCAGGGCGGCAGGGTTAGCTGGAACTGCAAGGGGTACCCGGTCAGCGCAATGCCCGCGAGCTGCGGCGGGCGTTAACCGAGACGTCGTCTAAGGCTTACGGCGCAAGATCGCGCGGGCGACTAGCAGCCCGCAAAGCCCCGCGCCCGCCACCGCCAGCCAGTCACGGCGCCGCCAGCGAGTGGGCGGCGTTCGCGGAATCGACTTGATGGCCTGTGTGGCGGTCTGCGGCGCGGCTTGCGCCGCGGCGCCGGTCAGAGCGGCAAGGCGCTGCGTGGCTTCGATGGAATCGAACGAGCTTGCGAGCCCGCGAGCCGGCGGCGCCGTCCCATCGGCAGCGACGCGATCGGCCTCCCGTGTACGACTCACCGTCTGCGCCAGCACGCTGTTTTGCGCGGCCGCGTCCACGAGCTTTGGCTGCGGAGTGGTGGCCGTGCTCGACGCGGCAAGTGGCAGGGTCGTGGTGGCGGTCGCCGCGCTCGGCCCCGGCCCCGCGGCGAGGACCTGACGCTCGCATTCGCGCAGATCGCGCGCCACCTCTGCCGCGTCCTGATAGCGCTCTTCCAACGGCTTCGCGAGCATCTTAGCGACGATGTAGTCGAGCATTTCCGGCACGGCGCCATTCACGCTGCTCGGCGGCGGCGGCATGAAATTCACGATCTGATACATCAGGGCGGTCACGTTCTCGCCATTGAACGGCGCCACGCCAGAAAGCATTTCGTAAAGGATCACGCCGAGGGAGAAGATGTCGGAGCGGTGGTCGGCGCGCTTGCCGATCACCTGCTCGGGCGACATGTACTTCGGTGAGCCGAGCAGCATGCCCGTCTGCGTGAGGTCGCCCGTGCCGCGCATGCGCGCGATGCCAAAGTCGGTGATCTTCACCGGCCCGTTCGGGACCACCATGATGTTTGCCGGCTTGATGTCGCGGTGCACGACGCCGCGCTGATGGGCGAAGGCGAGGCCCTCGGCTACCTGCGCCGCGATGGAAAGCGCCTGCGCCACGCGCAGCGGCTTGCCCTCGCCGATCAGCGTGCGTAGCTCTACGCCCTCGATGTACTCCATTGCCATGAACACCACGTCGCCGCTCTTGCCCACGTCGTGGATCGTGACGATGTTCGGGTGGTTGAGGCTGCCGGCAGCCTTGGCTTCTTGGTAGAAGCGCTTCTCGTACTTGTCGGCGTATTCGCGCTCGAGCGTGATGTTGACCGTCTTCACGGCGACGGGGCGCTCGAGCACCGAGTCGGTCGCCTTGTATACGACCCCCATCGCTCCGCGGCCAAGCTCCGACTGGATGACGTAGCGGCCGAGTTGGGCGGGCTCCGCTTCGACCCCCATCAGCGACCCGCCTCGCGCCCGCCCTTGACCTGCCGAAAGATCGGCCCCCAAACAGGATGGCCTTCCTCGGCGGCATCGAGCTCGAGCGAGGGATCGACGGCTAGTGCGCGGCGGAACTCATCGCGGCACTGGCGCTCGCGGCTCGAGGCGCAGTGAATAAATGCGAGATGCTTGTGGGCGTTGGCGCGCTCCTTGGGACCGAGGGATTCGCGCAATGCGCCCTGGAAATTCTTCGCCGATTCATCGTAGTCGCCGGCTTCGTACTGCTCCAGCGCGAGCTTGAAGGGCGAGGCGGCGGCTTTCATCTGGACGAAAATCGGGCCCCACGCCGGGTGGCCGGCTTCCGCCGCAGTGAGCTCGAGATCCGGATTCAAGGCGAGGGCCCGGCGAAACTCTTCGCGACACAGGCGCTCGCGGCCGGAGGCGCAATGGATGAACGCAAGGTGCTTGTGCGCCCGCGCACGTTCGCTATCGGTCAGCCCGAGGTCGATCGCCGTCTGCAGGTCGCCGCCGGCTTCGGCGTAGTCGCCGTTTTCGTACTCGCGCAGGCCCGCGCTCAGCACACTGGATCCCTTGCTGGTCTCGAAGAGCCCGCGCAGCGGCGGCGAGGTGCATGCGGCGAGCGCGAGCACGGCGACGAGCGCGGCAGCGCGAACCGTCATTTGAACCGGTGGCGGATCTTCACCGCTTCGCCGGCCTTCACCTGCACATTTTCGACGTGCACCGGAAAGGTCGAGTTGCGGATCTCGACGGTGTGCGCGCCGGCCGGCAGATCGAGCACCCGCAGCGGGGGACTCACGCCGCGGCTGCGGCCATCGACCAGCACTTCGCCCCAGGGCGCCACGGCGAGCTCGAGGCGGCCGCCGCCGCCGGCGGGCGCCTGCTTCTCGCCTCGTTGCTCGAACTTCTTCTCGACCCGCGCGAACACCTTCTTCGAAGGGCCTTCGCCTTTGGATGGCGTCGCGGGCGCGGCAGGGGCCGGCGTTGCGGCGCCCGGCGCCCGTCGACTCTCAACGGCTTGCGTCGGCTCGGCAGAGGGCTCCATCAACGAGCGTGCGGCGACGCCACCC
>C688J18823_10001255_pt1 | contig 15621 bp, 11 predicted proteins | sample HopSoiMetagenom1_FD_18823 | JGI IMG/M metagenome (IMG submission 18823)
CCCGTGAAAGCGACGGATTCGTGCACAACCGCCTTGACTCGCTCAGGTTGCCATCTAGGCTAACAAAGTGTGAAACAAGCAATAACGATCACAAAACAACGCGCCTGGTCAGTGGGTTAGTTCCATTTCCGTAATTAACGATCAGTAAAAATCGGGATGGACAAGGCTCTTGGAGGAAGCGATACGTTTGATGGCAGGTCGGCCACACACCACCTCAGGTGAAGTGTCGCGCCTCTTGGTTAAAAGTTTACGCATTCCGTTCACCATCTACGCGGCGGGAGGCCACGACTGGTGTTCCGCCACCTCGGGGGCTATTAAATGGCGGACATCGTTGCCCGGGACGATCTAGCCCCCGGCTCGGTCGCGCGCTCGCGCAACTCGCACCGTGCGATTGCGGATCGCGGGGCACAGGCCAACCAACCCCCAAGAACCGATGTTGGTACCCTCCTCCTCCATTGGGTCACGGCGATTGCGTTCGTCGTCAGCCTCTTTACCGGAATCCGCATCGCCGCCGACGCGCTCCATGCACCTGTCTCCAAATGGCTCTCCCCGGTCCTGCCTCAAGGGCAGATCTGGACCTTCCATTTCTACGCGGGCCTGACCCTCTTCTTCTGTGCCGCGGCCTACTTCGTCTACATGCGCCGCGCCTCGCTCTTTAGCCGCAACGCGTTCAAGAAGACGCGCGTGATGGTGATGCCGGTCGCAAGCAAGATGCGCTTCGGCGGCCTCAACGTGCTGCTGCATTGGGCCGCCTACGTGATCGTCGGCGTCATGACTGTGACGGGCATCTTCCTCTATCTCGGCCATGGCGGATGGCTGCTTCAGATCCACTCTTACGTGGCGTTCATCGGGCTCGGCTACATCTTCATCCACGCGCTGGCGCACTACCTCTATGGTGGCTGGTGGCAGCTCTTCCGCATCTTCCGCCCGGCGCAGCTTGTTCTCACCCAGGCCGTCAAGCCGAAGCCGCTCATGATCGCGGCTGGCGTCGGTGCGCTCGTGGTCGCCGGCATCGCGGCTTCCGACACGATCTTCACCGACAAGCTCGTGATCCGGCGCGTGGCCGCCGCGCCGGACATGAAGAAGCTTCTCAACGATCCGGTGTGGGCGAACGTCGCGCCCGCGCGTATCCATACCCAGCAAGGCATCAATCTCGGCGGCACAGGCGAGTCGCTCGTCGAAGTGCGCGCCGTGCACGACGGCAAGAAAGCCTACTTCGCCTTCCACTGGGAGGACCCGACACGCTCGGTGCGCCGTGAGCCCCTGATCAAAAAAGAGGACGGCTGGCATGTTATCGCCGACAACACCTACACCGATGACGTGACGACGTTTTACGAGGACAAGTTCGCCGTCATCTTCTCGACCGTGAATGATTTCGGCAATGGCGGCGTGGCACATCTCGGGCCGAAGCCGCTTGCGGAATATCAGGGCTCACGCAATGGCCGCGGCTATCATTACACCGACGGCCACATGGTGGACATGTGGCAGTGGAAGGCCTCGCGCGGCGGCCTGTTCGGCGAAATCGACGACATGTATATCGGCCCGCCGCGTCCGCCCACGCCGAGCGAGGTCGCCAAGGTCAACCGGTACCAGGCCGGATACTGGGGCGATCCCGGTGACACGCCCTACACGTACAATTTCAAGCTCTACGCGCCTTCCGAATACACGGAGGGCCAAGCGGTAGAGATCCTTCGCCTGCCTAAGGACTATCAGGCGATCAACAAGAAGATGGGAACGTGGAATCCCGAGCCCGGCGGCAGCGTCGATGACGGCTCCATTTGGTGGATGTACCCGGAAGAGACGGTCCCCTACTCCAAGGAAGAAGACGCCAAGATCCCTGTCGGCACGATCATTCCCGCCGTGCTCATCACCGGCGAGCATGAGGGCGATCGCTACCACGTGAACGGCGCCGCACATTGGGCGGACGGCCACTGGACTTTGATAACCAGCCGCGATCTCGTCACCGGCAGCAAGTATGACCAGGACTTCGTGCCTGGCAAAGACCTCTACATGTGGGTCTCTGTATTCGACCACACGCAGACGCGCCACACGCGCCATGCCCGCCCAGTGAAGATCGTCACTCAGGAATAACCCGCGGCCGAGAGTGTTGAGTAAGTCGGTATGAGTGGTTCATTCGAGCTCGTTATCAACGGCAAGACCGTCAAGGCCAACCACGGAGAGACGCTGGTTGAGGCCGGCCTTTCCGGCTGGGTCGCCATTCCGCACGACTGCAATTCCGGTCAGTGCGAGACCTGCCGCGTCAACGTGGTCAGCGGCAAAGTCGACGACTTCGGCACCGCCGAGAAGAACACTGTGCTCGCCTGCCAGGCCAAGGTCATCGGCAATGCGGCGATCACCTTCGAGCACGTCGCCGAAGTCTCGAAGCGCTCCGGGCTGGTGACCGGCATCTCCCAGCTTGCCTCGGACATTGTCGAGGTCGCGGTGTTGCTCGACACGCCGATCACGATGCGGCCGGGGCAATATCTGAGCGTAAAGTTCGCGGGCTTCCCGGCGCGCGATCTCAGTCCCACCGTGCGCTTCGACGGTAAGGCGGCGCCTGGCGAGCTGATTTTCCATATTCGGCGCTATCCCGGAGGCCTCGTCTCAACCCAGGTCGGGGCGACGATCAAGCCCGGGCACCGCGTGCAGGTGCGCGGGCCGTTCGGCGGCGCGTTCCTTCGCGAAGGCGACGGACCGATCATCCTGGTCGGCGGCGGCACGGGCTGGGCGCCGATCTGGTCGGTTGCGGCCGCGGCGCGGCGCGAGCAGCGCCATCGCGAGCTTGTTGTGATTGCAGGCAGCCGTGACGCCGAAGGCCTCTATATGCGCCGCTCGCTCGAATGGCTCAGGGATGACGGCGTGCGCGAGGTGATCGCGACGGCCGAGACCGGCGCCGTCAATCCGGTGATGCGCGGGCGTCCCACGCACTACCTGCCCTCGCTCGGGCCCGAGGATACCATCTACGTGGCCGGCCCTCCGCCGCTCGTCGATTCGGTGAAGGCCAAGTCGCGCGCTGCCGCGGCGCGCTGCTATGCGGATCCCTTCCTGCCGAACGCGCAGCCCCTGTCGTTGGTCGACCGCGTCATGGCGATGTTGCGCCGTCCTGCGGCCGCACCGGTCGAGGCGCTGCGGCCCGTGTTGCCGGCGCTCGCGATGCCGCGCGGACGCGCGGAGCCTGCCCCCACCTCCGCAATCCCGCCGCTGCCGGCATCCGCCCCGCGGCGTACGCAGGCGGCCTCCCGGCGCTAGGCGGTTCCACGATTGCGACGCGCTGACCCACGGCATAGCTTCGTGCCATGGCAGACCTTACGCACATCATTCAGGCGAGCACGGCGCACGCCTGGCTCTATCTTCCGCTTGCGGCCCTGCTTGGGGCGCTTCATGCGCTGGAGCCGGGGCATGCCAAATCCCTGATGGCGGCCTACATCGTCGCGATACGCGGCACGACGTCACAAGCGATCACGCTCGCACTATCCGCTGCTGTTGGGCACACCATCGTGGTGTGGGCTCTGGCTATCACGGCACTCGCATTCGGCGAGCGCTATATCGTCGAGCAGGCCGAGCCGTGGCTAACACTTCTCTCGGGTGTGCTGATCGTTCTTCTGGCGCTCCGGATGTTCTGGGCGTTGCGGCATCGCGGTCACGCACACGATCACGGACACGATCATTCCCAACATCACCACGGGCACGATCACGGCCATCATCATCACGCTCCGCCGCGGCCCGGCGATGTGACGACCGGCCAGATCGTCTGGTTCGGCTTCACCGGCGGCCTGATGCCCTGTCCGGCCGCGATCGCCGTGCTGCTCGTCTGCATCAAGATCAAGGCGTTCGCGCTCGGTGTCGCAATGGTGGCGGCATTCAGTATCGGGCTCGCGCTGACGCTTGTCATGATTGGAGTGAGCGTCGCATGGGGGTCGAGCAAACTACTCTCTCTTTGGCCTGGTTTCGACCGCTGGGCCGCTCGCTTGCCTTATGTATCCGCGGGCATCGTGATGATGATGGGATTGGCGTTTACTGCGGTCGGCTGGAACGCGATTCAGCAGGGGCCACGCAGACCGAACTAGGCGGTCACTTCCCGCAGGAACGATTTGACCGTGGAGTCGAGGCGGTGCGCCTCGTCCGCCATATCGGTCGCCTTGGTGACAACCTTCATCGACGCGCCACGCGCATCCTCAATCGTCATCTTCAGCCGCTCGACGCTCGAGGAAACATTGATGGAGCCGTTCGCCGCGGCCGTCATGCTNTCGGCAATCTCGCGCGTTACCGCGTCCTGGCGCTCCATCGCGAGCGCAATCGTCCGCGTCTGATGCAGCACGATGTCGAGCTTCTGGACGATGCCACGCACCGAACCGACGGTCTCGCCCGTTGCGCCGCGGATCGTCGATAGGCGGCGCGTGATGTCCTCGTTCGTCGCGGCAATACGACCTGCCAGCGATTTGATGTCGCTGACGACGGCAGCGAAATTGCCGCCGCCCGCGGCTCGCGAGGCCTGCACGGTGGCGTTGAGCGCAAGCGCATTCGTTTGCGCCGCGATTTCGGCAATGGCGCGTATGATGGCGTCGATCTCGGCGCCGGTGCGGGCGAGGCCCTCGGCGCTTGCCGAAGCCGATTGCGCGGCTGTGCTCGAGAGCGCGATGACGGCGGCCGCCTGACGGATGCCATCGACGGTTTCGGAGATCGCCGCGCTTAGCCCTTCCGTTGCCGACCGCACCGACGACACGTTCGAGACGGTGCTCTCCGAGACGAACGCAGCTTCGACCGCCTCGCCTTCCGCAACCGCCGAGACGCGCGCAAGCTCGCGCGCGGTCTCATCCATCGTCTCGACGCTGTTGGACACACTGAGCAGCACCGAGCGCATGATGCGGTCGAAGCGGCGGATCGCGTCTTCGAGTGCCTCGCGGCGCTTCTTCACGCTTTCGGCATGCGCAACGTCGGAGCGGAGCCGATCGCGCTCCTGCAGCGATCGCTGCAGCACGATGACGGCGCGGGCGATGTCGCCGACTTCGTCGGCCCGCTTGGTGCCGCTCACGTCGGACTTCCAGTCGCCGCGCGCAACGGCGCGCACGGCTTCGGTAATCTGCACCAAAGGACGCGTGATGCGCTGCGACAGGAACAGCATGATGCCGGCGAAGATCACCAATGAAGCGACGGCGGCGCCAATCAGCCACAGAGCAAGCGACCGGCCTTCCATCTCGCCGATGCGTACGAGTTCGTTGCGCAGCGCATGAAGTTCGGCAACCGGGGCCAGCGCACAGATGCGCCATTGCGCGAAAATGGGCTCGCATCGCGACCAGAAGCGGCCGTCCGCGCTGCGCAATAGGGTCGAATCCGGCGAGGAAGAAATCTCCCCGGCTTGCCCCTCGTATCCTGCGGTTGAGATGGCCCCATGACCTCCCATTACGGCAAGCCCCGCCCCTTCGAGGCCGGAGAACTCGTCAAGAGCGGCCTCACGCGGGCGCAGCGAGCGGTGCGCCAGCAGCGCGGCGAAGACATCGCCAAAATCATCAAAGATCGGCTCAGCCACAACAAAGGTGAGCGGCGATTTGTCGCGTGCGCCAAGAGCGACAGCCCCTTCCTCGTCGAGCGCGACGGCGCGGCGGACGAAGCGCGGCTTCTTGCGGTCGTTGTCGGCGACGATCGCCTGAATATCCGCGGCGAGCGGACTCTCCTGCAGCGCACGGTTCGCCGCGACGATGTCGATCTTGTCGCTATGCGCGCCGAAGACTTGCAGACGGGTATCCACGACGACGATGCCATCGATATCGGCCGCCTGCGCGGCGCGGCCGAGCAGTTCGCTGATCGCCACTACGTTCGCCGAGGAGATCGCTTTCGCGACGTCGGCACGCTGCACGATGGCTTCGAGCCGAGAGCCGACCGAATTGAACAGCGCATCCACGCGCGCGCCGGCGAGCCGCGCCTCGCCGTCGAGACGTTGCGAGAGTTTTTCCTCCGAGAGGTGGCTCAGCTGCTCGGCTTGCCGCGACAAGCCTTGATCCAGGCGGACGATCGTCAGCCCGAACGACGCCGCAAAAGCCGCCGTCGCGGTCGCGACGACGGCGATGATCAGGCGGGTACTGAGCGAGGAAAGGCGCAGCAAAAGCGAGTCCTTTAGGATGCGGTCCCTACTAGTTCACAGGGACCCCGCCCATGCTGGTGAGGACGGTTTTTGCCTTGCCCGTCTTGGCATAGGAGATGAACTGCTTGGCGTCGGGCGTTAGCGTCGAGTCTTTGTGCACGAACACGAGCGTTACGGCGCTCGGATAGTCCCGATCGGTCGGATAGTGGCCGTCGATCTTGACCACCGCGAGCTCCATCTCCAGCGCCTTGGTGAACGGGCCGAAGCCGATGGCACCTGGCGTCTCCTTGACGCTGGTGATGCAGTCCTGCGTCGTGACGGCGGTCTTCGATTTTTCGGTGATCGCGAGATCTTTCCAGCCCGGCATCGACTGACGCAGCACCTGCAAGGTGGAATCCGCGTCTTCCCGGCGCACGACCTTGATCCGGATATCCTGGCCGCCGACATCCTTCCAGTTCGTGACCTTGCCGCCATAGACAGCCACAAGCTGTGCGCTGGTGAGGGTCGTTACGCCGGCCGAACTATGCACGAAGAACGCCGAGGGCAGCCGGAAAACCGGGGTCGCGATCAGGCCGACCTCCTTCTCGGACTCGGACAGCGGGCGCGCCGCGCGAGCCAGCACTTCCTTGTTGGAGCTGACGGCCGCGATGCCGCCGCCCGAACCAATGCTGGGCGGAACGATGACGTTGGTGTCGGGGTGGTCGGCTGTGTAGGCGGCGCCCAGCGCACGCAGAAGATCGATACCGTCGCCCGTCCCCACGACCGACAGGTCGCCCGCATGTGCGCTTAGACCGACAAAGATGAACGGGACCGCCAGCAGCAGGCGCGTGGCAATGGGCATGGCATCCTCTTGGTTCTGCAATGGATGCCAGCGAGCCTAGAGAAAATCCGGTAAGGAAGCGTAAACCCCTATCGGCGGGCCGCCCTCAGGCACCGTATTCTGACAGCTTGCGGTTGCATCCCGAGCGTGGGCCACAGCCTGCACGGAGCGCTGCCACGAAATCTTCAGGGCCTTTTAAGCCTTTTCGGCTTTTCAGGTTTTTAGCCGATGCCGGGGTAACACTTCCTCGCCGCTGGCGCGCCTAGGATGGCGCAATGTGACGACACCGGCCGCTAAGAGGACCTTGTGAAACCGCCGGCCCCGCTGAGGCAGGATGCCAAGGGACGCCCGCCGAACTCGTTCGGCGTGTGGTTGCGCGCGGGCGTGCCGGTTCTCGGCACAACAGCGCTCCTGCCGGCAGAGGCGTTCGCCGCGACGCCGGGACTCGAATCCATTCCCATCGTTGTCCTGGTGGCCGGGCTCGGGCTCGCCCTCTCCTTCCTAGTCGCCGTCGCGGCAGCCGTCACGACGCTGCTGCGCCGCTCTCGCGATGCGGCTACCGAAGCGCGCCGGCTCAACGCATTGCTCGACATGCTGGACGAAGGCGTCGCGGTCTGCGCCGGGATGCAGGCGGTCGCGGTGAATACCAGTCTCTGCCGGCTGATCGGTGTCGATCACGACGAGGTCGGACACCTGATGGTTTCTTCGTTTATCGCTGACGCGGATGTTATTGACCGGCTGCTCGGCGACGGCGAATTGCGGCTCGACACGGACATCACCAATCGCAACGGCGCGATCATCGCGGTGGAAATCGCAGCGCGCACCATCGCGTATGGCGAAGGCGCCGCCCGGCTGCTCGAATTTCGCGACGTTGGCGAGCGCAAGCATACCCAGGCGCGCGTTTCCTTCCTGGCTCATCACGATCCCCTCACCTCGCTTCCCAATCGCGAGCTGATGCGCGCGCGGCTCAATGAGGCGGTTGAGCAGGCCGCCGCCAACGGCACGGCTTTCGCTGTGCTCTGGATCGATCTCGACCACTTCAAGGACATCAACGACATTCACGGCCACGTGGTTGGCGACCAGATCCTGCGCATCGTCGCCGAGAAGCTGAAATTCGAGATGCCGGCCGATACGTTGATCGCGCGGCTCGGCGGCGACGAATTCGTCGTGCTCTGCCAGGTGAACGATGCGCTGGAAGCGCGCCTGATCGGGCAGCAACTGCGCCGGCTGCTCAACCGTCCGATCGAGGTGGCAGAAAAATCGCTCGTCTCGGGCGCCTCGATCGGTGTCGCGGTCTATCCGGACGATGCGACAGACGCTGAAGACTTACTCAAGAACGCGGACCTGGCGCTTTATCACGCCAAGTCGGAGGGGCGCGGCCGCTGCCGCCACTTCACTGAGGAGCTGGGCAATGCGCGCCAGCGGCGCATGGCACTGAGCGAGCAATTGCGCGGCGCAATCGAAAACGGCGATATCCAGGCCTACTTCCAGCCGCTGATCCGCGCGCGCGACATGCGCGTGGTCGGGTTCGAGACGCTCGGCCGTTGGTTCCACCCGGAACTCGGCGCGATCCCGCCACCCGAGTTCGTCAGGATCGCGGAGGAAAACGGCCTGATCAATCCGCTGACCAACCTGATCATGCGGCGCGCCATCGACGCCGCAAAGCAGTGGCCGGACGATGTGCGCGTCTCGGTGAACATCTCGCCGCTGCAGATCAACAGCGAACTCGTCGATCAGGTGCGCGACATCATCAAGGAGAGTGGGCTGGATCCGCACCGGCTCGAGCTGGAGGTTACCGAGGACGTCCTCATCAAGGACTTCGACCAGACCGCCAGCATGTTCTCGCGCCTGCGCGCACTCGGCATTCAGGTTGCGATGGATGATTTCGGCGCCGGCTACACTTCGATGGCAAACCTGCGCCGGCTCAATTTCGACCGGCTCAAGATTGATCGCATCTTCACCATGGAGTTGCCGAGCCACCGCCGTGCCTCGGCGATCGTCCGCTCGATGTTCGTGCTCGCGCGCGAGCTCGACCTCGAAGTGACCGTCGAAGGCGTCGAGACCTACGAGCAGTACGCGTTCCTCCGTCAGGAGGGTAATTGCGAGCTGCAGGGGTTCCTGTTCAGCCCGCCGAAGCCCGCGTCCGCGTGGACTGATCCGGCAGCACGGCAGTTTGCCGCGCCCGCGCCGCGCAAACTTGAGGCCGCTGCGCCGGCCCCGGCGCTCAAGATCGTCGCCCAACAGGCAAAACGCGCCTCCTGACTTGACCCGCCGCCCCGCGGCGCGGAATCTTCGCGCGATGAAGGTTGCCCTCATTGCCGGCGCGGGCGGCGCCGCCTCCAAGCGACTGATCGAGGTGCTTCTCGCCGATCCCGAGTGGTCGGTGATCGGGCTTGCGCGCACGCGGCGCGAGAGCACGGAACGGATGCGCTGGGTCTCGGCCGACTTGTTCGATGCGCACGCCTGCCGCCGCGCGTTGGCGCCGCATGACCGTGTGACGCATGTCTTCTACACCTCGCGCGCTAGGCACGGCGAGACCGGCGTCGAGAGCATTCCCGACAATGTCGCGATGCTCGCCAATGTGGTCGATGCGATCGAGCCGATCGCCGCGGGACTCGAGCTCATTCACATCGTGGAGGGCACGAAGTGGTACGGCATGCATCTGGGACCGTTCCCGACGCCCGCCCGGGAAGATGCCGATATCAGTCATCTGCCGGACAATTTCTATTACGCGCAGCAGCGCATGCTCGCCGAGCGGCAGCGCGGCCAAAGCTGGGCCTGGTCCGCCTCGCGTCCCACCTTCATCTATGACTTCGCGCCGGAGCGCGCGCGCAACGGCGTGGCGGTGATCGGCGCCTATGCGGCGCTTTGCCGCGAGCTTGGCCTTCCTCTCAATTTCCCGGGATCGGCTGCCGCCTTTGATGCCCGGCGCGATCTCACCGATGCCTCGCTGCTCGCGCGCGCCATGAAGTTCATGGCGGTAACACCGGCGTGCCGCAACCAAGCCTTCAATGTGACCGACGGCGATGTCGTGAGCTGGCGTGCGCTCTGGCCACGCATCGCGGACTTCTTCGGGCTCGGGTCAGGAGATGTGCAGCCGTTCAGTCTGCACGAATGGTCGCGCGACAAGCAGGCGGTGTGGGACAAGATCGTCGCAAAGCACAGCCTTATCGCGACTCGCCTCGACCAGGTCGCCGACTGGTCGTTTGCCGATTTCCATTGGGCACAGGGCTATGACGTCGTCTCTGATCCCACGAAGCTGCGGAAAGCAGGCTTTCCCGAGACGATCGACAGCGGAGACATGCTGCTCGCACATTTGCAGCGCTATCGCGACGCGAGGATCCTGCCGTGATCACGCTTGCCGAGCTCAACGCCAGCAATCGCGCGGCTTTTGTCGGAGCGGTCGGCGAGGTCTTCGAGCACACGCCTTGGGTCGCAGAGCTCGCCCATGCGGCGCGGCCGTTTGCATCGGTCGCGGCGCTGCACGACGCGATGATGCAGGCCGTGCGTGATGCTCCGCGCGAGCAACAGCTTGCGTTCCTGCGTGGGCATCCCGAGCTTGCCGGGAAGATTGCACGTGCGGGCGCGATGACAGCTGAATCGAAGGCCGAACAGGGCGGGCTCGGTCTCGACCGGCTGAGCGATGCCGATTTCACCCGGTTCGAGCGCGCCAACGCGGCCCATGCGAAGAAATTCGGATTTCCGTTCATTGTCTGCGTGCGGCGGCACAAATCCGCGGAATCTATCCTCGCGGCCTTCGAGCAGCGGGTCGGCAACGATCCCGAGACGGAATTCGCCGCGGCACTGACCGAGATCGGCCACATCACGCGACTGCGGCTTGAGGACAGGATCAGCCATCCGTAGGCTAGGCCATGGCATTCGACACGATCATCCGCGGCGGAACGGTCGCGACAGCGTCCGATACCTTCGCCTGCGATGTCGGGATCAGCGGCGAAAAAATCACGGCGCTCGGAAGCAACCTCGGCGACGCGCGCGAGATCGTCGACGCGACGTGCAAATTGGTGCTGCCCGGCGGCATCGACAGCCATGTGCACCTCTCGCAGCCTTCGGGGCCCGGCATCGTGATGGCGGACGATTTCGAGAGCGGCACACGCGCCGCAGCCTTCGGTGGCAACACGATGGTGCTGCCGTTTGCCATGCAGCAGAAGGGCGAGTCGCTGCGCGAGGTGGTGAAGCAATATCATTCCAAGGCCAACGGTAATTGCTACGTCGATGTCTCATTCCACCTGATCATCGCGGACGCGACCGATCGCGTGCTCGGCCAGGAGCTGCCGGCGCTGGTCAACGACGGTTACACCTCCTTTAAGGTCTTCATGACCTACGAGGGCATGGCGCTCTCCGACATGGAGATGCTCAACGTGATGAGCGTCGCGCGCGAGACCGGCGCGCTTGTCATGGTGCATGCCGAGAATTACGATGCGATCCGCTTCCTCACTGACCGGCTGGAGCGCGCCGGCAAGACAGCGCCACGCTTCCACGGCACATCGCGGCCCATCCCGGTCGAGCGCGAGGCAACGCACCGCGCGATCTCGCTCGCCGAGCTGGTCGATGTACCGATCATGATCGTGCATGTGTCAAACGGCGAAGCGATGGAGGAAATCCGCCGTGCACAGCAACGCGGCTTGAAGATCTATGGCGAGACCTGTCCGCAATATCTCGTGCTCACCGAGAAGGACATGGAAGGCCTCAACATGGAAGGTGCGGCGTATGTCTGCTCGCCACCGCCGCGCGACGAGAAGAGCCAGAAAGAATGCTGGGCCGGGCTGCAGCAGCACGTGTTCTCGCTGTTTTCGTCGGACCATTGCCCGTTCCGCTACGACGATCCGCACGGCAAGCTCAATCCGAAGGGCCGCACCTCATTCCGTTGGGTGCCGAATGGCATTCCGGGCGTCGAGACGCGGCTGCCGATCCTGTTCTCCGAAGGCGTGAAGAAGGGCCGCATCAGCCTCAACGATTTCGTCGCGTTCACGGCGACCAATCACGCCAAGACCTACGGGCTCTATCCGAAGAAGGGCACCATCGCGGTCGGCTCTGACGCCGACATCGCGATCTGGGATCCGGAGCGGAAGGAAACGATCTCGCAGAAGCTGTTGCACCACCGCTCGGATTATACGCCTTATGAAGGCATCGCGGTAACGGGCTGGCCGGTCTCGACCATGGTGCGGGGCAAGTTCGTGGTCCGCGACGGCAAGCTCACCGGCGCGAAGGGCGACGGCGCCTATGTGCCGCGCGAGAAATCGCCCTACGCGGCGCCGAGCGGGAGATTGGTGACGGAGTTCTCGCCCGCCGGTTCTCCGGGCGCATGATCCCGAAAAGTGGGCACCGGTTTTCGGAATAAGATCATGCGCCGAAAGAAAAAGAACGCATGAAGTGGGACCGCGAGGTCGATGCGCTGATTTTCGGCGCCGGCATGGGTGGGATGACGGCCGCCTTGATCGCATCGCTCGAAGGCCTCGACGTTCTGCTCTGTGAGAAGACTGATCAAGTCGGCGGCACGACATCCACTTCCGCGGGCACGGTGTGGATTCCAGGAAGCAATCAGGCGAAGCGCGATGGCGTGGCGGACAAGATCGATGAGGCGCGTCGCTTCCTCGATGCCGAGATCGGCCCCCGCGCGCTTGAGGTGCGCGAGGCGTTCCTCGAAGCGGGCCCAGCCGCGCTCGACTATCTCGAAGCGCGCACGGAGGTGAAGTTCACCGCGCCGCCGATGCACCCGGACTATCACTCGAACCAGCCCGGCCGCGCGCTCGCCGGGCGCGCGCTCGCGCCGCTCCCATTCGATGGGCGCTTGCTCGGCAAGGACTTCGACCGTGTGCGTCCGCCGATTGCGCCCTTCATGGTGCTCGGCGGCATGATGGTCGGGAAGCTCGACATTCCGTATCTGCTCAAGCCATTCAGCTCCGTCGGAAACTTTATGGCGGGCTCGAAGCTGCTGCTGCGACACGCGACGGATCGGCTGCGCTTCAAGCGCGGCACGCGGCTCGTGATGGGTAATGCGCTGGTCGCGCGTCTCTTCTACAGCCTGCGCCAGCGCGACGTTTCAATCGAATACCAGGCGAAGCTGGTCGAACTCGTAAAGAGTAACGGCGGCGTCGAGGGCGCGGTCGTCGATGCTGGCGACAAGCGCCAGACCATTCGGGTGCGACGCGCGGTCATCCTCGCGACCGGCGGCTTTGGCGCCAATACCAAGCTGCAGAAGCAGTACAACGCCAACGCGCCGATCGGACACGCGAGTGCATTCGCGGGCGCGAGCGGCGACGGCTTCCTCGCCGGACAGGAGGCCGGCGGCGCCGTCGATGTCAACCACACGATGGACGCCTTCTATTTCCCGAGCTCGCTCAAGGACGAGATCAACTTCCCGCACATCCTGCTGGACCGTCCGAAGCCCGGGCTCATCGCGGTGAACAAGGACGGCCGCCGCTTCGTCAACGAGTCGAACAGTTATCACGATTTCGTCGAGGCGATGCTGCGCACCAACGCGGCGTCGCCGTGCATTCCGGCGTGGCTGATCTGCGACCGCTCGTTCGTCCGCGACTACGGCCTTGGGCTGGTGCATCCCGGCGCAGGCCGCCGCGCGATCGAGCGATANATCGCGGAGGGCTATCTGAAGCGCGCCGATGCCTTAATGGAGCTGGCCGGGAAGATCGGCATCGATGGTAAGAACCTTGTTCGCACCGTGCAGGAGCACAACCGCTTCGCCATCACCGGCGTGGACGAGGCCTTCGGCAAGGGCGGCACCGAGTACAATCAGTTCAACGGCGATCCGGCGAACAAGCCGAATCCGTGCCTGCGGCCGATAGAACACCCGCCGTACTTCGCGGTCGCGGTCTATCCCTCCACAATGGGCACCTGCGTCGGCCTCGCAACGGACGGCAATGCGCGGGTGCTCGATCAGAACGGTGAGCCGATCGGCGGGCTCTATGCGGTCGGGAACGACATGGCCTCGCTGTTTCGCGGCGTCTATGTCGGGCCCGGCATCACGCTCGGGCCGGCGCTGGTATTCGCCTATCGGGCCGTGATGGACATTGCATCGAAGTCGCGCGCTGGAGCAGGCGACGCGCGCAGCCGCGCCAGCACATAGATCGCGAAGACCGGTGCGATCAGCGCCGGCCCAGGCACGTGCCAGTTGCCGAACACCATCTGGATCAGCGGCAGCCAGTAGACCAGCTGCACGAAACGCCGCCCTGCCGCGTCCAGCGACCCCGCGCCAAGCAGCAGCAGCGCCGCAAACGCCAGGCCGAGCGTATCGTAGGACAGCATGTAGGGGACGGCGGCAATGGAGCACGCCAGAAACAAGGCCATCAGCATCAGCGGGTTCGCATCGCGGCGGAAACGGAACGCCCACGCCACGATGCCTACGGCGCCTGCGGAGACGCAAAGCTGGGCCGCCATCGCGATGCCGTATGGCAGGTCGATGCCGCGCAGGTTCATGAAGACGGTCGGATAGAACGGCGTCGCGATGCGCTCGGGATCGGCAAGCACCAGATTGTTCGTGGCAAGACCGTTGGTGGCGAAATCGATCCACACCTGCGGCCCGAACACCAGCGCGGTTACTCCCGCGATGATAAAGGTGGTGACGGCAGCGGAAGCGAACACGCGCCAGCGGCCGGACGCGATCAAGATCACGGGAAATAGAATGCCGAGCTGAGGCTTCAGCGTGAGCAAGCCAATCAGAATTCCTGCGACGATTGGGCCGCGATCCAGCCACGCAAAGATTGTCACCAGCATCGCGGCCGTGATGAGCGAGCTTTGTCCCGAAATGATGCAGAACACGGCGGCAGGCGACAGCAGCAGCACGAGCAGCAGCCGGTTGTCCGCGACATGCCTCCGTGCAACGGCGAAGAAGATTGCGGCACCGAGCAGAGTCCAGAGAAGCAGAGCGGTGAGATACCCGACCTGCCCGAACGGAGCCGCAAGGAAGAACACGCTCGGCGGGTACGACCAGTTCTGCCCCGGATAGCCTGCATCAAGCAGCGCCTGGAGTGCGCGATTGTACTCGGCAGCGTCATAGAATCGGCTCGGATCGGCGGTCAGGGCCGCGCGGCCGTACATCCAGAAATTCAAGAAGTCGCGCCCGACCACGAGGCTCGTGCCATCGCGCGGAATTTCGGGCTGCCAGGACGCGGTGACGAGGTAGCCGATGGCCGCGACGCAGAAGAAGAACGCGCCCAGAACGCTGAGCGAACGGATGGCATCATTGTTCGCGCGATGTGCCTCAGCCGACATTCCGACAAGGTGCCGGAGCGCGGTTTCGAAACCCTTAACGGGTGGTTAATCAAACGATTCCGTTCTTGAGCTCGGTCTCGCCGCGCCAGAGCCGACCGAGGTTCTCGAGCAGCAGATCGATCACGTTGTCCTCGTAGGCGCGCGTCTCGCCCGCGGTGTGCGGCGTGATCAGCACGTTCGGCACGTCCCACAAGGGGGAATTGGCGGGCAGCGGTTCCTCGACCGTACAGTCGAGACCGGCGCCTGCGATGCAGCCCTGCCCCAGCGCGTCGAGCAACGCGGATTCGTCCACCACCTTCCCCCGCGCCACGTTGATCAGGAAGGCCGAGGGCTTCATGCGCGCGAAGGCCTGCGCGCTCATCAACCCTTCGGTCTGCGGCGTCAGCGGGCAGGTCAGTGCCACGAAATCAGCGAGCGGCAACACCTCACCGAGCCGGCCATGCGAGAACACATCGTCCGCGCTCTCGAACCCGCT
>C688J18823_10001256_pt1 | contig 15610 bp, 13 predicted proteins | sample HopSoiMetagenom1_FD_18823 | JGI IMG/M metagenome (IMG submission 18823)
AACGCGGTGGTCAAGGTGGCGTTGATGGAACAGACGGCGACCAGTCCGCCGACGTAGCCGCCCACCGAGACGTAGATCTTCTCGACGACCCGGTCGTAGGCGGTGCGGTTGCGCTCCGACGTTTCGGCCAGCAGGGCGGCGAGCAGATCGCGTCCGAAGATGAGCATGAAGATGCTGAGCAGGAGCAGCGTCACCAATGCGGCGACGGCGCTGAGCACGCCGCCGATGGCGCCGAGCACCGGTGCCACCGCCCCGGCTGCGTCGGACGTCGCCTGCTGCAGTTGCTGGCTGAGACCGAAGCGGGCGTCGAGCGCGAGGAACAAGCGGGTATGCTGGAGCTTCTGCCAGAGGCCCGGAGCCGCGGCGACGAACGCCTTCGCCTGGGCGACCACGGGCGGGATGAGGATCAGGCAGAATCCCGCGACCAGCCCCAGCATGGCGGCGATCACCGATGGCACTGCCAGTCGCCGCCGCAGGCCGCGCCCGGTCAATGCCTCGACGGCATGGTTCAGGGCGACCGCGATCATGCCGGCGACCAGGGTCAACATCAGCGCCACCTGTGTCTTCAGCACGAACAGGACCAGCGCCGCGATGGCCAGAACGCCGAAGCCGACGGTGAACACCGTCCTCAACGTCACCTGCGATGCGCTACGGAAGGGCCGCGGATCAGGCATCGCCCATCGTTGTACCCGAAGGGGACGCCCATCGATTCGACGGTCGGGCCAGGGTGTACTGTGCCGGGGATGGCTTCGACTTCCCGAAAGCGGCGCGTGGTCCTCGTCGCCGTCGGCGTCGTCGCCCTCGGAGCGGTGATCATGGCGGGCGCGACCTCCAGCTGGTTCGCGTCGTTCGGCGGCATACTCGAGGGGACGCGCCTCCAGCGAGCTCTCAGGTCGCCCCGGTTTCGCGACGGCCGATTCGTGAACCCGGTGCCCACCGAAAAGCTCGAGCCGGGCACATTCTGGCAGATGGTCCGGCACCAGCTCCTCGGCAACGAGGAGCGCGTACCAAAGCGTGCCGTGCCGGTGGCCGTGCGCTCGGCCGCCGACTACGCGCAGCTCCCCGCGTCAGGGCTGCGCGCGACCTGGATCGGGCACGCGTCCGCGTTGATCGAGATCGACGGGCGTCGCGTGCTCACCGATCCGATCTGGAGCGAGCGCTGCTCGCCGTCGACGTTGGTGGGTCCGCGGCGCTTCCACCCGCCGCCCCTGGCGCTGGCGGACCTGCCGCCCATCGACGCCGTGGTCATCTCGCACGATCACTACGACCACCTGGACATGGCCACGGTGACCGCCCTCGCCGCGCGTGGCGCGTACTTCGTGGTTCCGCTCGGCGTGGGCGCTCACCTCGAGAGGTGGGGGATCCCCACCGGCCGGATCAGCGAATTGGATTGGGGCGAGTCGACGCGCATCGGAGTCCTTCTCATCACCGCGACGCCGGCGCGCCACTACTCGGGCCGGAACCCGTTGCGCGGAGACCGGATGCTCTGGTCGTCGTGGGTGGTGCGGGGCCCGCGGCATCGTTTCTTCTTTTCCGGGGACAGCGGCTACTTCGACGGCTTCAAGCAGATCGCCGCGCAGCACGGGCCCTTCGACCTGACCTTGATCAAGATCGGCGCCTGCGATCCGACCTGGCAGCAGATCCACATGTCGCCGGCGGAGGCGGTGCAGGCGCACCTCGACCTGGGCGGCAAGGTGCTGCTGCCGGTGCACTGGGGCACGTTCAACCTCGCCTTCCACGCCTGGAACGCGCCGCCGGAGGAAGCATTGGCCGCAGCGCGGGAGCTCGGCGCCACCATCGTCCTGCCGAGACCGGGCGAGCTGGTGGAGCCTGATCGACCGCAGCCCGTGGACCCCTGGTGGCGCTGACCTGGTTCAGGGAAGCGTCTGCAAGCGGCGCTTCCGGATCGTCCGGATCGCGGAATGCGCGGCCACCGCGAGCACCGCCACGATGCACGCCGCATACCCGGCGAACTTGACCCCGGTCAGCACGCCCTGCAGCGAAGCGACCGCCGCGCTCTCGTTTGGAAACGACGCCACCAGCACGGCGCAAGCGGCGTTCTCGGCGTAGTCGAGCGCGAGCGTGACCCACGGCAGCCAGCGCAGCCGCCGGCCCAGCCACGCGCGAAAGAACAACGCCACCGTGAGCGGGAAGAGCACGTCGAAGGTGAAGAGCAGCACCGCATAGTGGCGGCGGCCGTCGGAACCGAGCAGCGCAAGCGCGCGGTGGACCCGCTCCGGATCGGGCAATGGGAGCATGTCGAGGATGCCGAGACCCCCATTGAGCCGGCGGAAGTAAGGGACCGAGCCGACGAAGTCGAAGCTGTTCTCGACGATGAAGGCGCCGACCGCGAGCAACGTCAGGATGGCGCGTTTCATGCGACCTCCAGGCGCGCCAGGCTGGCCGGCAGTCCGGTGGCGATGGAGGGGTAGCGGAGAGTGAACCCCGTCGAGAACAGTGCCGAAGGATCGGTCGGCACGTCGCGCGCGAGGGCGGCCGCGGCCACCGAGCCGGCGAGCATCGAGGCAAGCCAGCGCGGCACCGATCGCGGAGTCGGCCCGCCCAGAAGCCGCGCTCCGAGCTCCAGCAACATGCGCTGCGTCGTGATGGTGCCGTCGGTGACGATCCAGGGGTGCGTGCGCAGCCGCGCGTGGTCGAGCGTGGCGAGGTGGACCATCGCGCGCGCCGCGTCCTCGACGTGAATCAGCGGCAGCCGATTCGCTCCGTCGCCGATGATGGGAAGCCGCCCCTTTGCCAGGCGCGGGAACAGCGTCGAAGCGAATGCCTTGCCGGGCCCGTACACCGTGCCGAGGTGCAGCGACGCGAAGAAAACCCCGGCCGCGACCAACTCGCGGCGCACTCGCGAGCCGATGAGCGCGAAGCCGGAGGGTCGCGTGGTGAACCGGGAACCGTGGCTGACGGTGCCACCCTCGAAGTCGTCGGTGCCGCTGACCGAGAAGAGCAAGGCGTCTCGCGGCAGCGCTGGCAGCACCGAGCGCGTGACGTCGACCCGGTATCGCGCCGCCCGGGCGAGCGCCGCCTCGCTCAACCGGGCCGGCAGCTTTGGCTGGATCAGATCGATGACCACCTTCGTGGGCGGAATCTGCGGTGGGGCCGCCACCTGCACGCCGCGCCGCCGCAGGGACTCCGCCTGCGCATCGGTGCGCGCCCACGCACCGACGGCGAGGCCCGCCTGCAACGCTGCGTCCACGGTGGCGCCCCCGACGAAGCCCGATGCTCCCAAGACGAACAGATCAGTTAGCATTTGCTCACTCACAAAGGCCAAAAACGTGTCACGACTCGAGCATCCTGAAAACGAGGGTTTCGAGTTGTGGAGCGGCGTCCACGGCCAGGCCTTTCCACTCCCCGAACGCGTGCATGCGCGCGAACTGCCCGAGGAGACCCCAGAAGGCCGCGACCAGCAGCTTCTGGTCGACCCCCTTCGTCATGCCGCCTTCGTCGAAGAACTCCAGGGTGATGCCGATGAGCGAGTGGCGTCGTGTCGCCGCCGAGACCCGCGGCCAGAACCTTCGAAGCTCCTCGTTCACGAAGAGCACGGCATCGGGCGCCTCGTCGACGAGCGCCAGGATGCCGGCGATGAGCCGCGCCAGCCGATCGCGAAACGTACCCTCGCCGGTGGTCGCGGCCAGCGCCTCGCGCGCCAGGCGCAGGTAGCAGCGCTCGAACAAGTGCAGCGCCAGCGCGTCCTTGCCCTCGAAGTACTTGAAGAGGACCGTGTTGGTGAACCCGGCCTCCTGCGAGACGGCGCGGATGCTCGACTCGCGGACCCCGTCGCGCGCGAAGAGCTTCAGGGCCGCCTTGAGCAACTCCTGTTTCGAGGGAGGATCGGTCAGCTCGACGTAGAAGGGCAAGGCGCTCACGAGAGATGTGGTTAGCAACCGCTAACTCACCTGTCAACCCGTTTCGACGAGCTCCGAGGCTGCGAGGGCTTTCCCCTCGATGGGCCGCTAGCCTGGCGGAACGGCCGCCTGCGGCAGCGCGGCCACCTGCTCGCGCAGCTTGACCTTGTTCAGCTTGCCGACCGTGGTGCGTGGGATCGCATCGAGGAACAGGAAACGGTCCGGCAGCCAGAACCTGGCGAACTGCCCGGCGAGGTGATCGCGCAGCTCGCCTTCGCTTGCCGCCGCTCCTTCTTTCAGCACGACGCAGGCGACGGGCCGCTCGTCCCACTTCGGGTGTGGCGCCGCGACCACTGCCGCTTCGCGGACGGCTGGATGGGCCATCAACGCGTTTTCCAGGTCGACCGAGCTGATCCATTCGCCGCCCGACTTGATCAGGTCCTTGGCTCGATCGGCGATGCGCACGTATCCCTCGGGATCGATGGTGACCACGTCGCCGGTCCGGAACCAGCCGTCGGCGGTGAATTTGTCGGGCGTGGTCGCCTGGTTCAGGTACGCGCGCGCGACCCACGGGCCGCGGACTTGCAGTTCTCCCATGGCGCGTCCGTCGTTGGGCGTCTCTCCGGTCTCCGTCATCGCCCGCACTTCGACCAGGGGCGCCGGCAGGCCCTGGGTCGCGCGCAGCCGGAAGCGCTCCGCGTCCGGAGCGCCGTCGAGGTGCGGCTTGAGCCGCGAAATCGTCCCCAGCGGCGTCAACTCGGTCATCCCCCAGGCGTGCACCACGTCGAGCCCGTGGCGCTTCTCGAATCCTTCGATCGACGCCTGCGGCATCGCCGAGCCGCCCACCACCAGCGTCTTCAGCGCTTTCAGGTCCCAGCGGCGGGGGTCGCGATCGAGGGTTTCCAGGATGCCGTTCCACACCGTCGGCACGCCTGCGGTGAAGGTGACGCCTTCGCCCTGCGCGAGGTCGAGCAGGCTGACGGGATCGAGGTGCGATCCAGGGAAAACGAGGCTGGCGCCCACCGCCACCGCCGTGTACGGCAGCCCCCAGGCGTTGACGTGGAACATGGGAACCACCGGCATCACCACGTCGCGCTGGCCGAGCGCGAACATGTCGGGCATCGAAGAGACCAGCGAGTGCAGCACCAACGCCCGGTGCGAATAGACCACGCCCTTGGGCCGGCCCGTGGTGCCCGAAGTGTAGCAAAGGCCCGCCGCCTGCTCTTCGTCGATGGGGCCTGGCGTGAACCGGGCCGGCTCGTCGGCGATCAGCTCCTCGTAGTCCGTCGTTCCCGCGGGAACGGAAGCGCCCTCCGACCAGGCGATGACGTGGCGGAGATCGATCTGCGAGCGGAACTTCTCCAGCACCGGAAGCAGCGCCTCGTCGACGATCAGCGCGCGATCGCCCGCGTCGTTGAAGATGAAAGCCAGGTCCTGGGGCGAGAGGCGCGGATTGATGGTGTGCAGGACGAATCCGGCGAGGGGGACGGCGAAGTATGCCTCGAGGTGCCGGCCGTGATTCCAGGCCAGGGTCGCCACGCGATCGCCGCGCGCGAGCCCGAGCCGCGACAGAGCGTTGGCGAGCTGCTGCGTCGCGCGTGGAACCGCGCGTAGGTGTGCCGCGCCACGCTGCGGTCGGGCCGCCTCCAGGCGATCGCGCGGCTTCCGAAGAGCCTGCCCGCGCGTTCGAAGAGGGGGCGCAGCGTCAGCGGTACGTCCATCATCAACCCGTGCATGTCTTCTCCTCGTTCACTCGACGCGATGAAGGTGGTCGAACAATCCAGGCAGCGCCCGCAGCTCGCCCTTGCGGATCCGGCCTGACGGCGTCTTGGGGATCCGCTCCACCGCCTTGAAGCACGCCGGGATCGGGTGGCCGTCCAGCCATTCCCTGCAGAAGGAGGTCAGCTCCTCGAAGCGCACCGGCCCGCGGAGCACCACGACCGCCAGCGGCTCGTCGCTCCGGCCGTGCCGCATGGCGATCACGGCGGCGTCGGCGACCGCGGGATGGCGGAGCAAGGCGTTCTCGATCGGCCGCGTCGAGAAGGTCTTCTTCGCGCGCCGCAGGACATCTTCCCTCCGGTCCACGAAGGTGATGAAGCCCTCTTCGTCGCTCAGGCCCAGATCGCCCGATCGCAGCCAGCCCGTCCCGGACCGGACGCAGATCTCTCCGATCACGCCGGGCGCGCGGCGCCGCAGCCGCTCGTCGAGGACCGCGACCTCGCGCCAGGGCACCGGCAGCCCGACTGTGCCGAGCTTGCGCCGGCCTCGCTCGACGGGGTTCACCGCCAGAAGGCCCGCCTCGGTCAATCCGAATGCCTCGACCACGCAGACGCCGAAGCGGTTCTCCACCGCCTCGTGCAGATCCTTGGGAGTGGCGATGCTGAGCACGAGTCGCAGGCGGTGGTCGCGGTCCGCCTTGCGCGGCGGGTTCGAGTGCAGCTCGGAGAGCAGAAGCCCGGAGAGGCTCACCTGGGTAGCGCCGCCCTTTCGCGCGCTGTTCCAGAAGGTTCCGGCCGCGAAGCGGCGTTCCAGCAGGATGGAGGCGCCGCTCGCGACGGCCACCGCGACCGAGAGCTGCGCGTACGCGCCGAAGAGCGGCAGGACGATCATCAACCGATCGTTGCCGCAGATGCCGAGCAGCTTCGAAAGACCCAGGCCGCCCGCCGGAAGGAAGTCGTGACGCCACGGCACGCCACGAGCGCGCCAGCTGCTTCCACCGGTGTAGATGATCTGCATCGGCGCGTCGGGCGGCGGCGGCACCAGCTTCGCGGGGCGTCCTGCCAGCAAGTCCGACCAGGGCGTCGTGCCCATCGGCGCTTCCCCTACGACGATCAATTGCAACGCGGGGCAGCGCTCGCCCAACGCGAGGATGGCGGACAACGCCGGCGGCCGCGCGATCAAGGCCTTCGGGCGCGACTCCGCGAGCCGGTCGGCCAGCTCTTCGCTGCCCAGCCCGGGATCGAGGGGCACCACCACGGCGCCGGCCAGGCTCGCCGCGAACCAGGCGACGAGGAACTCGGGCTCGTTGGGGAGCATGACGGCGACGCGATCGCCGGCTGCGAAGCGGGCGCGGCGGAACCAGCCGGCGGCGCGCAGGACGGCGTCGGCAATCTCTCCCCGCGAATGGGTCGTGCCCTCGAAGAGCAGGAAGGGCCGCCCGGGATCCTCGCGGGCCCCCGCGAGGAACAACTCGACGAGGGTGGTCGCCATCAGGCCTCGGACAGTTCCTGGATGAGCGACTCCGCGCGGGGCCACTCGCCGAATCCGGCCGCCGGGTTGAGGTGCCCGACCGCGCCCACGTTGAGGAGCCATGCACCCCAGTCGTGCGCGTATTGCTGGACGCGCTCGAACCGCGCGAGCGGATCGTTGGTGCTCGCCGCGACGATGGCAGGAAAGGGAAGCTTGCTGCGCGGAACCGGCAACCAGCCGTTGAGGCGAAGCGCTTCCGGCGCCGGATAACCCGCCGGCAGCGGACTTTCCAGATCCGCCGGCGCTGCCAGGAGCGCTCCGTGGACCTGTCGGCCATGGCTTTGGGCCCAGTGGACCGCGGTCAGCACTCCGGCGCTGTGGGCCACCAGCACCACCGGACCGCTCAGCCGGGCGAAGGCGGCGTCCAACGCGGCCACGCGCGCCGCGCGCGACAGCTTGTCCTCTTGCAGCGGAGGTACCGTGGAGGCGCCGGGAATCTTCGCCGCCAGCAAGGTCTGCCAGTGATCTTCGACGTGGTCGCGTAGACCCGGAACGATCAGGATGGACGGCGTCATGTTTCAGATGACGAAGACCGAAGATCCCGTCGTCTTGCGCGACTCCAGATCCCGGTGCGCCTGTGCCGCGTCTTGCAGCGCATATCGCTGGTTGATTTCGATCCGGATCCGGCCTGCGGCGACGTGCCCGAACACTTCCCCCGCGAGCGCGGCTTTTTCCGCGGGGTCGGCGATGTAGTCGGCGAGCGCCGGCCGCGTCAAGAAGAGCGAGCCCTTCATCGCCAGGAGCTGGGGGTCGAAGGCCGGGATGGCGCCGGAAGCCGTCCCGAAACAGACCATCAAGCCGCGCCGTTTCAGCGAATCGAGGGATGCGGTGAAGGTGGCCCGCCCCACCCCGTCGAAGACCACGGGGACGCCGGTGCCGCCAGTGATCTCGCGCACGCGCTTCGCCACGTCTTCCCGGGTGTAGTCGATGACGTGGTCGCAGCCGTGGGAACGGGCCAGCGCCGCCTTCTCTTCGGTGGAAACGGTCCCGATGACGGTGACCCTGAGGAGCTTCGCCCACTGGCTGACGATGAGCCCCACCCCGCCGGCGGCGGCATGCAACAGGAGCGTATCGCCCGCCTTGAAAGGATGGATGCGCCGCAGCAGATAGGCCGCGGTCAAGCCGCGCATGGTCATTGCCGCCGCGGTCTGGTGGCCGATGCCTCGCGGCAACTTGATCAGCGGCGCCGCCGGAATCAGCCGCTCGGTGCTGTAGGCGCCGAGCGTGTTGAGAAAGCCGGTGTACGTGACCTCGTCGCCGATGTTGACCTCGGTGACGCCCGGGCCGACCGCCTCGACCACGCCGGCGGCCTCGACGCCCATGCCAGCGGGCAGTGGGATGCGGTAGGTCCCGTTGCGGAAATACGTGTCGGCGAAGTTCAGGCCCACCGCGAGGTGGCGGAGCCGCACCTGTCCCGGGCCGGGGCTTCCGACCTGGACCTCTTCCAGCCGCAACACCTCGGGTCCGCCGGTCTCGTGAAACCGGACTACCTTTGCCACTTGGAATCCTTTCCCGATTCGATCAAGCCGCCTGGCCCAGGACGACCTGGGCGGCCTTCCGGTTGGGCGCAAAGCCGTTCGCGGCCAGCGTCTGGTCGGCGTCCTTGTAGAAGGTGCCGATCCTGTAGATGGCGCGCGCCTCGGCGCAGCTGGCGATCTCGCGGCCGAACTCGCGGGACATCCGCACCAGCTGCTCGATCTGGGCGACGCTGCCCATCTTCCGCTCGCGGCGCTGGGTCCAGATGTTGTCCTCGTTGCCGCAGCGCACGTGCAGGCCCATGGCGATGGCCATCATGTTGATGGGCAGCACGTTGAGCATCGAGCTCTCGAGCGTCAGCACCGACCCGTCGGGGCAGGCGCGCACGAAGTTGGCGAGGTTGTAGAGGTTGGGCGCGTCGAAGCCGCCGCCGATGGCCACCCAGGTGAGGATCAGCGGCACGTTGCAGGCGCCCCGCCGCATCATCCGCTCGAGCGTCTCGAGGTGGGTGATGTTGCAGAGCTGGAAATGGCTCTGGACCCCGCGAGCCGACAGGCGGCGGACATGCTCCTCCACCCAGCCGGGGCCGGCGGGGACCACCATCTCCTGGTAGGCGCGGTAGATGGCGGGATTCTCGAACGAGGTGCCCTTGTAGTCGGCGGGGCACATCTGCTCGAGGAAGTTCATCTGCACGGTGCTGACCGCGACCGTGACCTGATCGGGCGCGGGCTCGAGCTCGGCCAGCTTGTGGCGCGTGTCGTCCGAGAGCCACTTCGCGGCCTGGCCGTCGCTTTCCGGCGCGAACGAGATCGAGCCGCCGACTTGCAGGATCAGCTCGGGAACGCGGGCGCGGATGCCGGCGAGCATCTCGTTGAACCGCGAGAGCCGCTTGGAGCCCTTGCCGTCGTCCTCGCGCACGTGCACGTGCAGCACGGTGGCGCCGGCGTTGTAGCAGTCCACGGCCTTCTGGATCTGCTCCTCCATCGACACCGGGATGTCCTCGGGAAAGTCGGAGGGCATCCATTCCGGCGCGTAGGGCGCGGCGGTGATCACGAGCTTCTGCTGGTTCTCCGGCCACAGCGACCCGTCGCTGAAGTTCATGCTTGCTCCTTAGTAGGGCTTGTCGCCGACGATGCCCGCCCGCTCCATCTTCCGGTGGCAGGGCGGGTAATCCATGACGGCGTAGTGCTGCGTCGAGCGGTTGTCCCAGATGGCTACGCTGTCCGGCTTCCAGCGCCATCGCACCTGGTACTCCGGCACGAACGCCTGGGACACGAGATATCGGAGCAGGTCGCCGGCGCCGGGGTTGGCGTCCTGGCCGACGCGGACGTTGGCGGGCGTGTGGAAGTTGGTGAGGTGCGTGGTGAACGCGTTGACGAAGAGCACCTTCTCGAAGGTTTCCGGATGGGTGCGGACCACCGGATGCTCCACGTCCGGAAGCTGCGCCTTGAGCAGAAGGCGCTTCTCCATCGGCATCGCGGCGCCGAAGGAAGACTGGAAGCTGTGGTTCGCCCGGAGGCCGGCGATGAGCGTCTTGACGTGCTCGGGTAGCTTGGAGTGGGCGAGCACCATGTTCGCCCAGATGGTGTCTCCGCCGGCGGGGGGGCACTCCACGCAGCGAAGCACGCAGCCCATCGCGGGGGTTTGGCGCCAGCTGCCGTCGCAGTGCCAGGCGTTCTCATAGCGATCGGCCGGCTTGTCCGGCGTCTTGTAGATCTGCACCAGGCCCGGCGCGTCCGGGTGGCTCGGCGCCATCGGATGCTCCTCGAGCCTGCCGAAGCGCGAGGCGAAGGCGACGTGCTCCTGACGCGTGATCTGCTGGTCGCGCAGGAAGAGCACCTTGTGCTCGAGCAGCAGCGCGTAGATGGCGGCCGCCAGATCGCCGTCGCGCGACGCATCGGCGAGGTTCACGTTGAGGAGCTGCGCGCCGATGCCGCCGGTCAGCTGGTCGAACTTGATCGAGCTGTCGAGCACGCTGCGCCGGACGATGGCCGGCGCAGCCGCGGCGTCCATCCCCTTCCCTGTCTCCGTAGCCGTCACGGCGCCAGGTCACAGCAAATCCCGTTCCAACCAGGCGATTCGACGGGCGACTCGGCCGCGCGCCGGGTCGCGCATTGCACCAATGCGACACACCAGCTAGACATGTCCCTGTCGTCAAGGGGTTGTCTCGATGCACGGAAGCAAGCGCGATGCATTGGTGCAACACGCGGCGCTCGCGTTCCTCGAGCGCTGCCCTTTCGGGGTCATCGTCATCGATCGTTCGATGACCATCGTCGAGGTCAACAAGCAGCAAGAGGTCAACTCCGGGATCGGCCACTCGAAATTCGTCGGCCATCGCGTCGATCAGCTCTTTGCTCCGGTGTTCGAGCGACATGGCCTGGCGGAGACGATGAAGCGCCTGGTCGACGAGGGCCAGCGCTTCGACATCCGCGTCGAACGCTTCCAGCGCACCTTCCTGCAAGACGAAGCGCGCGTGCACTGGATCGGGCTGCAACTGGCCCCCGATCTCTTCGCCATCATGACCGACGGCGAGAGCACCTTGCAGCGCACCGCCGATCCACGCATCGTCGGATCGGCTCCGGGAATGGACGCGGTCTTCACCTTCATCGACCGCGCCGCGCGCGTCAACGCGTCCGTCCTGGTGGTGGGTGAGTCCGGCACCGGCAAGGAGTTGGTGGCGCGCGCCATCCACGCGCGGAGCGATCGCGTGCGCCATCCGTTCCTGGCCCTGAACTGCGCGGCGTTGCCCGGCCCGCTCCTGGAATCCACCCTCTTCGGCGCCGAGCGGGGGGCGTATACCGGCGCCGATCGGCGCACCAAGGGCTACTTCGAGGCAGCCGAGGGCGGCGTGCTGATGCTCGACGAGATCGGGGATACCTCGCTGGAATTCCAGGTCAAGCTCATGCGCGTGCTCGAGGATGGCAAGGTGACCCGGCTGGGCGGCACCGAGCCCCTCCGCACCAACGCCCGCGTCATCTGCGCCACCAACCGGGATCTGGAGAAAGAGGTCGAGGCGGGCCGGTTCCGCCACGATCTGTTCTTCCGCATCAACGTGCTGCGCATCGAGCTGCCGCCGCTGCGCGAGCGGGCCGACGACATCCCCCTGCTCGTGCAGCACTACCTCGACGCGCTCCAGGCGAAGCATCGGCTCGGGCGCAAGCACCTGACGCAAGCGGCCCTGGGCGCGCTGGTCGGTTACCGCTGGCCGGGGAACGTGCGGGAATTGGCCAACACGCTCGAGGCGGCCTACGTCACCACCCAGGACGCGTCGATCGGGCTCGAGCACCTGCCCGCGCGCATCCGCAACGCGCAATTGCACCCCGCCAAGGATTCCTTCCAGCCGCAGCCGTACAAGCTGGCCCTGGAGGGATTCCGTCGGGAATACGCCGCGCGGATGCTGGAATATGCCCGCGGCGATCTCCGGCGGGCGGCGCGGGCCGCAGGCGTGAACCCGTCCACGCTCTATCGCAACGGTTCGCGCAGCGGGCTTCGCCGCCGTTGACGGAGGCTCGCTCCGCCGGCGACGGACGGCAATGTGTTGCATTCGTGCAACGCGATGCAATTGCGCCTCGTCGTGTCTGCACATTCCCGGATCGCCGCTGACGACGGGCCAAAGCGTTGCATTTGCGCAACACGCGCCGCGACGAGCACACACGGAAATGTGACCGCTTGCGATTTGGAACGGCCCTTGCTCCTGGCTGGCCATGGATGCTCCCCGCCCGCTTCGGAACCAGGTGACTTCTTGAATCGATACTTCGCCGCGTTGGCCGCACTGCTTTTCCTTTCCCGCCCCGCCGCCGCCTTCGACACGGAGTTCGGCAACGGCGACTTCAAGGTCCGCTGGGACAACACCCTGCGCGGCAACCTGGGCATGCGCACCACAGCGCCGGATCCCGTCCTCGGCGCCAATCCGGCGTTCACCGCCGGCGAGTACAGCTTCGGCAAGGGAAAGATCAGCACCTCGCGCGTGGACCTGCTCTCGGAGTTCGACGCGTCGTACGCCTCGCAGGTCGGCGCGCGCGTGAGCTTCGCCGGTTGGTACGACTTCGCCTACCGCGACCACACGGTGAACATCGCGCCCTCGCTGGCGGCGCTCAACATCCCCTCGGGGTACGGCGCGGACGGCAGCACCCTGAGCCCCTACGCGCTCGATCGCTACCGCGGGCCCTGGGGAGAGATCCTCGACGCCTTCGGCTGGGCGCGATTCGACGTCGGCCCGATGCCGGTCACCGTCAAGGCCGGCCGCCATTCGATCTACTGGGGGGAGTCGTTGCTGCTGGGCGGTGCCATCCATGGCGTGGCCTACTCCCAGGTGCCGCTCGACCTGATCAAGGCCTTCGCCACCCCGGGCACGGAGATCAAAGAGCTGTATCGCCCGCTCGCGCAGCTTTCGGCCAACGCGCAGCTGACGCCTTCGCTCGCCTTCGCCGCCCAGTATTTCCTCGAATGGCAGTCCTATCTCTATCCCGAGGCGGGAACGTTCGCCGGCCCCGCCGACTTCGCCTTCAACGGCCCCTACGGGCAGTTCGCGAGGCTCGGCAACACCAACTTCTTCTTCAAGAACGGCGGATCGAACGACTCGCGCAAGCACGACTGGGGCGCCTCGCTGCGCTACACCCCCGGGTTCGTCGAAGGCACCGCCGGCGTGTACTTCCGCCGCTATACCGACAAGCTGGCGGCCGTCCTGCTCTTGCCGAACCCCGGCGGCCAGGGACCGATGAGCCCCGCGCTGAACTCGCCGTTCCAATACCAGCAGTTCTACGGCGAGAACGCAGAGCTCCTCGGCCTCTCCTACGCGCGACCGATCGGGAGCGTCAGCACCGCGATCGAAGCCGCCTATCGGCACAACACTCCGCTCGCCGCGCAGCCGTTGGGCTTGACGACGCCTCCGGCGGCGGCGCTGGCGCCGGTCCTGTTCCCGCACGGGCTCCCGAAGTTGAACAGCAATTCCTACCAGGCGCGCGGCGACACCCTTCACCTGGTCGCCAACGCGATCGGCACGCTCCCGCCGTCCTGGCTGTGGTCCATCGCCAGCTGGAACCTCGAGGCGACCTACAACCGGCTGGTCACGGTGCGCGAGAACCAGGACATGTTCTTCGGCATGGGGTACGGCGTCTGCCGCAGCGACGCGCAGCTCAAGGGCGCCGGGCTGGCCAAGAACAAGAACGACGGCTGCGCCACCGACAACACGGCAGGCGTCGGCGCCAGCTTCACGCCCACCTGGTACCAGGTCTTCTCCGGCGTCGATCTGCTGATGCCGCTGAACGGTTCGCTCACCTACTGGGGCAACTCCCCGGTCACGCTCGGCGGCAACGCCGGCAGCGGAACCTACTCGGCGGGCATCGCCGCGGACATCCGCAGCACGCTGCGGCTCGACCTCAAGTACGTCGGTTTCTTCGGGAACACGCTCGACAACGGCACGACCGTGACCTCGAGCAACGGCCTGTTGGCGCTGCTCAAGAACCGCGAGAGCGTCGTCTTCACGGCCAAGGCCACCTTCTAGGATCGATCGGAGAAAAGCATGAAGCGCATGATGTCGTCCGGCGCCGCCCTGGCGCTGTTCTTCTCGTACGGCGCGAACGCCAAGCTCACCGCCGAGGAAGCGAAGCAACTCGGCACGACCTTGACCGCAGTGGGTGCGGAGAAGGCCGGCAACGGCGACGGTTCAATCCCCGAGTACACGGGCGGCCTGAAGGAGGCGCCGGCCGGGTACGTGGCCGGCAGCGGATCGCGCATCGATCCCTTCGCGGCCGAAAAGCCGCTCTTCTCCATCGACGGGAACAACCTCGCGCAATACGAGGGCAAGCTCAGCGAGGGCTCGAAGGCGATGCTGCGCAAGTACCCTGGCTATCGCCTCGACGTCTTCACCACCCACCGGACGGTGGCCCTACCCAAGGCTGCGCTCGACCGGACGAGCGTCGTCGCCCGCACGGCCGACACCATGGACGATGGCCTCTCGCTGGTGAACGCCTCGGCGGCGATCCCCTTCCCCGTCCCGCACAACGGGTCCGAAGCGATGTGGAACCACCTGGTCCACTACCAACCGGCCTGCACCCAGCTGAAGTACTCGGCGTACATCGTCGAGCCGGGCGGCCACGCCTACCTGTCCAGCGCCGTCGAAGGCTGGTTGCAGGCGCCCTACTGGCAGGAGCACTCGACCGCCGATCGCAACGTCTACCTGCGCGTGCGCCTCTCGTACGAGGGGCCGCCCCGGCGTGCCGGCGAGGCGGTGCTGTTCATCGATCCGATCGATTACGCCCAGAAGGGACGGCGCGCCTACCAGTACCTGCCCGGGCAGCGCCGGGTGAAGCTCGCGCCCGACCTCGCTTATGACACGCCGAACCCGGCCACCGCCGGCTCCTCGACTTTCGACGAGGTCTACCTTTTCAACGGCTCCATGGACCGCTTCGACTTCACCCTGGTGGGCAAGCGCGAGATCTACGTCCCCTACAACGACTGGCGCGCCGTCTACCAGGCGACGCCTGCCCAGCTCCTGAAGCAGAACTTCCTCTCGCCCAGCCAGGTTCGCTGGGAGCAGCACCGCGTCTGGGTGGTGGAGGCGAAGCTGAAGCCCGGCAAGCGGCACATCTACAGCCGCCGGACCTTCTACCTGGACGAGGACAGCTGGGTCGCCCTGATGAGCGACGAGTACGACGCGCGCGGACAGTTGTTCCGCGTGGGCACCGCGCTGATGGCCCCGCAGTACGACTCGCCCTCGCCTTCGGCGGACACCCACGTCCACTACGACCTCACCTCCGGCGCGTACGGCATCAACGTCTGGCCGGGCGCCACGGGCTGGATCCGGGTGAGCGCCTGCAAGAGCGAGAGCGCCTGGTCGCCCGACGCGCTCGCCGCCGCCGGGGTTCGCTGAACGATGCGGCGCGCAGTCCCCATCGTGCTGCGCCTGGCGGCCCTGGCATTCGCGGCTCCGGCGCGGGCAGGCGACGCGTTCGTCGATCCGCTCGACGCGGCGTCGTCGTCCAGCACCCTCTCCCCGCGGCGGCTGCTCAACGCCGCCGTATTCG
>C688J18823_10001257_pt1 | contig 15606 bp, 10 predicted proteins | sample HopSoiMetagenom1_FD_18823 | JGI IMG/M metagenome (IMG submission 18823)
TGGCGCCGCTGGCACCACCTGCGCTACCGGCACCACCGCCGGTAGCTCCACCAGTCAGCGACGACTCCTGCTTCTTGCCCGATCCTTTCGGGCGACCTCTTCTTCCCCGTGGAGCGCCGCCGCCGAACAGATCTTCCTCTTCTTCCTCGTCGTCATCGTCGGCTTCGCTTACGACCGTCGCGTCGGAGTCCGCTTCCTCGTCATCGTCCGCGTCTTCAGCGCTATCCCAGAGGCGATCGCTGTGGTCCTCGTTTATCGCCCAACCGCCATCCTCGTCGTCGTCATCGTCATAGGAACGCTTGCCGCGACTGAAGCCACCGAGATCATCCTGGTCGTCGTCGTCCGCAAAACGCAATGGCTCCACTGATTCACCGCTCGGCATTGCCCCTCCCATAGAATGTCAGCACTCGCACTGAGTAGCGCGCAATTTTCTGGCTTTCGCCCGCTGCACGTCGCGTGCCTCGTGTGTGAACGCCGGAATGTGACACGGAACCGTTCACCGAATACAACAGTCGATGGGCGCAGTCAAGACAGCGCGCACTGCACCAAATGGATAGGTGCAACCCACCAGACTGCTCGGTCTGGTGGGTCAGGGCTGCTGCGCCAATCTCCGCGTAACTACTCGAACCAGGGCGTCGTAAACACACGGGTCAAACTGTTTGCCGACGTCCACTTTAAGATGGTCCAGCGCCGCCCGCGGTTCGAGCGGCTCGCGGTACGCTCGCTTGGACGTGAGCGCGTCGAAGGTGTCTGCCGCGCAAAGGATCCGGGCGCCGAGGGGAATGTCTTCGCCGGCCAGGCCAAGAGGGTAGCCTGCTCCATTCCAGTGCTCATGGTGGTGCTCGACGTACTTGAGCGGCTGCTTGATGTGAAACAGCGGTGCCAGGATGTCGAGCCCGATCTGAACGTGCCGTTTGACGTGCTCGAATTCCTCGAAAGTGAGCCGATCAGGCTTGTTCAGGATGGCCTCGCGAATTCCGATCTTTCCAACGTCGTGAAGACGTCCGGCCACTCGCAGGTCCTCGCACACAGCCTCGTCGAGCTTCAGCTCCTCGGCGAGCTCGCCGGCAAGCTCAGCGACCCGTTGCGAGTGACCGCGCAGGTACAGGTCCTTTGCTTCCATTGCGTTGATGAGCGTCTCGGCAATGCTGACCGACATCAGCCGGAGGGATTCCTTTTCGCGCTCCAGCTCTGCGGTACGCAGCGCAACCTCTTCCCGAATGAGCTTGTCCAGTCGCCGTTGCTCAATGAGCTCCGCGCGTTTGGTGAGAGCGCGCTCGACCGCCTGTTGCAAGTCAGCAAGCTCCACGGGTTTCATCAGGTAGTCGGAAGCGCCGGCGGATAAGACTTCCGTCGCGGTAGCGGCATCGTTGACGGCTGTCAGCATGATGATGGCGAGGTCGTGGTCGATCGCTCTCGCCTGCGGCACCACCTGGACGCCGGTCATGCCGGGCATGCGAACGTCACAGAGCATCAGAGAGAACGACTGCTTCTCCAGTATCTCCAGCGCCTGATCGCCTGACCCGGAGATCTCGACGTCGAAGCCGCGGGACCGCAGAAACTTGCGCAGCGCGAGACGGATCGTTTCCTCGTCATCGACGATCAGAATCCGCGTCATTTCGTTCCCTCGGTGTATAGCGGCAGAAGAATGGTGAACGTCGTCCCGATCTCCGGCTCGCTTTCGACTGAAATGGTCCCGTCGTGCGCCTGGATGATTCCGTAGCTGACACTCAATCCGAGCCCCGTTCCTTTGCCCGGTGTCTTGGTGGTGAAGAACGGCTCGAATACCCGCTGCGCGACTGAGGCCGGCATACCGTGTCCGGTGTCGGATACCATTACCTGGACCACGCCCTGCTTTCTCTGGGTGGTGACGGTGAGGTGACGAAGCTCAGCGCCATCCATTGCCGACTCGGCGTTAACGACGAGATTGAGAAGCACCTGCTGGAGCTTCTGTTCGTCGCCGCGAACCTGTGGATTCGATTCGTCGAGATGCATGTGAACTTCGATGCCGCTGGAGCGCGAGGCGAGCGCGCGAAGGCGCACGGTGTGTTTGACGATAGTGTTGACGTCGACCACGACATCTCGAGCGTCTGTCTTGCGCGCGAAAAGAAGCAGGTCGCGAATGACACCGATGGCGCGATCCGCTTCACGTTTTATCAGACTCACCGACTCGAACTGCTCGCCTTGAAGCCGGTCCTCGAGGAGAAGCTGTGCAAAGGTAGAGATTCCGGTCAGGGGGTTGTTCAGCTCGTGCGCTACGCCGGCGACCAGCTCACCGATGGCAGCGAGCTTTTCAGTTCGCCCGAGGTGGTCGGCAACCTTCTGCTCCTCGGTGAGATTTCTGACGCCGACGACGAGCCCAACGATGTTGTCGTTTTCGTCGCGGATGTGGCTGAGCGTGACGGCCGCGGGGAACTCCGTTCCATCCTTGCGGCGGTGGATGTGCTCGCCAGTCCATAGTGGCTTGTCGAGCGGCAACGCGGGGATTGTCTGTCTTCGCGAGCGCTCGGCGGATTTCACCACGAAGTCGTCGACGGAGAGGCCGGAGATCTCTGTCGCTTCGTAACCGTATTCCCTGATGGCGGCGGTGTTGGCGTACTGAACTCTTGCATCGACGCCAAGGATCAATACCGGCTGATCCATGGTGGCGAGAGCGGCTGCCAGAGTGCGTTCACGAGCGTGGATGCGCTGCTCGTCCTCGCTGAGGAGCAATACATCTATCGCGAGCGCGACAGCCGGCGCGAGCCGCAGCAGCGCATCGGCGTTGGGACCTCCCTGGAGCTGCGGAGTGTCAGACGTGACGATCAGAATTCCCAGGCGGCGATTACTGGCGATGAGTGGGATCGTGATCGCCGATTCCGCGGGCACACGATCGGGAGTGTGGGCGCTCTCCCTCAGGTTCTCGACGAAGATGGGCTCTTCGCTGAGCCATGCAGCACGGACTGCGCTCTGATGTACGGGAGCTGTGAGTCCTTCCATCGTTGCGCAGCTCCCGTTGGCGGCGACGCAATAAATGGTGTCGGCATCGCCGGCCAGTATACCGATCGCTTTCCCACGGGATGGCACTACCTCGTCGAGAATCTTGAGAATGTTGTGACTGGCGTGCGCGACGGTGACTTTGCGAAGCGCCAGGCGAGCGATCTCCGCAGCAGCTTCAGTTTGTCGCTGCTCGCCGCGCTGTGCATCGAAGAGCCGCGCGTTTTCGATTGCGACTGCCGCCTGACGCGCGATGAGCATGATGAGATCGAGATCGTGCGAGTCGTAGGCGTTCTGCTTGTACGACAGGATCTGCATCACGCCAACGGTGCGATCGTGATAGGTGAGAGGCGCGGTTATCTCGCTCTGCACCTCGCGCCGCGCGGCGACCTGAAAGATCGACCCGGTCCACCACTGCTCCGGCTTGGAAGAGATGATCGGAACGCCGGTCTTGAAGACTCTGGCGATGGTCGCCGTTCCGTTCGGAAAATCGTTGACGCTGTCGTCCTGCCGCTCATGCGAGTCCACGACGATGCAGTGGGCCTCGAAGCGCTCAGACGCCTGGTCGGCAATCACCAGCGCGAAGCAGGGTGCGTCGACCACTGAAGCGACCGCCTTGTAGATCTCGCGGTAGGCCTGTTTCAGTGAGATAGTNGCGGAGATGGCTTGCTGAACGTTCGCGACGGCCGCGAAGCGCGCGGCTCGTCGCTCGAGCTCAGCGACGAGCTCAGTCGTCAACGAACTCCACCGTTACCGGACGTGTGATGACGCCAGACCTGACCCCTTCATCGAGAAAGAGACGAATGGCGGCGCGACCGCGCTCGCCATAGTCGAGGGTCCAGTCGTTGACGTACATGCCGACGAACTCGTCCGCCTTGCTGCGCTCCAGTCCGCGCGCGTAGCGCATCGCGTGGTCGAGTGCGCTTTTGCGGTGGTCGAGTCCGTAGGCAATGCTCTGTCGAAGGTGCCGGGATACTTTCTTCTGCACATCGGGCGGCATGTCTTTGCGGATGACGTTGCCTCCCAGTGGCAGTGGCAGGCCGGTTTTCTCGAGCCACCATGCGCCCATGTCGGCGACGAGGTGGAAGCCCTCTTCCTTATAGGTAAGCTGGCCTTCGTGGATCAGAAGTCCGGCGTCCACCTGGCCATCCATTACCGCCTGCCCGACCTGGTCGAACGGCACCACTACGGGAATGAAATCCGGCTCATAAAGTTTGAGCGCCAGGTAGGCGCTGGTCATCATGCCGGGAACGGCGATGCGCTTACCCTTGACGTCGGCGCGCGTCATCGGCTGTCGGGAAACCAACATCGGTCCGTAGCCGTCACCCATTGAAGCACCGTGCGGGAGCAGCGCGTAGCGATCGGACAGGTATGCGTACGCATGAATGGAAACGGCGGTCACATCCAGCTCGCCGCGCATTGCGCGGCCGTTCAGCGTTTCGATGTCCTGAAGCTCGTGAACGTACTCGATCCCCTGCGTATCGATCTGTCCGTCGGCGAGCGCGTAGAACATGAACGCATCGTCCGAGTCAGGACTATGAGCGAGATGAATTGTGCTCGTCGACGTCATGTCCTGGTTCCGAGACTCTTGCGTGCCTGTTGAAGTGCGTTGGTGATGTCGTCCTGGTGGCGAATGTATTCATCACGCTTGGTGGCGAGCTCCGCCTTTTGCGCGGCGACGAGCTTTCGCTCGTATGAGCGAACCTGTGCAGTGTCACCCGCAATGGTTGCCAGGCGTGCTTCGAGAATCAGTCCCAGCAGATGGTTTGGATTTTCACGCAGTATGGAGTCGGCCTGCGCTTTCGCCAGCGGCAACGCGCCGACAACCTCTCCAATGCGTCCCATATCGTAACGCTGGTCGGCGTTCATAGGCGAGAGCATCTGATAAGCGGTCAGCGCCATCGGTGCAAAAAATTGTACGCTATCGATCTTTCCCTGACTGGCGAGCAGCATGATTCGATTGTACAAACGATCGGCGCGCTCCTGAGGTGACAGACTCGAAATATCCGGAGCACGTACTCCCTCCGCTCCGGTCTCGTTGTCGGTGACCGCACCGCGATCGTCAAGTCCGGCCTGTGGAAGCGCGTTCTGGGAGCCATCCACAGTGCTGCTCGGACGCGCATTGAAGCCGCGACCAGCGGCCATTGCGAAGAGAGCGAGGAAGGCGAGTGCTGCGACGATCCAGGGGAGCGCGTTGGTTTTGGACACGGGCTCAACGGCTGCGGTGGCGCCTACACCCGTACCGCATCGGTGACAGAATTTCGCGCCGGGACTCAGCTCGGTTTTGCAGCTGGCGCAAAGGGCGCCGGCGAGCGGAGCGCCGCACTCGGAGCAAAACCTGCCGGCGCTCGCGGTGCCGCACGAGGGACAAGTTGTAGTGCTGGTAGACGGGGAGGGCATGCGGGGAACTTAGTTATGTGCCCGCGGCTACGCATCGGCGCGAAACTGCCACGTACGACTACCGGCTTGCGGCCCTTGGCCGTGTCGGCGGGCGGCCGGTAGTCGTCTTGTGGCCTTTTAAACCGGGAAGAGCATCTCCCTGTACTTCGGCAGCGGCCAGCAGTCGTCGCTCACGGAGAGCTCGAGGGCATCGCATACCTTTCGCACCTCGGCCATGGTGTCCGCGCCTTCGCTGGTGAGCATCTCGGCTTGGCCAGACGGGTCGTCGTGCTTTGCCTCGACGCGCGCAATGACGTCGCTCAGATCTTCGCGATACTCCTGGAGCTCCTGCACCAGCTCGCCGACCTGATTCGCGGTGGTCACCTGCGGAATGACGGCGATCCCGGCGGTTTTGGCCTGCGAGGCGGCATCCGCAAGCTGGCCGAGATAACTGTAGGCTGCGGGAATGACGAGGGTGTCCACCATTTCGCGCAACGTGTACAGCTCGATGAGCATGTCCTTCACATACCGCTCGACGCGAACGTGATAGCGCGACTCGAGCTCCTCTTTGGTCAGAACTCCGAGCTTGGTGAGAACCGAACGTGACTGCTTGGAGATCATCTGCTTCAATGCCTCCGGGGTGCGACGCAGGTTTGGCAGTCCGCGTTTCTCGGCTTCCTTCACCCACTCTTCGGAGTAGTTGTTTCCCTCGAAGCGGATGGCAGCCGTGTCCTTGAAGACATCGCGCACGACCTTGAGCACCGCATCGTCGACCGACTTGGTCTTCTTGAGTGTTTCGCGCAGCGTCTCGGTGATCTCACCAATGGCGTCGGCAACAGCGGTGTTGAGAAGCGCGACCGGGAAGGCGATGGAAGCAGAAGAGCCGACGGCGCGGAACTCGAACTTCTGGCCGGTAAATGCAAACGGCGACGTGCGGTTGCGGTCGGTATTATCGCGGCGAACCTCGGGAAGCTTTTCGACGCCGAGCTTGATCATCTGCTCTTTCGCGGTAGCGGAGCCTTTGCCGGCGGCGATCTCCTCGATCACCCTCGTAAGCATGTCGCCCATGAAGACCGAAATGATTGCCGGGGGCGCTTCGTTGGCACCGAGCCGGTGCTCGTTGCCGGACGTACCGATGCCGGCGCGGAGCAGGCCAGAATGCTTGTGTACTCCTTTCAGCACCGCGGCGAGGAAAATCAGGAATCGAATGTTGTGGTGCGGAGTCTTACCGGGCTTGAGAAGGTTCACGCCGTCGATATCCGACGAGTCCGCGATCACCGACATCGACCAGTTGCAATGCTTGCCCGAACCGTTGATCCCCGCGAACGGCTTTTCGTGAAGCAGTGCCTGCAGCCCATGACGTAAAGCGACGCGACGCAGGGTTGCCATCACCAGCTGGTTATGATCGACGGCCAGATCGGTTTCCTCGAAGTACGGAGCCATCTCGAACTGGCACGGCGCGACTTCATTGTGGCGCGTGGTTATCGGGACGCCGAGCTTGTACAGCTCGAACTCAGCTTCGGAGATACAGCCCTGAATTCTCTCGGGTACCGCCGAAGTAGTGATCCTCGAGCTGCTGTCCGCGCGGCGGAGGAGCGCCAATGAGGGTGCGTCCGCCCATGACCAGGTCGGGCCGCATCCCGAAATGCGCGCGATCGATGAGGAAATATTCCTGTTCGGGTCCGAGCGTGGTGAATACCCGCTGCACTCCCTTATCTCCAAGGAGATCGAGAAGCGCTATCGCCCTCTGGGAAAGAACGTCGGAGCTGCGAAGGAGCGGTGTCATCTCGTCGAGCGCTTCGCCGTTATAGCCGATGAACACGGACGGAATGCACAAAGTTCGTGCACCGGTTGATTCCACGATGAACACCGGGCTCGCCGGATTCCACGCGGTGTAGCCACGCGCTTCCCAGGTGGCGCGAAGTCCGCCCGACGGGAAACTCGATGCATCCGGCTCGCTCTGAATCAGCTGATCCCCAGTGAACGACTCCATCGGCTGACGATCGTCGTCGAACGCGAAAAACGCGTCGTGCTTCTCGGCGGTCAGCCCGGTCTGCGGTTGAAACCAGTGCGTGAAGTGGGTGACGCCGCGCGAAATCGCCCATTCCTTGATCACTTGCGCGACGACAGGCGCAACAGCGAGATCGAGCTTTTTGCCGTGTCGAATGGATGCGGCGAGACTCGCAAAGACTTCCCGCGGGAGCTTATCGCGGAGCTGCCTGACACCGAGGGTATTGATTCCGAAGTACTGGGAGGTCGGCCCAGGTATCCCGTCCTCGCTGAAGCCGGGGGCGATGCGTGGCTCGCGAGTAGTGATGTCTGACAGCAGAGCTTTGCGGGGGGTGATTGCAGCGGCGGTCATGAGTGGCTCAAATGGGGTTATGGATCTGAAAAGTGCAAAACCTACGTGATTGCGCGTTCATATTGGCGATTTCACCTCGAAAATGCAAGGAATTGGCCGCCGTGCGTGCAAGATTTGCAAAAACCTAATAACGGGGATAGGTTGTGGCCATGCCTCGACATCGCTCCAGCGTACCAGACACCTCAGGCGCCAGCGCCAAAGACATTCTCGATCTCGCCGCTGCCAACAACGTTCGCTTTCTCAGACTGCAATTCACGGACATACTCGGCATCAACAAGAATGTCGAGGTTCCCGCCTCGCAGTTCGAGAAGGCGCTGGCCGGCGACATGATGTTCGACGGCTCATCGATTGAAGGCTTTGTGCGCATCGAGGAATCCGACATGCTCCTCGCTCCGGACCTCAGCACTTTCCAGATCTTCCCCTGGGGCGACGAGAACAGCCGGGTTGCCAGAGTCATTTGCGATATCAATACCACCGACGGCAAACCGTTCGCGGGAGACCCCCGCGGTGTGCTCAAGAAAATGATTGCGCGTGCGGCGAAGCTCGGCTTCACGATGAACGCGGGTATGGAAGCCGAGTTCTTCATGTTCAAGCCGCGGCCCGACGAGGCGCCCTCGACCATCACACATGACGTCGGGTCGTACTTCGATCTAGCGCCGGCCGATCTCGGCGAAGACGCCCGGCGAGCAATCGTCGACGTGCTCGAGCGCATGGGGTTCGAGGTNGAGGCCGCGCACCATGAAGTCGCGCACGGGCAGCACGAGATCGATTTCAGGTACGCTGAAGCGCTGAAGACGGCGGATAACATCGCGACGTTCAGGTTCGTGGTGAAATATGTCGCGCGCACCTTCGGGCTCACCGCTTCGTTCATGCCCAAGCCGATCTTCGGTCAGAACGGAAGCGGCATGCACACCCATCAGTCGCTGTTCCGCGGTAACGAGAACGCGTTCTGGGACAAAAGCGCGGAGTGGGAGCTATCCACGACGGCGCTCCACTATATAGGAGGGCTGCTTCGCCACGCGCGGGCGATCACCGCCATCACGAACCCGCTGGTGAATTCCTACAAGAGGCTCGTTCCTGGTTACGAGGCGCCGGTCAACGTTGCGTGGTCGATGCGCAATCGGTCGCCCATGATCCGGATCCCCGATCGGCGAGGGACGGGGACGCGGGTGGAGCTACGCATACCGGATCCGGCGGCGAATCCCTACCTCGCGCTGGCGGTTCAACTGGCGGCGGGACTGGACGGCATTTCAACCAACGCCGATGCGCGCGAGCCGGTGAACACCAACATCTGGGAGATGTCACATCGCGAGCGGCGCCGGCTGAGGATCGACGATCTGCCGCGCAACCTCGAGGAAGCCTGCGACGAGCTGGAGAAAGACACCGTCATCGTCGAAGCGCTTGGCGAGCACGTCTCGAATCAATTTCTGGCCGCGAAGCGTCAGGAGTGGCAGGACTACATCACCCAGGTCTCGCCGTGGGAGCTGGAGAATTACCTGGCCAAGTACTGATATAGTGCGGGGCGAACCCGCCGGCGTATTCGCCGCGTGGTCCGCCCCAACAACGCAGGAAAGTTCGGCGATAAGCCGTGTCCTGCCGATCGATCCTACCTGCTTGACCGCTTTCTTCCGCTCGAGCGTTTCCTTCCCCCCGAGCTCTTTCTTCCGCCGGAGCTCTTTCTGCCACTGGAACGCTTCCGTCCGCCTGATTTGCGAGGGACTTTCGCTCCCTTCTTTCTCGCCTCTGAAAGCCCGATTGCTATCGCCTGCTTCCGGCTTTTGACAGTCTTGCCGCTCCTTCCCGACTTGAGAGTTCCCTTCTTGCGCCGCCGCATCGCACTTCCGACGCGTTTCGACGCGGCTTTGCCGTACCTTCTGCTGCCAGAAGATTTTCTTGCTGCCATTAGAATTGCCTCCCAAACAAACGGTGGGCGCCTTTATCTCCGAATCGGTGGCGCATGTTGTGCCAGATAGGGGTATCGAAGCGATTCCAGGACTTCTTTCCTCATCTGACATGACCAGTCGAACAGGTCTGGAAGCTGAAGCCATCAGCCGTCTTACCGACGGACTTCAACCGACCGCGATCCGGGCAATTCTTGTGCAATGCCTTGCCGGAGAGATCGCCCCGTCGACAGCGGTCGCTCGAATGCTCGCAGCAGGCAACGCGACTTCGATCCGAGGTGTTATCGATGATGTCACGCATCGCGCCGCCACGATGTCACGCGCGAGCGATCGACTGGTGCAGGATCGCGTCGACGAGCTCACGCAGGTCTTCATAGAGTCGGGCGCCGAGCTGGCCGATGTCAGCTCTCAGATTCAGCCAGAGGACCGCCACCAGCCGCGGGTTTCTCGCTCTCAAGAATTTTCGGATCGTGACGAGCTCCGAACCTCTGAATAGCTTCAAGAGTTGCCATGCAGAAGCCGGCCCATGCCAGTCCAATCACAACGCCGGCAACGACATCAGATGGATAGTGAACGCCGAGGTAGAGCCTGCTGATGCAAATCAGCAGAATGACTATCATGGCCACGAGCATTACCAGCGCCCTCGCCCATGCGCGTCTATGCAGGCGCGCCGCCAGATACGCGACCGTGCCATAGACGATCGCCGCGCTCATGGCATGACCTGACGGAAACGAAGAGCTGACAGCGCGAACCTCGGGGACAAAAATCGCGGGGCGCGGACGGTTGAACCCAAGCTTCAGCACGAGATTCAGGACGAGTCCGCCGAAGGTCGAGATCAGGAGGAGCATGGCGGAGTACTTGTGCTGAGTCAGAACCAGAAAAAGCGCGGCGACAGCGACGATCATCATTACCACCGTGCCCGTACCGAGCGCCGTGATCTCGAGCATGATGTTGTCCCAGGCGGTCGAGTGGTGCGCACCCAGCCACCGAAGAACCGCGTCGTCGAACGCCTGACTCGCGCCCATTTGAACGTGCTCGGCTAACTCGACGAAGATCCAGGTGCCGAGCGCGGCGACGACCAATCCTGCTGCCAGAAAGATTCCGACCGCGCCCAGGAGCGTGCCGGCTTTGTCGGCTGATGCTCTCAGGGCTGCGTAGAGTGGACCGGAGTAGGCTGAGAGCCTGCCGCGCTCCTCTGACCTGCGTTTTACCATTTGCCCCGTTCTTCCTGTTGTTGACCAGCATGGGCCTGTCGCAGAGACCGGACCGAAAGCAAACCTCCGGCCTTGCCCATACCTTATGAACATGCGGTTTCTGCGGTCCGTCCTCCATTGCGCTGTCGTGTCGCTGACCCTTGCGTGCGGTGATTCGTCGGGGCCGGGAGCCAGCACGCCTGCCAATGTCATCCTGGTGTCAGGCGATGCACAGCCGACACCGGAAGTCGGGACAAAACTCGCCGCGCCACTCGTAGTTCGCGTTACCGACGCGCAGGGTAACAATCGCGCTGGAGTCAGCGTGGCGTGGTCGACCGTGTCGGGATCGCTCAGCGCCGAGTCGTCGATCACGGACGCAACGGGGAGTGCGTCCGTTGAATGGACGCTGGGTACAGCGGTTGGAACTCAAACGGCAACGGCGACAGTCACCGGTCTGAAACCGGTAACGTTCACCGCAGCGGCAGTTCCCGGCGCGGTAACCCAGATACTCGTGACGCGCGACACGGTGGAGCTCCTCGGCATCGGCGACTTCTTCCGTTTCAACGCGCGAGCAGCGGATCGGTTCGGCAACGTCGTCATCGGGCAGATCACGACCGTCGAATCCGACGATCCGTCTGCGGTCACCGCGGACAATTTCGGAAGCGGTGCCATTCTTACAGCGCACGCGTCCAACAAGACAATTGGGCTTCGCGCGTCGTTGGGTCCGATTGTCAGAACTGCTACCGTGATCGTGCTGCCGCCGCCCTGCGGATCGGCATCAATGTCGTCTGATCTCGCAGTCGGCCAGATGGTGGTTCTCGCCGGAGCAGCTGCTTCGGAATTTTGCGTCCAGGGCACGGCGTCGGGAGCGGAATTCATTGCTATTCCCTATTTCTCCGACTTCCACGGGGCTCTGCTCCGCCTGTCGATTTCGACGGGCAACACCACCATTGAGGCTTTTTCCAACAGGGGGATCTCGCCGGGTTTTCAACGCGTCATGGCCTCACGTGCGACGCCAACGCGTGACGAATCTTTCGAGCGCGAACTGCGGGAGCGGTCGATACGAGAGCTGACGCCGATGATGCCTGCCGCCAGGTTGGCTATGCAGCGGCCGGAAGTACTCCGCAGAACCACGGCGTTGCCAGTGATAGGTGATATCCTGAAGCTGAACACCAACTCCACGAACGCCTGCTCGAGTCCGAGCACGCGAACGGGGCGAGTGGTCGCTATCACGGATCGCGCGATCGTAGTTGCCGATACCGCGAACCCTCCGAACGGTTTCACCACGGCGGATTACCGCGAGTTCGGGATTACGTTCGATACTCTCGTGTATCCGGTCGATACCGCGAACTTCGGCGCGCCGACGGACGTCGACAAGAATCAACGCGTGATGCTTTTCTTTACGCGCGCCGTGAACGAGCTCACACCGCCCGGCGTGAGCTACTATGTCGGGGGATTCTACTTCACCCGCGACCTCTACCCGGTTCAGCCCACGGCGAGCCTGGCCGGATGCACGACGAGCAACTTCGCGGAGATGTTCTACCTGCTGGTGCCGGATCCGGCGGGAGCTATCAATCAGAATACGCGCAGTGTCGACTTCGTGAAAACGGTCACGGTCTCGACTCTGGCGCATGAATTCCAGCATTTGATCAACGCGTCGCGACGGCTTTACGTGACGACGTCCAACAGCTTCGAGGATGTCTTTCTGGACGAAGGACTGTCGCACGAGGCGGAGGAGCTGGCTTTTTACCGGGCCAGCGGATTGTCACCGGGTCAGAACATCGACTACCAGCAGATCCAGGCCTCGCCGAAGGTGCAGACCGCGTTCGATAATTTCGGGGCGCCCAACGTTCGCCGGCTGATCGAGTATCTCACCAACCCCCCGGGGAACTCTCCGTACGTCAACAACGGAAACATCACGACACGCGGGGCGATCTGGTCGTTTCTGAGGTACGCCGCGGATCGAAAGGGCGGCAACGAGAGTCAAATGTGGTTTCAGCTGGCGAACCCTCCGGCGGATGTACACGGAATTGCCAACATCACACGCGCCGTAACCGACGATCTTTCAGGCTGGGTTCGCGATTGGGCAATCGCCAATTATGCGGACGATCTCGTGCCGAATCTCCAGCCAATCGTTACTCACCCGAGCTGGAACATGCGCTCTGTCGCAGAAGCGGTGAACCAGGGCTTCTGGCCGCTGGACACCCAGCAACTGGACGTGACGAACATCACGCCGGTTGGAATCACCGACGGTGGTGCCGCCTACCTGCGATTTGGAGTCAGACCCGGATCAGTGGGCGGTGGCAGAATAACGGCGAGGGGCGCGACGGTGCCTCCGGCCTTCACCTTATCGATTCTCAGGACGAAGTAACGTCATCCCGATCGCGCCGGTCGGCGCGGCGGCGATCGGCGCCGCGGCGATCCTTGCGCGACCTCGATCGAAACCAACGCCAGGTCAGGAAGACGGCGGTCGCGCCCACGATCCAGTAGAACGGTTTAACCAACTCGTGGAAAGCGGGTGCGCTGAATTCGAACCAGTACGTCAGCCCGGCCAACGCTACCGCCCCGCCCCACACTACCAACAGCTGGCGGGGTCTACGACCGTAGATCATTTAACCTCTGTGCGCGAGACGATCTCGACGACTGGACGATTCCTTGCACCGATCTGTGCCAATGGGTGTGAGTCCCCGCTCCGCAAAGCGCCCCTTCGACATCCACGAGGTAATACGGCGAATCAGGCTTGAAGTTAAGCAGTTCGCCGACGCCGCGATGTTCGACCTCGCCGCCCGCGGTTTCAGCACTGCCTTTCACCAACTCGTCGCGTGCATCATCTCCGTGAGGACGCTGGACGAAGTTTCACTGCCGGCGGCGTTGCGACTCTTCGACGCTGCCCCCACTGCGCAGAAAGTAAGCCGCCTAAGCGTGAAGAAAATCGCGCAGCTGATCAAACCGGCCAGCTTCTACGAGACGAAAGCGTTGAACATACGTGAGCTCGCGCGCCGGGTGGACACGGAGTACGGCGGAAAGCTTCCGTGCGATTTCGAGATCATGACTTCATTTCGTGGGGTGGGCCCGAAGTGCGCGAATCTCACTCTCGGGATCGCGTGCGGGGCTACCGAGATAAGCGTCGACGTTCACGTGCACCGCGTCACGAACCGCTGGGGCTTCGTCCGACCGTCGCGCCAGAAGCCACTCGTCTGGCTCTCGAGGAGCGCCTGCCGAAAAAGTACTGGGTGGAGATAAACCGGCTCCTGGTCCCGTTCGGCAAGCACGTATGCACTGGTCGGCTCCCGAAGTGCTCGGTGTGTCCGGTGCTCGAGTACTGCCGGCAGGTGGGAGTAACCGAGCACCGCTGACGAAGCGGTCGTCTACTGGGTGTCGGCGACGCGTGTCAACGCTTCTCCAGTGAGACGGAACGTGAACCATTCATCCATATGCCTGGCGCCGATCTGCTTGTAGAAGTTGATCGCGAGCTCATTCCAGGTCAGCACCGACCAGTCGAGCCGACCGCAGCCACGATCCACGGCGATCCGCGCCAACTCGCGCAACAGGGCGAAGCCGACGCCGTGCTTCCGAAAGCTGGGCCTGACAAAAAGATCCTCGAGGTATATCCCCCGTTTTCCCAGCCACGTCGAATAGTTGTGGAAGAAAAGTGCGAAGCCGGCGGGGTCCTCTCCCCGGTAGGCGATGAGGACTTCCGCAGCGGGGCGGTCGCTGAAGAGTGTCTCCTCGAGATCCTTCTCCGTGACCGGGGCCTCGCCGGGGAGCGCGCGCTCGTATTCCGCGAGCTCCAATATGAATTGGCGAATGAGCGGAATGTCGGCTCGGCTCGCCTGAACGATGCGCGTCTGCCCCGAAGTGTTTGCCATCCCGGCATTATCCGACTGGCACAATCGCGAGTCAATGCCATCTTTTGCGCATGAATCCAAGACTGATCCTTGTGCCCGCGGCGCTGGTTTTCGCGACCGCATGTAACTCCTCATCGTCAGGTTCGCGGGTAGACGCGACGGCCACAATCGAGCAAGTGGGCGGACCCCGCCGGCTTCCGACCGGAGCGACTCTCGACCCGGCCGGTGAGACGCATCAGCTGGGAGCGATGCCCCTGGCAATGACGCTCTCGCCGGACAGGAGCCGCGTGATCGTTCTGCTGAACGGCTGGAGAGAGCAGGGCATTCAGGTAATCGACCGGCGATCCGGCGCGGTGCTGCAGAAGATTTCTTTGCCGGCGGTTTTCCTGGGACTCACCTTCAGTCCCGACGGTCGATCCCTCTATGTGTCCGGCGGCAATCAGGACGTCATGTACCGCTTCGACTGGAGTGCGGGCCAGGCGACGCTCGCCGACTCGATTGCGCTGGCGGTCAAGTCAAAGGATCACAGTGGAACGCGTTATCCCTCTGGCATCGCAATCTCCGCGGACGGCCGGACGCTATATGCCGCCGAGAATCTGGCCGATTCGCTGGCCGTGATCGACGTACCGTCGCGCCGCGTCGTTCAGCGGCTGGCGACGGAGAAATATCCATACGGTGTCGTCGTCGGCCACGACGGTCTCGTCTACGTGTCAGCCTGGGGCGGCTCGACAGTTTCCGCGTTCCCACGACGCCAGGACGGAACTCTGGACGCAGGTACACGCATCCCGGTTGGAAGGCATCCATCGGCGATGAAGCTGAGCGCGGACGGGAGCCGGCTGTTCGTCGCTTCCGGCAGCACTGACAAAATCAGTGTCGTCGACACCAGGAGCCTCCGGGTCATCGCGACGTTGAGCGACGCATCTCCCGCAGGGACCGGCGAAGGAAGC
>C688J18823_10001258_pt1 | contig 15606 bp, 17 predicted proteins | sample HopSoiMetagenom1_FD_18823 | JGI IMG/M metagenome (IMG submission 18823)
GGTGGTTAGCGCGAAGCGCCCCGAAACGCGACAAAAACGCTTGGAGATTCTCATAACCGATTCGGCTAGCGGCCGAAAAATCGCACCCCTCCGGAAGCTGAACGATTGATGGCACGGCTGCGTATCCAATCGACGTTCGGGGTCGATTTTGTTAGCATTCGCTTTCGGGGCAACGATATGCGCGCGCCATGACAAACGAGACGCGGTCCCTTTGGGAGGTATACGACTCGGAAGTCGAACCATGGCGAAGAGGACGAACCATTCTGGTTCTGATCGGGCTGTTCTACTTTTTGGTGCAGGCGTTGATGTTCGCCGTCTACACACTGACCGGCTTTCTCGATTACGCGGTCATTTTCGCGGGCAACGTCGTGATCTTCTGGTTCATTTTCTATCTGATCTGGGTGGGCGTGCATTGGCTGCGCTGGGTTTGCGGTGCATGGAATATCGTCGCCGGCTTCTGCCTGATTATCTGGGGCTGGCGCGACGGTCTGCCGGTTCAGACCGTACTTGGCGTGATCTGTTTCGTCATCGGTATCTGTTTCTGCCTTTCTTCATCCGTTTATTTCTTCGCGCGTCGGCAACGAGAAAATTTGCGGTGGAAGGAGGCGGTGCTGATTGCCGCCGTATGTCTTCTGATCTTCGTTAGTCTTGGGATGGGATTTTTAGGTCTTATGATCATCCACCATCAGCGCGCTACGGACGCTTCCCGGTTCGCGGATGAAACTGCGCAGCATATTTATACCGATCACGATATGCAGTGGGCACTCGCCCACGTTACCGCTCGATCGCTGCAGGAACGCGGTCCCGAACGACTTCGCTATTTCCTCGGCACGGTTAGGGACCTCGGAAGATTCGAGCAGATCTCGGCAGCCCGGGCGCAGGTTCGGATGGGCCTGCAACTCCCGAACACATTTACCGCTTACGCCGAAGCCATCGCTGATGCGAAGACCGCGGATCGCACACTCGAATTGCACACCGTGCTTGTCGATACGGGCCAGGGCTGGGAAATCCAGCGGATGTGGTGGATACCTGGTCCGCCACTGCAAAATAATTCTGGAAGCCAATAAAGTTTGTCGACGAACGGGCAGTTCCGTTTCACAGTGAGCGCGATGGCGATGTCTAAAGATACGTCGAAAGCGGTTGTCATTATCCTGTCGGCACTGGTAGTGCTGGCGTTGCTGCTGTTGTACGCTAACCACGTCCGGCCCCATCCTTAGAATCGCGACATTGGCATTTTGCCAATGATCCCGTGGACGTCGGCAGGAGGCCGATGGCACATTGCGGGGCACCTCCTTCCCGCTTATCAGTCTGGGCTCATGAATTCGGACCAAACACCGACCTGGCGAAAAAGCCTCGCGTTACTGCGCGCTGGCCCATTTCGGCGTTACATCATGGGGTCCGTCGTTTCCGACACCGGCACGTGGATGCAGGTCATGGCTCAGAATTGGGTGGTGAGTACGTTGACCGACAAAGCCATTGTGCTCGGCTTGGTGAATCTCGCCGCTGGATTGCCCACGCTTGCCCTAACGATGTACGGCGGATCGGTAGCGGATCGATTCGATAAACGAAAAATCCTGGTTTACACCAACGCCGCCCAGATTGTGCTCGCGCTGATCCTGGCGNTGCTGGTCATGACGAATGTCATCCAGATCTGGCATGTCATTGTTCTCGCCGCCTTCCTCGGAATGTGTATCGCCTTCGAAATGCCGGCAATCTCTGCACTCGTGCCGGAGCTCGTTCGGCACGATGAGATCGGCGCCGCGGTTGCGCTCGACCGGTCGGTGTTCCACGGATCACGTTTGATCGGGCCGACATTAGCGGGTCAACTGGTGACCCGATTTGGTGCAGCTTCCGCGATTTTCGCGAACGCGGTTTCGTTCCTGGGCTTGATCACTGCTATTCTGACGCTCCCACCGCGGAAACGCGGTACCCAGGAAGAGGAAGATCAGCGCAAAAGTGGAATCATGGACGGCTTCCGATACGTTAAATCCGATCGCATCATGATTCTGATGATTGCGCTAATCGCGTTAACCACCGTTTTCGTGTTCCCCGTGCTTTCGGTGATGCTGCCACTTTACGTTCGGAACATTCTCCACCTCGGGCCCGACCGGATGGGTTACTTAATGGCTATTTCCGGCACTGGATCGCTGGCCGGTTCGCTCGGTTTTCTGAGCATCGGTCGCGAACACCGGTTTCAGTTCATGACGGCAAATGCCATTGCGGTCGCGTTTTCACTTTTTTGCATGTCGCTTTCGCACAGCTTCTGGCTAACCGCCATGGCTATGGGATTCCTCGCGATCGGCTTATCGATGAATTTTGCGTTGGCAAATACCATCGTTCAGGAACGCGCGCCTTCTCCGTTACGCGGCCGTATCTCCGCAGTGTTCGGGCTCAGCTTTTTCGGATTGATGCCGATAGCCGGATTGGGCGTTACCGGTTTGTCTGATCTCATCGGGATGCGAAACGCCCTTGGGATTGCTTCTTTGTGTTTCGGAGTCGGCGCCTTTCTTGTGCTCAATCTCGCCGGTCGCAAAGAGTGCGACGCACCGCATCCGCGGTCCGACGCTGCTGCTCCAACGCCGGAACCAGTTGTTGTTCCGTAACCGCGCAGCCGATGCTTTCGTTTTCAACGTGCTGGAACTCAGGCCGCCACACCAGCGGCGACACCATGCTGCGTGAGATCAAAGACCTCGGTTTCGATCTGATCGAACTCGGCCACGGTATTCGGTTGTCGCTGATGCCCGGCATACAACAGATGTTCAATGCTGGGGAAGTGCGGTTCAGCAGCCTGCACAATTTTTGTCCGCTTCCGGTCGAAGTGATGGGTGCTTCGCCCGATTGTTATCAGTTCTCGTCAATTTATCCGCAAGAGCGAGAGCGTGCGATCAAGCAGACGTTGCAGACGATCGATTTCGCGGTGCGCCTGAGCGCCCCGTTTGTCGTCTTGCATCTTGGCGAAGTTCGAATCGGGCCGGTAACGGACGCATTAATCGATCTGGTGAAAAAGGGCAGGTTGCTATCGAGGGAGTTCGTTAACAAAAAATTGCGGGCGATCGAAAAGCGCGAGCGGGCGGCGCCCAGATACCTGGAACGGGTCAAGGAAGCGCTTGGCCGGATCGTTAGTTACGCCGCCGAAAGAAACGTAAAGCTTGGAATCGAAGGCCGCCGAGGTTACGAAGAAATACCTTCTGAACGCGAATTGCCGGCGCTGCTTGAAGAAATTAACTCGCCTTTCGTCGGTTACTGGCATGACTTCGGCCACATTCAGATCAAGGAGAACCTGGCATTTCTCGATCACGAGGAATGGCTTCGGACAATTGGTGCAAAGGCATTGGGCTGTCATGTCCAGGATTGCATCTGGCCCGCACAGGACCATCAACCACCGTTCAAAGGCGGAGTTGCTTTGACGAAACTCGTGCCCCTGTTGCCGAAGAATTGCCAGTTCGTTTGGGAAATGAGTCCGCGAAAGACAGCTGACGATATTCGCGAGTCGGTGGCGAAATGGAAAGAAACGTTCGGAGAATGAAACGTATTCTCCTAACGATCCTACAAATCGCAGTCACCGTGGCAATGCTATGGTGGGTGTTTCACGATCCAACCCAGCGCGCAAAGATGTGGGAGGCGCTGCACAAGGCGAACTACTGGTGGGTTGGCGCGGCGATCATCGCCTACCTGACCGTTGAAGCATCGGCCGCGGTGCGGTGGCAAATCCTGCTTCGCGTTCAAAAAATAAATCTGAGTCTATCGCGCGTTTCCGGTCTGTTCCTGATCGGGATGTTCTACAACCAGTTCCTGCCGGGCGGAACCGGGGGCGACATCGTTAAGAGCTACCTGCTGCTCAAAGAGACGGACAAGAAGGCGGGCGCTCTGCTGGCGGTGGTGTTCGATCGATTGATCGGCCTGGTGGCGCTCGTCACCATCACCGTCGGCCTGGTGAGTCTGCGATTCGACTGGCTTTGGAACACGCCGGTAACCGTGCAATCGGGCGGTGTCACTCCCCGCCAATTGTTGCTGCTTCTCCTGTTTCTCCTGGGAACGTCGCTCGCCGGCTTGTTAGGCAGTTTTGTCATCAGCGGCTTTAATCTGTTCCGGTGGCTGCCGCACAAATTTCCGGGCCGTGAAAAACTCATGGAAATTTCGGCGGCCTATCATCTTTACGCCCATCACTGGATCGCCACATCCATGGCTTTCGCCGCGTCCGTAGTCGCACATTTGGCTACGTTCACTACGTTCCTATGCGTGGCCTACGCATTTCGCGCCAACGTGCACGTGATCGATTTTTTTGCGGTGCTGCCAATCGAACGCACCATTACGGCGTTGCCGATCAGTTTTGCCGGCGTGGGTTTGCGCGAACAGATCCTGCAAGTGTTGCTGAGTAATCTTTGTCATATCGACGTGCCGGTGGCGAAGCTGATCGGGACGATGAGTTTCCTCGTTATCCTGTGTTGCAGCGCACCCGGGGGCATCGTTTACTTTTTTTACCGCCCGAGCGGCCAGAAGGGCCACGTTCGGATGCGCGACATGCAGCGGGAGATGGCGACGGTCGAACATGGGTTCAGCGAGACCGAGTGAGATGGTGAAAGCAGCAAACGCCGAACGTCCAACGTCGAACGCTCAACGCTCAATTCAGCAAAAGACGATCCGCCGTTGGGTCTTCAGCATTTGCCAGTCCGTCTCGGAGCGCGTGTTTGCAGGTTAATGAAAAAGAAGCTGACGCGGCCGTTTGTCATGGCGACTTTCGCCATGACCGTAGACGGCAAAATTACTACCCGGACATTTTCGACGATCGATTTCACCAGTCGGACGGACAAAAAACATCTCATTGAGCAGCGGTCGTTAGGCGACGCGGTGCTGATCGGCCACAGCACGTTGCGAAAAGATAATGTTCGTCTCAGCGTGGCCAATGCCGAGCTGCGCAATCAACGAGTCGCGCGCGGCCAGGCAGCCTATCCACTTCGAGTGATTGTCTCCAATGAAGGGAAAATCGACCCGAAATTGAATATCTTTCACACCGACCCGCAGAGCTCCGGAAAAATCATCATCTTTTCAACAACGCGCATGCCGAGAAAGAATCGTTGCGCGCTAATGGAACACGCAACGCTGCATTTGACCGCGTCTCCCGCCGTGGATCTGCCGGAGATGATGCATCGGCTCCGCATTGAGTACCGGGTCCGGACGCTAGCCTGTGAAGGGGGCGCGGCGTTATTCCGCGCTCTGCTCGAACAGGATTTGGTTGATCAATTGAATCTGACAATCGCGCCGTATCTGTTCGGAGGATCGGAAGCGCCCACGCTTACCGGACTCGATAAAAAATTTCTGCCGAGGAGCGTGGCCTGCACGTTGAAAAATATGCAGGTGGTCGGCGACGAATGTTTCCTCACCTATCGAATCAAGCGCAGCAAAAAGAAAAACTCAGCAGCGGGAACCCGCCGCTGACGGAGGGGCGAGCTCCCGCGAGCGCGCGTTTGCTGGGAATCGCGAGCGCGCAAAACTCCGGTCATCCTGAGCGAGCGGACGGAGTCGAAGGACCTCGCCCACGCGCTGTTGATACCCAAACGTGCTTAGTGTGACTGTCACTGCGACTGTGGGGTCGTCGCTCCGCCCCGGTCGCGATCCCAGTTCGCTCGGGATGACAATGCTTGGGCTGCGTGGTCCCTTAACTTCCGCTATCGTCTCCCCACGTCTTTGATTCACTCGTCTCGTTTCACTCTTCGCGGCCTCCGGACCAGCTCTCCGCCGCAGTTCGGGCAAGTGGCGCTCATACTTTCGGCGCAACCAGGACAAAAGGTGCATTCGTAAGCGCAGATGTAGGCGTCGGCATCCGGTGCAAGGTTCGCTTCACACTTCTCACAGGTAGTTTTCATTTCCAGCGACATGGGTATTGGGTTTTTCGGAATTTCGTCGAGACTACGCTCGAATTTCAGCAACCGAGATGCACAAAGCGAATTCAATCATTATGCGCGCGCCGATCGACGACATTTTCGAGGCGGCAGCAAACCTGGAATTGTGGCCCAAAATTCTGCCTCATTACCGCTACATTCATTATCTCGAGCGCGGTCCGAATCGAAACCTGGTAGTGATGGCTGCGCGACGTGCGGGAATACCGATCTCGTGGACCTCCGAACAAATTATCGATCGAGACCGAATGGAGGTCCGTTTCCATCATTTGAAAGCTTTCACGAAAGGAATGGACGTGGTCTGGACGTTCAATCCGACACCGGAGGGTGTAAGAGTGGAAATCGTGCACGATCTCAGGTTCCGAGTGCCGGCGTTAGGCTTCATCGCCGAACCGATCATCGGCAAGGGGTTCATCCATCCGGTAGCAACGCGGACGTTGCGATGCATGAAACAGCATTTGGAATCCGTAGCCAGCACTCGCCAAAAAACATCAACCGTCGGTGGAACTCCCTGACTTTTCTCCGACACTTCGAGACGTCCTCATGCCTGATTCAGAATCGATGAAACGCCGCGCAGTGATCACCGGCCTCGGACCGATTACCTGTATCGGCAAAGGCAAAGATGCGTTCTGGAACGGCATCCGAGCGGAACAAAGCGGGATCAATCGGATCTCAACCTTTGATACGAGCGACTTCTACGCCCAATGTGGCGGCGAAATCCGGGACTGGGTTCCTGAAGAATTCTTTCCGCCCCATCGGCTGAAGCGATTGGATCGTTACGCTCAGTTCTCTGTGGCCTCGGCAAAGATGGCGCTGGATGATGCTGGCCTATCGTATTCACGCGAACAGCCGCAGCCGCGCATCGGCGTCAGCTTCGGTACCGCTCTCGGCGGAGTATGTCAGGCAGAGGACCAACACATTCGGTTTCTGAAAAAAGGAACTCGCGGTGTGAACCCGACGCTCGCGCTGCAGGTTTTCGGCGGCTCCGCTCATTCTAATATCGCGATCGAATTCGGGTTTCGCGGAGTCGGCACGACCAATTCGAACAGCTGCGCCAGTGGCACGGTGTCGGTAGGCGAAGCGCTTCGCTACATCAGGGATGGCGTGGCTGATGTGGTCGTGGCGGGCGGTGCGGAAGCCCCGCTCGGTACTCTGACCTACGGTGCGTTCGATATCATCAAGACCATGAGCCGATGGGAGGGCGATGCGTCATTGTCCTGTCGGCCTTTTGACAAGCTGCGCGATGGGTTCGTGATGGGCGAAGGCGCGGCTGCGTTGATTATCGAGGAACTGGAACACGCAAGGAATCGCGGAGCCCACATTTACGCTGAGCTGCTTGGCTACAGTTTGAATAACGATGCGTTTCACATGACTTCACCGCTCCCGAGCGGGGAATCCTGCATCCGCGCCATGCGTGAAGCGCTGGCGGATGCGCAGCTTGAAGCCGCGCAGATCGATTACATCAACGCGCATGCCAGCTCGACCCAGTTGAATGACGCGACTGAAACCATGTCGATCAAAGAAGTTTTTGGCGCTAAGACGACGATTCCAGTCAGCGGCACCAAGGGTTATTATTCTCATCCGTTAGGCGCGACCGGTGCGATCGAAGCGACCCTCGCGAGCCTGGCGATCGAGGAGCAGTGGATTCCGCCGACGATTAATCATGCGAACCCGGATCCGGCTTGCGATTTGGATGTGGTGCCAAACCACGGACGCAGCGCAAAGCTGGATTACGTGATGAGCAATTCGTTCGGCTTCGGTGGGATTAATGCCTGCGTGATTCTGGGCAAGCCGACCGACTGATCAGCGAATTCCCTTTCTGTAGCGGCGGTCTCTGACCGTCGCACTATTCTGGTTTGATGCAGTGCCTCTCCTATTTCCTGCAATTTTGCGATGGTCACAGACCGCCGCTACAAGGTCATCGATACTTGCGCCGCCTCGCTCGGTCGGGAAGCTAAGCTGTGGGACAGAAAGTTTCTTATTGTAGGCCGTCTCTACGAGACGGCCCCTAAAGTTGGCGTCTGACACAGACGCCCTACAATAGAAAGTGGGCGCGCAAAAATTACCCTAACAGGTCCGGACGGTTGACCTTCGTGCGCTTCAGCGCCTGCTCTTTTCGCCAGGCGGCGATCTCGCCGTGATTCCCGGACAACAATACATCGGGTATCTTCCAACCGCGGAATTCTGCCGGCCGGGTGTACTGCGGGGCCTCGAGCAATCCGCCGCTGAAACTGTCATCGGCCGCCGATTGCTCGTGACCCAACACGCCCGGCAACAAACGAACGACGGCGTCGACCATCACGACCGCCGCGATCGCTCCGTTTGTCAGCACGTAATCCCCGATCGAGATCTCCAAGTCTACCAAATGATCGATCACCCGGTGATCTACACCCTCGTAATGTCCACAGATGATGATGAGATGCGATTCGCGTGAAAGCTCTGTCGCCATTTGTTGATCAAACCGCCGACCTCCCGGTGACATCAGAATCACCTTCCTAGTTTGAGGGTTGAGGGTTGAGGGTTGACATTTTAGATCTTCCACGGCGGCGAAAATCGGCTCGGGCTTCATCACCATACCCTGCCCGCCGCCGAACGGCGCGTCATCGACCACGTGATGTTTGTCGTTCGTCCAATCGCGTAAGTTGTGGATACGCAGATCGAGCAGCGCTTTTTCTTGCGCGCGTTTCATCATGCTTTCAGCCAGTGGCGCCCGGCAAATCTCCGGGAAAAGCGTCAAGATATCGATGATCATGCGGCGTTGCCTGAAGTAACGGCAAACGCTCAACGGTGAACGCTTAACGTTCAACGATCAACTACCGGCATTGGAAGGATTGAGTGGCATCCGCGCTGCCTTGACCTTGAACCGGAACACGCCGAAATCCATAGAACGAACGCTGCGGCGGCCCCGGCCGGCGGCTGAACCAAATCATGAGCAACGTTCTGATCGTCGGAGCTGGCATTAATGGCGTCACCGCTGCGCTCGCACTGAAACAGCGAGGTCACGACGTGACTTTGCTCGATCACGGGCCGGTGCCGCATGCGCTCGCGGCATCAACCGATATCAGCAAGGCGGTTCGTTCAACCTACGGGAGTGATGAAGAATATACCGAGTTGGCAGAACGCTCGATACGCCTCTGGCCGAAATGGAACGAAGAGTTCGGCACCACGCTTTATCACGAGGTCGGGATGATGTTTCTGCGCCGGCAACCGATGCAGTCCGGGGATTTCGAGTTTGAAAGCCTCGATGTAGCGAATCGCCGAACCGGGCGTTTGTCGCGCCTCGATGAACGTGCAATTCGCGAATGTTTCCCGGCCTGGAGCCAGAGCGATTTTTGTGACGGCGTGATCGAACAGGAAGCCGGTTACGCTGAAAGTGGTCACGCTGTATCAATACTGGCGAATAAAGCCAGGAAGGTAGGGGTGAAGATCAGTGAGAACAGTCGCTTCTCGCAGCTGCATGAAGCTGGAGGAAAAATTGCCGGCGTGGTGCTGACCGACGGCACCGTGATTACAGCCGATATCGTTGTCATGGCGACTGGCGCGTGGACGCCTTATCTCTTGCCGCACACTCGGAGCTTTTTTCGCGCGACTGGACACGCGGTATTTCATTTCAAACCGGAGCATCCGGAGCCCTTTCGTCCGGAATGTTTTCCTGTATTCGGCGCGGACATTTCGACGACCGGTTATTATGGGTTCCCGTTGAATCGCGAAGGTGTGGTGAAAATTGCGAATCACGGACCCGGCCGCGAAATGTCACCGGAATCCCCCGAGCGAAATGTGACGCCGCAGGAAATGCAACGGATTCGGGAATTCGTTGCCTCAACGTTTCCTGCGTTGGCGGACGCGCCGATCGTATACACGCGCATCTGTTTGTATTGCGATACTCACGATGGCCATTTCTGGTTTGCGCATGATCCTGATCATCCCAGCCTGGTGATCGCCGCCGGCGACAGCGGTCATGGGTTCAAGTTCGCGCCGGTTCTCGGCGACATCATCGCGGACGTGGTGGAAGAAAAAGACAACCCGCTACTGAAGAAATTTCGATGGCGCCCGGAGATCGGGCCGGGGCAGGAAAAAGAAGGCGCGCGGTACTTACAGGAGTGGCTGTAGGAGAGCGCGTCGTCGACGCCATTCTCCTGCACGTCCCAAGCGTTATAGCTAGACCCGCCGCCTAACTTTGCGCGGGCTCTTTCTTCCCCTGACGTTTTAGCAACGTGATCTGTTTGATGCGGGCAGAATCATCCGGGCTCCACGTGGCTACATCGGGATCGTCCTTGAACGCGTTGTGAACAATGCGTCGTTCATACGAATTCATCGGCTCGAGTTGGAGCGATCGGCCGGTGGCACGTACGCGTTCCGCCAATTCGCGGACCCGCTGGACAATGCGATCTTCGCGCATCGACCGGTAATGCTCGCAGTCGACAATGACCTTAGCCGCATCTTTATCCTTCGACTGAAGCAAACGATTTAACAGGAACTGCATCGCTTCCAATGTCTCGCCGTCGCGACCGATCAGCCTGCGGCTTTCCTCGGTGTATATCTGCAGCACCAGATTTCCCGCTTCGTTTTGTTGCTCCTGGATTTCCACTACGAAACCGAGGAAGCCCAGCATGTCATCGAGCAGTTCTTTCGGCGTCATCGGCGTTTTGGTTTTGCGCTCCGATCAACCTTCTGCAGCGCAGGCATCGGCTGCCTCTGGTTGAGGTAGAGCTGCAACACAGTCAACAGGTTCTGTGTTGTATAATATAAAGCAAGGGCCGCTGCAAAGTTGTAGCAGAATACGATAAAAATGATGGGCGTGAACATCATCATTCGTTGCTGGGTGGGGTCGCCGCTCTTCGGCGTCAGGTGAGTCATCCAGAAGCTTGTTCCCGCCATGATCAACGGCAGGACGTTGATCGGAATGGTGAAGCCGAGCAGGGCCAATCGCGCGACCGTATCGGGTTGGGATAAGTCATGAATCCAGAGGAAATGCGCGTTCCGTAGCTCGACCGCCTGTCGCAACATCGTAAACAGGCCAAGGAAAATCGGAATCTGGATGACCATTGGCAAACAACCGCCCACGGGGTTGATGCCGTACTCTTTGTACATCTTCATCAGCTCCGTGTTCATCTTCGTCGGATCGTCCTTGTACTTTTCGCGGAGCTCCTGCATTTTCGGCGACAAAGCGGACATCTGTCTGGCTGAACGCGTGGCCTTGTTTTGAATAGGCCACAGAATGGCCTTCACGATGACGGTTAGGGCAAAAATCGCGGCGGCATAATTGCCGAGAAAACTGTGCAGCGTGTTCAGTGCGTTGAGCAACGCCTGGCAAACGATTTTGAAGATGCCGAACTCCATCACCTCCGCCTCGTTGTGCGAAAGCGTGGCGAGCCGATGATAAAGCTTCGGGCCGGCGTAAATTTGGAACTGCGCTGTGTAGGACTGCCCCGGACCAAGGTTGAATCCTGGCATTCCCATGGCTCCTTCGATCCCGCCGACTTTGATTTCAGGCCAGCGGGTGACATCGAAACGGCGGCCCCAAACCGCGTTCGCTTTGCCGTTCAACGGCGTGATCAACGTGGCGAAGAATTGGTCGCTAACCGCCACCCATTCCGCCGGTGCAATTCTTTGTTGGTAAAAAGATTGCGGTGCTCTTTGGCCAAGACCGAGAAAGCCGTTGCCGCCAGCGAACCATCCGACGTCGATTCCTTTTGCTTTGCCGTCTACGCACCAGACCAGTCGTGTATAAGTCGGATAATCCTTCGGATGAATGGGCATCGCCGAGCCAAGCTCCATGAAGTATCCGGGATTCACATACGGACCGGCACCGTCGTTTCGAAATTCCACATCCAAGTGCGCGATGTAGTTATCCTTTTTCTCGTTGCCGGCGAACGCGAATTTTTTGCGGGTCGTCACCTGATCCGGGCTAGTAGCTTCGAATAACACGGCGTCGCCTTCACGCCGCATCTTGTATTCCGGAAACTGCGGGGCGTTCGGATCAGTAACGATCGCGCCGATTGGCGCATGTTCTTCGGAATTCAGCGTTACGCGACTGTTTCCCTCCGCCAGATGGTTTAGCAACACGGCTTTGGCGATGCCGCCGCCCCGGTTAGTCAGCTGCAATTCGAGATCGGAATTGCGGATCGTTTCCGTGGTCTCCGCGAATCCGGGAGCGGTGGCCGAAGATTGGGCCGGCGCCGCGGGAGTCGCCGCCGTAGCAGCGGACGGCGAAGGCGCGTTGGAAGCCGACGGAGCCGGACTAGCCGGCAACGGCGAGAGCGTCGCCGTGGCAGAAGCGCCGGCAGAGGCCGAGGCTGTGACCGGGTGGGGGCGAACTTGCTTGAACGAATAAATCTCCCAGACCACCAGCCCGACGATGCAAAGCGCGACAGCAATCCATGCAGTTCGATCCATAAGATCTGAGGTGCCCTCTATTCACAAGTCACTTGCGCAACGGCTCCCCTACGAGCGTTGCGCGGCGGCACTGGGTCGTGCCCGGCGCCACCCCATGGGTGGCAGCGTCCCAACCGTTTGACTGCGAGCCAAAGTCCCACCAGCAACCCGTGGGTTTCCATGGCCTCCATACAGTAATGAGAACATGTCGGCTCAAACCGGCATCCACTGGCTGGACCGCCGAGCCAGGCAAGCACCGGCGAAATGGCGATTTGATAGGAACGAATGACCAGCCGAAAGAGCCGAAGCATCAGGGCGCTAGGATAGAAGCGCGGGTCGCCAGACGCAACCACTCATCTTCCAAGTGCGCATAGCTGGATCGCCCGGCGCGCGCAGAAAGGATGACAACCAACCAGAGGCCCGAGCGGATCTCGTGTTGATGCTTGCGAAGGATCTCGCGCAACCGCCGCCGGACGCGGTTTCGAACCACTGCGCCTCCGACTTTCCGGGACGCAATGATTCCGGCTCGCATGTTGGTGCCTTCAATCGCGGCGGGGACAACAGCCAAAGTCATCGATGAACCACGCCAGACTTCTCCGTGCTGGCGGACCCGTTCGAATTCGTCTTTGCGAGTGAGACGGCGCGCCTTCGGGAAAGTGAGAACGGTCGGAACGCTCATATCGATCGGGCTGCAGGTCGACTCGATTGCTGCGTCAACTTACCGGTCATCAGCATTCGTTGTTTGCGCCGCTTTGCGTCCGTACAGAAAAAATCTTCCCCACCCGAAGGTGGGGAAGATAATTTCAATTCGTTAACTACCCCGGATTACGGGCTCGGCGAAGAGCTCGTAGTGGTGGAGGTGGAACTGCTCGTCCCTGTTCCAGGTGACGAGGCGGTGGTGGTGTTCGAAGTGCTCGATGAAGACGAGGAACCGCCACCGGACGGCGACGATTTGTCGATCACCGTGGTATTGCTCTCACTCTTCTTCTCCCCGGGTGGGTTGGTCACCGTCGTTTCCTTTTGTTCGCAGGCAGCCAGGAAGGCCACGCCCAATAACAGGCAAATGTATTTCATCATACCATCCTATTCGGAACGAACACGTTAAGTGCGTGTCTACGGAGTCGGAGAAGCTGAACTTGTTGTTGTCGTCGTGCTGGTATCGGTGCTTGTGCTCGGGCTCGACGTGGTTGTTGTGCTGGTGGTGGTGTCTGAGGTGGTGCCGCTCGGGCTCGCCGCTGGCGCCGTCGTCTCAGTTTTCTGTTCGCAGGCCGCTAACAAAGCGGCACCGGCTAAGATGCAGAGGAATTTGTTCATAATGTGTGGAGTTGAGTTCGCAATATTGAGTTAATGCTGAATCGGGGCAAGCATCCTTTTCGAGCTTACCTTATATTTAAGTGCCTACAGTGGATTCTGATAGGCAATGCCGTGAGCNTCGGCCACTGCCTGGCAGGTGAGTTTTCCGGCTCTGGTGTTGATCCCGCCTGCTAGCGAAGGCTGCTTGCGGCAAGCTTCCTCCAAACCGAAATCGGCGAGCAGTTGAATGTAACGATACGTCACGTTGGTCAGTGCCTGGGTAGCGGTTCGAGCGTAGGCGGCAGGCATGTTCGCGACGCAATAATGCGTTACCCCTTCCTCCACGTAAACCGGGTCCACATGTGTGGTGGGCCGCGAGGTCTCAGCACAGCCGCCCTGATCGATCGAAATATCCACCAACACGCTGCCGCGTTTCATTTTTCGCAACATCTCGCGCGTGATCAGTTTCGGCGCTTTGGCACCGGGCAACAGCACCGCGCCGATGAGAAGGTCGCAGTCCGGCATCAACTCGTTGAGGTTCGCTTCGCTGGAATAAAGCGTGTGCAGATTATCCATCGCAAGGTCGAGAAACCGCAGCCGCTCGACGTCGATGTCGAGAATGGTGACATCGGCTCCCAACCCCTTGGCCATCCGCAGTGCATTGACGCCGGAGGTCCCTCCGCCGACCACTACTACGCGGCCGGGCAACACTCCCGGTACACCGCCGAGCAGCACGCCGCTGCCGCCGTTGTGTTTGGCCAGGTAATTCGCGCCCATCACGACCGACATCCGGCCTGCCACTTCGCTCATTGGTTCGAGCAAGGGCAGCCGATTGTTCACTTGAATCGTTTCGTAGGCGACGCCGGTTACGCCGGATTGAAGTAGCGCTTCGGTTAACGGTTTGCTGGCCGCGAGATGAAGATATGTGAAAAGAATCTGGTCCTTACGCAGCAGCGGAAACTCAGCTTTGAGGGGCTCTTTGACCTTCACGATCATGTCGGCCCTGGCGAAAACCTCTTCCGCGCGCTCCACTATTTCGGCGCCAGCCTTCGCGTAATCCTCGTCGGGATAACCAGCTCCGAATCCGGCATTCTTCTGGACAACGACCGAATGCCCGCGCCGTTTCAGTTGTTGTGCAAGTGATGGCAGGAGAGCGACGCGTTGTTCCTGCTCTTTAATCTCCTTGGGTACGCCGATGATCATTGAGGGGTGTAAGTGAAAAGCGACGGCGGACGACTGACAAGCTTCAAATGGCGACCGACACCGAATGGCGACACGCCGTTGGACAACCTGTCAGGCATCAGCCAACGCTTGTCACTGATTTAGTTCAATGATGGATCATCTGGCGCGGCGGACATGAGTTTGTACCATGGACCCATGCTGCGCATGATGTTGAACCAGAGTTTCGGCAGATTCGCAGTTTTCAGGGTTGCCTCAGTCGGTTTGTGGATGATCCAGGCGTTTTGTTTCATCTCTTCTTCCAACTGGCCGCCGCCCCATCCGGCGTAACCGACAAACGCACGGATCGATTCCGGATCATGGCCGATCAACTCGTTCGCCTGTTCGATCCCAACGTTGTGATTCAGTTTGAGTCCGTCGCCCTTCTCCCATTCCAGAGCCGCGAACATCAGTTGGTTCTTGCCTACGGGACCGCCGATATAAACGGGCACCTCGGCCAGTGCCGCCGGCGCTTCTTCGGTAACGAGATCCCCAACCTGTTTGTCGAGAGGCCGATTTAAGATGACACCTAACGCTCCGTCATTTGAATCGTGTGCGGAAATGAACAGGACCGTTCGACGAAAATTCGGATCCAACAGGGTAGGATGCGCTACCAGCATCATCCCTGTCAGATTGCGCGGTATGTCTCCCGCCACATTGCGCATCAAAAACTAAAACGCGCCTCGGTGCCTTTCGCAAGTAATGAGCATGCGGCTCGGTTTCGCGGGCAACGGGGCAAGCGCTTCTATTTTGTAGCGGCGGTCTCTGACCGTCGCACTATTTCCCTGCTTCGATCGAAGTTCTTAACTGCCCAGCCCGCCCC
>C688J18823_10001260_pt1 | contig 15597 bp, 14 predicted proteins | sample HopSoiMetagenom1_FD_18823 | JGI IMG/M metagenome (IMG submission 18823)
CGGAATCGGCCAAGCCGAGCACGAATTCATAGAACGGCGTTGCTCTCACGATCGAATAAGGGCGCCCCGAATCGTTGATCAGGTTTTCCTGAGCTGCCTTCGCGGTGTTGTAGCCGCTGTCGGGCATGATCTGCGCACCCACCACGGACAACGCGACGTGGTGTTTGACTCCCGCTTCCCGTTCAGCAGAGAGAAGGTTCGCCGTCGCGGTCGTGAAGAAGTGCCTCACCGGCTCATCGTCGAACAATGGCGAATCGGCGGCGTCGACGAGGACGTCCGCGCCGGCGACCGCGTTGGCGAGGCCTTCACCGGTGAGTGAATCGACACCTGACCGCCGAGAGGCGGCGATCACGTCGTGTCCCTGCGCGCTGAGTTGGGCCGCTACTTTCGAGCCGATCAGCCCATGACCGCCGATGATTACGATCTTCATGATGAACCTTTCAGGGTTGCGTTTCACTGTTGACTGCGGCGTCGTGAGACCGATGACTTGGTCGCACGGGAAAGGTTTGGCACACCGCCGATTTCGGTCGCTCGGCTGATTCCCTCACCGAAGTCTGGTCCTGCGAGGTATTCCGGGGCGCCCTCGGCCTCTGGCTGCGCGCTGATGAGCTCGAGGCCGAGGTCGCGCAGCCGGTCGAGGAGTCCGTAAAGTTGTGACTGGTCTTTGACTTCGCCGGTGAACACGGTGTTGACGGGCCCGCTGTGCAGGGTCATCCCTTCCAGTGCCGCCGCCAGTCGCTCGGACAAGCGACCGCGAACGCAGATCTGGTACCTCGTCGGCTCCACTTGTACCTCCGCTCGCCAGCTATTGAGCCAGCATTCATCGACGCGGGGTGAGGAGACATCACCCGTCAACCGATTCACCCGGGTGAGCTGTGCCCGAGAAGCACGCGCAAGGTCTGAAATCGCCCCGGCGCTGATGCGGCCCGCGCAGATAAGAGCAGCTGTCTGACGGAGTCGCCGCGAGCGCACAGGTAGCAAACTGAGGCGGCAACCTGGAGGAGGACGAACCCCTACACTAACTGCAGCGCTAGCGGCAGCGAGAACTGTGGACGACACAACGTGGAGGCCTTCCGCCCGCCGGATACATGCTGGTGGGCGGCGGTTCGTATGAGCACCGCCAGAGCATCGGGGAACGTGCGCATACCGCCGATTCGTGGGCGTGCGGACGAGCTGGAAGTGATCGAAGCGCTGATCGCGGCGGTCGCGCACGGGCGCGGGGGAACGCTGGTCATTGAGGGACCGCCGGGGATCGGGAAGAGCCGCCTGTTGACCGAAGTCTTGGCGCTCGCCGATAAGGCAGGCGTTCGGTCGCTATTCGGTGAGGCGTTTGAGTACCAGCAGTCGGTGCCGTTCTTCTCGTTGTTTATGGCGACTTTGCGTGCGGATCCGCCGGTCGGTGACGCTGAGGGGTTGCGTAGGTTGGGCGGCTCGGCGGATCTGCGGTATTGGGTGGTGCACGATTTGGCCGACGCCATTCATGCTGCGGCTGCGCAGACCCCGCTGGTGATCTTGTTGGAGGACATCCACTGGGCCGATAACGGCACGTTATTGGCGTTGCGGTCGTTGGCTGTGCGCCAGGATGCGGCCGTGTTGTGGGTGTTGACCGCCCGTCCGGGGATTGGTGAGCCGGCGATGCAGGAGACGATGTCGGTGCTGCAGCGGGCGAATACGACATTCTTGCGGCTGGCGGCCATCGCGCCGGACGCGGTCGCCGACATGGTGCAGGACGCGGTGCGGGCAAAGGCTGATGTGTCGTTGCTGAATCTGGCCGCCAAAGCGCACGGAAATCCTTTTCTGGTCACTGAGCTGGTGGGAGGGCTGGGCGAGGAGGACCGGCTGGCGGTGTCCGGGGGACGTGCGGTGGTCACCGGGGAGGGGTTGCCGCGGCGTTTGGGCGCCACGATGCACCAGCGGCTTGATCTGCTCTCTGGCGAGGCGTCAGAGGTGGTGCGGGTGGCGGCGGTGCTGCCGGATCGGTTTTCGGCTGGGCTGTTGGCCGCGATGTTGGACCGGTCGCCGGTGTCGTTGCTGTCGGCGCTGGAGGGGGCGGTGCGCGCGGATCTGCTCATCGAAGATGGTGAGCAGTTGAGGTTTCGGCATGACTTGTTGCGTGAGGCAACCCGGCACTCGTTGCCGCAGTCGTTGCGTCGGGCGATGGAGCGCCAGTCGGCGTCGGTCATGCTGGGGATGGGTGCGGCACCGGCCGAGGTGGCCACCCAGTTGGCGCGCAGCGCTGAGCCCGGAGACCGGGAGGCGGTCGACGCGCTGCGCGAAGCCGCGCAGTCGGTGGGCCACAGCGATGCCAGTGCGGCCGCGGACCTGAGCAAGCGCGCCCTAGAGCTATTGCCCAGCGACGATCTTGACTACGGCTCACTCGTCGCCGACACCGTTAAGTGGCTCAACCGAGCCACCCGCTACGACGAGGCCGAAGAATTGGCCGTCGTGGCGCTCGCGGAGGCAGCCTCGCCCGAAGTCGAAGCCGAGATCCGCCTCCGGCTTCCGACGCACACCGAGCACAGCACCCCGTGGCGGGTAGAAGAGCACCGCCGAGCGCTGCAGTTGAGCGGCATCAGCGAGGTCACCCGGGCACGGCATCTGGCGTGGTTGGCCTACAACCTTGTGTTGCAGGACAAAAGCGGGCAGTGGCGCACTGCAGCCGACGAAGCTGCCGCCGCTGCGGCAGCCACCGGTGATCTCGAGGCCACCATCATGGCCGAGGTCACCCACGCTTTGCTCGATTCTGGTGAGGGGTACACGTCGCGCGCACTGGCCCGCCTCGAACAGCTTCGCCCACTCGCCTACACGAATGAAACAGCGTTGGCACATGCCTATACCGGGATGTACCACGCAAACCTGCTGGCAGTGGTGGGCCGATTGGACGAGGCGACCGTCCGGGTCGCCGAAGGCATAGCCCAAGCCGGCCGGGAAGGTAACGCGTTGGCCCTCGCCACCTGGGCCGTCTACAGCGGGTGGGTCCACCTCGCTGCGGGCCGGCTGTCGGCCGCTCGCGATGCGGCTGATTCTCTGCCGCCCCCACACCCGACAGGCGCGACCGAGCAGGACGTCCACCGTATGCTGATCCTTGCCGAGGTGGCGGCGCACACCGATGACCGGAACTTGTTGCAGCAGACGGCCAATGATGCACGCGATGCCCACTCCATCGGTTCACCTGGCCAACGTCGAGCATCAGCCTATGTGCTGGCGCGGGCGGCGTGGTACCGCGACGACGTTCATGAAGCAGCGCGTTGGCTTAGCGACATCAACCTGCTGGGGACACCCCTTTTCCCCCATGCATTGGTTCGGCTGGCCTTGGGTGCGCGGGTGGCCTCGGCGGCCGCTGATGCCGGTTTGCGCGCGCGGGTGTTGCAGGCTACCGAGGTGCTGGAGCGTGAACGGCCTGTGGTGCCGCTGTTGGCGGCGGTGGCCGGATATGCCCGCGGGATACTGGAACGTGACGTGCATGCGCTGGTGGCTGCTGCGGGGTTACTTGAGTCGTCGGAGCGTCCGCTTCTTTATGCTGGCGCCGCCGAGGACGCTGGTGCTGAACTCGCGCGCACCGGGCGCACTGATCCGGCGATCGAGCAACTCACTGCCGCATTCGACACGTACACCCAGCATGAAGCCATCGCGGATGCGCGCCGGGTCGGCCGCGAGTTGCGCCGCCTGGGTGTGGAACGGCGCATCGTCGCGCAGCCGAGGGCCAAAACGGGCTGGGACAGCCTCACCGACGCCGAGCTCAAGGTCATCAACCTCATCGCAGAGGGCGCGACCAACCGCTCTGTCGCGCAACAACTGCACCTGTCCCCGCACACCGTGAAGACGCATCTTCACAACGCCTTCGCCAAGCTCGGCGTCACGTCCCGAGCCCAATTGGCTCAGCACATGCGCCGGGCTCATTGATCGACAGCAAATCGAGACGTGACCTGCGCGGGCCTACAATGACGTGCGCAATGGCAGTCCGGTAAACGGTAGACNGGACACCCGATGAGGCCTTCAACCGGCCTTTTTGACACGGGCGGTCAGCGCCTGTCCACTTCGCCGATTCGTGGGCGGGCGGGCGAGTTGACGGTGATCGGCGCGCTGATTTCTGCGGTGGCTCAGGGGCGCGGCGGTGTGCTGGTCATCGAGGGGCCGCCCGGCATCGGGAAGAGCCGCATGTTGACCGAGGTCTTGGCGCTGGCCGAGAAGGCCGGTGTCCGGACACTGTTCGGCGAGGCATTCGAGTATCAGCAAACGGTGCCGTTTTTCTCGCTGTTCATGGCGACCCTGCGCGCGGACCCGCCTGTCGGCGACGCCGAGGCGTTGCGCCAGCTGGGCGGCTCGGCGGATCTGCGCTACTGGGTGGTGCACGATCTGGCCGACGCGATTGATGCAGCGGCCGCTGAAACCCCGTTGGCAATTGTGCTGGAGGACATTCACTGGGCCGATAACGGCACGCTGCTGGCGCTGCGGTCGCTAGCCACCGTGCGCCCCGATGTCGCGGTGTTGTGGGTGCTGACCGCCCGTACCGGCGCCGGCGGGCCGGCGATGCAGGAAACCTTGTCGGTGCTGCACCGCGCGGACGCCACATTCATGCGATTGGCGGCCATCACGCCTGAAGCGGTCGCCGACATGGTGCAAGATGCCGTGCGGGCGAACGCGGATGTGTCGCTGCTCAATCTGGCCGCCAAGGCGCACGGAAATCCGTTTCTGGTCAGCGAGCTGGTCGGGGGGCTGGGCGAGGAGGACCGGCTCACTGTCGACGGCGGACGTGCGGTGGTCACCGGCGACGCGTTACCGCGACGTTTGGGCGCGACGATGCGCCAGCGACTGGATCTGCTCTCCAGCGAGGCGTCGGAGGTGGTGCGGGTGGCAGCGGTGCTGCCGGATCGGTTCTCCGCCGGCTTGCTGGCCGCGATGCTGGACCGGTCGCCGTCGTCGTTGACGTCGGCGCTCGAAGAGGCAGTACGCGCGGATCTACTCGTGGAAGACGGTGAGCGGCTGAGGTTTCGACACGACTTGCTGCGCGAGGGCACCCGGCAGTCCTTGCCGCAATCATTGCGCCGAGCGATGGAACGACAATCCGCGTCGGTCATGCTGAGGATGGGCGCGACACCGGCCGAAGTGGCCACCCAATTGGCGCGCAGCGCCGAGCCCGGGGACCGGGAGGCGGTAGACGCGCTGTGCGAAGCCGCGCAGTCGGTGGGCCACAGCGATGCCAGTGCGGCCGCGGACCTGAGCAAGCGCGCCCTAGAGCTATTGCCCAGCGACGACCTTGACTACGGCTCATTCGTCGCCGACACCGTTAAGTGGCTCAACCGGGCGACCCGTTACGACGAGGCCCAGTCGCTTGCCGACAGGGCGCTCTCCACGGAGCTGTCTCAAGACGACGAAGCCGAGATTCGGTTGCGGATGGCTGCGGGCACAGAGGACCCGGAGCAGCGCATCGCGCAGATCCGCCGGGCGTTGCAGTTGGTCGGTATCAACGACGCGACCAGGGCGCGCCATCAGGCTTGGTTGGCCTACTTCGAGGTGGTCAACGGCCTGCATGTGGATGCCTCGGCAGCCAGCGCGGCCGCAGCTGCGGCCAGCGCGACCGGTGATTTGGAAGCCCGCATCGTCAGCGACACCGCGCTTGCCCTGATCGACTATCAGGACGGTTACGCGGTGCACGCCCTTGCGCGGATGGACGAGGTAGATGTGCTGACGCGCAGCGGCGACGCGGCCTTCGGTGGCGTATACGCGGCAAAGCGTCGCGCAGCGCTGATTGTTGGCACGGGCAGCTTGAGGGAAGCCTGGGAGCAGGTTGCCGAAGGTACCGAGAAAGCACATCGCGAACGCAACGCTATGGCGCTTCCCGGTTGGACCCACCTGGGCGGGATGGTTCATGCGGCGGCGGGCCGCTTGGGTGCAGCTCGTGACACCATCGAGGCGCTGCCACGGCGCGAATGGGCGAACAGAACTGAGGTCAACATTGAGCGCATTCTCGTTCTGGCGGAGGTGGCCGCGCGGACAGGTGACCGAAAATTATTGCAGGAACTGGTATCTGAAGCGCTGGAGTTGTATCGCAGCACCTCGCCCTTGTTGTCCTGCGGCGCGGCTTACGTAGTCGCGCTTGCCGCGTGGCACCGCGGCGACCTTCACGATGCGGTGCGCTGGCTCGGGAGCCAGAACGCGCGTGTCATCACACCGCTGTGGCCTAACGTGTTCGACCAGGTCATCTTGATGTCGCGGGTGGCGTCAGTCGCCGGCGACGCCGGCCTGCGCGGTCGGGTGCTGCAGAGCATCGAGGTGCTGGAACGCGAGCGCTCCGGAGTGGCGTTGTTCGCGGCGGTCGCCCAGCAGGCCCGGGGAATCCTCGAACGTGACGCTGATGCGTTGTTGGAAGCGGCCACCGCGTTGGCCGGGTGGCGTCCGCTTCTTTACGCCGGTGCCGCTGAGGACGCCGCGGCTGAATTAGCCCGCGCCGGAGCCGATGCGGAGGCGATCGAGAGCCTCCATCGGGCTTTCGACACGTTCGTGGAATGCGAAGCGATCGCCGATGCGCGGCGGGTCGGCCGCGAGTTGCGCCGCCTGGGTGTGGAACGGCGCATCGTCGCGCAGCCGAGGGCCAAGACGGGCTGGGACAGCCTCACCGACGCCGAGCTCAAGGTCATCAACCTCATCGCAGAGGGCGCGACCAACCGCTCTGTCGCGGAACAACTGCACCTGTCCCCGCATACCGTGAAGACGCATCTTCACAACGCCTTCGGCAAGCTCGGCATCACGTCCCGAGCCCAACTGACGCAGCTCGTACGCCGCTCGGATGGCCAGTCCCGCTAGCTATACACCGACCCGCCCTTGAAGATCAGCCGCTGGGCGATGGAGCGGCGGTGCCCACGGTGCCAACGTAGTCATTGAGTTCGGGATCGCCGCGACCGCCGTCGCTCCACCCGAAACCCACGTCGGCGAGCGACGACACAGCGGAATCGAGACACAAATGATGAGCACAGTGCTGGGAATGTTGATGATGATGCCGGTGGTGTTCGGTGTCGGTGGGTACGTCTTGGTGGCCCGACGACCATGAGCACCCCCAACGGGCAACGCAGCCGGGCGACTGCGGTAATCGCGGACAACCCATCCGATCTATTAGAGTCTCCGCGACTGCCGGGCAAAACCAGCCCGGGCGGCCCAGCGGGGAACGACGGGGATGCCGAAAAACCGGCGCCCACCCCCGATGCGCCAACTCCGAGCGTTCCCGCCCGGACGCCGGGTTCAACGGATTCGCGGAGTTCAGACGTGATCGGCTCAGATGGACACGGCGACGCGGGCGTCGGAGAAGGCGCCGAGCGAGCAGTTTTGCTCGCCACCAAAGTGCACGTCCCGGCCATGGGGGGACAGCTCGTTCACCGTGGCGCCCTGCTAGGCGCCCTGTCGGCGGGACGACGCAAACTGACGCTGCTGAGTGCGCCCGCGGGCTGGGGCAAGACGACATTGTTGGCGCAATGGGCTTTGGGTGCGGGCGAGGAGCAGCGGTTCGGCTGGCTGTCACTTGATCGTTCCGACAACGACCCGGTGTGGTTCTGGATGTACGTGGTCGCCGCGCTGCAGACGGTCAGTCCCGGGATAGGGTCTCGAGCGATCGAACTCCTGCAGATGGGCGCCGATCCGGTGCAGGTCGTTCTGCCGACCCTGATGAACGATCTCGATGCGACGGCCAGCCCGATCGTGCTCATTCTCGATGACTACCACCTGGTGGTGAATCGAGCGGTTCATGACCAGGTGGCATTCGTCATCGACCGGATGCCGGCCAATCTTCGATTGGTGCTGGCCACTCGATCCGATCCGATGTTGCCGTTGGCGCGACTCAGGGCCGGCGGTGATCTCGTCGAGATGCGAAGCGCCGACCTACGTTTCGAGGCTATTGAGGCACACCATCTGCTTAACGACGTACTCGGGCTGGATTTGGCTGACGAGGATGTCCAGCTGCTGCACCGACGCACCGAAGGATGGGCCGCGGGCCTCTACCTTGCCGCCCTCTCGCTTGCCGGGCGTCGTGATGCAGCGGCGTTCATCACGACGTTCGCAGGCGACAACCGCCATATCGTCGACTACTTGATGGCCGAGGTCCTCGACAGTCAGCCAGTGCAAATGCGCAGCTTCCTGCTGCGCACGTCGGTCCTGAGACGACTCAGCGGTGCGCTGTGCGACGCGGTGCTGCAAACCTCGGGCTCGGCCTCGATGCTGGAGAGAATCGAGCGCGAAAACTTGTTTGTGGTGCCCCTGGACATGTCGCGTCGCTGGTACCGGTATCACCACCTGTTCGGCGAGTTGCTGCGCGCCGAGTTGCAGCGCATCGAGCCCGATCTTGTTGCGGGTCTGCACCGACGAGCGGCGGCCTGGTTCGAGGCCGAGGGCCTTGTCGACGAGGCAGTGCGCCACCTGGCCGCTGCCGGTGACTTCGCCGAGTGTGCTGATCTCATCGCCGCCGACTGGGTCAATGAGTTCAACGGCGGCGGCCTGTCAACTGTCTCCGGCTGGCTCGATCTGCTTCCAACCGATACCGTCCTTCACGACCCGCGGCTGAGCGCGGCACGGGCCTGGATCGCGTTGAATGTTGGCCAGTTCGATGACGCGCGCGTGTGGATTGAGGCGATCGAAGCCGCGGCTGACACCGTCGATCACAGCAGCCTCGGCGCTGAACTCTTCGCCTTGCGTGAGGTCCACGCGTTCAAGACGGGTGACCTCGCCGCAGCACTCGAGGCGGCTCGCCTCGCGATCACCCTCGACTTCGACAACGCACTGCAGGCACGGTCGGCCGCCTGCTGCATCTACGGATCCGCGCTGTATTTCTCGGGCAGCATCGACGAGGCCCAAGCCACCTTCCGGCGGGCCGCGCAGCTGACTGAGAAGATCGGCGATCGGCGACGCCGTATCTATGCGCTGGGTTATCTCGCGCTGATCGCGGCCGAATCTGGTCAGCTCGCACATGCCGAGGACCAGATTCGTCGCGCGACCGGCAGCAGCAGCGACCTCGCCGAGGGCGAGCACTTCATCAACGCAATGGTGCCGTTAGCGGCGGCCACCGTCCTCGATGTGCGTGGCGACACGACTGCCGCCGCAGACGCAGCTCACCTGGCTGTCGGCTTGGCCCGCAAGGGCGGAGGAATTCTCGAACTCGCCAAGGCGCTGGTCGTCAGGGCCAAAATCCTTGAGCGCCTTGGTGATCAGGAGACCGCGGCCGCGAGCCGCAGCGAGGCCAGCGCACTGCTTCGAGGTTGCGCGGACGCCGATATAGCGCAAAGGGTGCTCCCGACGGCCCAGCACCGCAAAAGCGTCGCGGTCAGTTCGCGCAACGATCGCGGCCCGGTCGCCGAAGAGCTCACCGCCAAAGAACATGAAGTCCTTCGGCTGCTGGCCACCAGATTGTCGCGACGTGAGATCGGGCAGCGCCTCTACGTCTCACTGAACACCGTGAAGACGCACCAGCGCGCGCTGTACCGCAAACTCGGTGTTGAGAACCGCGCCGCCGCTGTCGCCCGCGCCCGCGAGCTCGGCCTGCTCTAACCCGCAAAGCGACACCCGGGCCAAGCCAGTCCCGTTCCAGATCGCGACGGGCGCAAACAATTCCGCCGTGATCACCCGGGTGAACAGGCCGTAAGGGTGACGACCAGTCACCCCGCCCGATGGAAGTCTCATCGATAGCAGCCGCGGACCGGCTATGGCTCCATCGGCACAACGAAGGGCCGGCCGCTGCGCGGCGCGGCGGCCGGGTCACGAAGGAATCGATGACACCCAAACGGCGGCCCGCCACGGACAAGGCCCGGGAAGGAACCAGGACATGTCTTCGGACGTCGACGCACAATGTTTGGCATCGGATCGACCATCTAACGGGACCGCGCTGATGAGCCGCCCGGCTGCTGTTCGCGCCGCGATCGGTCACAGCGCCCTCGACCAGCAGTGTCAGCTCGGGTTCCTGGACATCGGATTCCGGTGCTCCCTGCCGGCGGTGGCGTACGTGGAATTTCACATGGTTGGGCATTGCCAACGGTTCGACTGTGATGCGCACGGTAATGCCTGCGGTGTCGTGTGTGCCGATCATCTGGACGCACTGGACTACACCGCGCAATGCACGGCGGCCGAGATGCAACCCACCGCGCTGAGGAGACTATTCAAGCGTGTCGGGCAATGCCCGCCATGCGGCAAAACAATGCTCAGCGCATCCGACATCCTGCAAGCCGTGGTGGCACTTTGATGCCAAACGCATATGCCTCAGGGGTTCACTGCCGCGTCGCACGGGTTTACGCCGCCAGCCATCGGGTCGCAGGCTCGCCACGTCCGCCAACCCCGCAGTCCGGCCTGAGATGACTGCCACATTGACGCCGTCCACGACGCAGAGACCGGCTGGGGCGTCATCGTTGGCGCCGACCACGGTTGACTTGTCGATCATCTCCGACGCGGACATGGCGTGGATGCTCGCCGATGCGGCCGATACGTGTCTGACGGGCCATGAACGCACCATGACATTCGTCGAATTGGGCTGTGGGGAACATCATCTCGCGATCGAGCGGATCCTGAACGCGATTATGTCAAGACCTATGATGCTGCCATTGGCGCTAGTTGAGCGGCTGACCCGCTGGCTGGACGGCTACGCCGGCAGCCCGGAAGAGCCACATCTGCGCACGATGGTCGCTGACGTTCACGCACAGCAATTCCAGCCGGTTCCATTGCGAGGCCAACAGGGATTGCGTGACGATTCACGGCGCACGCCCGCGCCTGCATGCAGCAGTAGCGTCCCGCGACGGAGGCACGCATGACCCGGGAACTACTGCACGCCGACGCGGCCCGGCATTGCGTCAGCAGCAGCTCCCAGCCGTGCGCACCGGTAACATCCGCCCCGACGCCCGGCGCCATGTTCCCGGAACGTCTCGACGCCACCAACCCATCGCGCCGACAGCGAGCAGCTCTGTGCGAGCGAAACACATTGTGGCGCTTGATAACCGTACGCCGCCCCTCGCTATCCGGCAACGCAACCGGCTCGGCGTCACGTTGATGCGGGGGGCAGGGCGAATTCGTGACGTCGTCATCGTCGGATCAGGTCCCGCCGGCTACACGGCGGCGATCTATGCCGCACGATCGGGACTCGACACCCTGGTCGTCGAGGGCCATCTGCCCGGCGGTGCCCTGATGGCCGCAGGGCAGATGGACAATTACCCCGGCTTTTGTCGGCCCGTGTGCGGACCCAGCCTCGCCAGCGCGATGCGGGCACAAGCACATCGTTTCGGTGCCGAGTTCCACTCCGGTGACGTCGACGGGTTGGATCTGCAAGGTGAGGTCAAGTCGGTCGCCATCGACCACGACCTGCGTCACGCTTTTGCGCTGATCCTCGCGATGGGCGCCGTCAACCGGCCCCTCCACGTGCCCGGGGAGGGCGAGCTGCAAGGCAAAGGAATCAGCACCAGCGCCAAAAGCGACGGGGGGCACTTCGCCGGGCGCGAGGTCGCCGTCGTCGGTGGCGGCGACGCCGCCACCGAGGAGGCCCTGTTTCTAGCGCCGCTGGCCCGCCGGGTGACCGTCATTCACCATCGGCCCCGACTGCGCGCATCGACTGCCATGGTTACCCGGCTGCGCGCTCAGCCCAATGTCGTTGTCCTGGACTCCACCGAAGTGCTCGCCGTAAAGGGTCGACACCATGTCACCGGCCTGCGGATGCGTAACGCGCTCACCGCCGCCGAGCATGACATTGACCTGGCCGCTGTGTTCGTGGCCATCGGTCAGATTCCTCGCACTGATCTGCTGGTGGGGCTGGTTGACCTCGACGCCCGCGGCTATGTGCTGACCCGCGACGGCGGCGGCACCCAAACCCACGTAGATGGGGTCTTCGCTGCCGGCGACCTCATCGATCGCCGGTACCGCCAGGCGATCACCGCCGCTGCCAGCGGTTGCCAAGCCGCGCTCGATGCGCATCGCTGGATCACCCAATCGCACAGTGTCACAACCACTGTCACCATCAGAAAGGGCCAAGCACCGACATGACTCAGTCCCATTCGATCACGGTCACCGACGCCTCATTTAAGGCGGACGTCCTCGAAAGCACCATGCCCGTACTGGTGGACTTCTGGGCGCAGTGGTGTGGTCCCTGCCGCGCCGTGGCACCAGTGCTCGAACAAATCGCCGCCGAAAACGCGGAACGCCTCACCGTAGCCAAGCTCGACGTTGACGCCAATCCGTTGACCGCTCAGCAATACCAGGTGGTGTCCATCCCGACCCTGATCGTGTTCAAGGATGGTCAGCCGGTCACCCGCATGGTCGGCACCCGCGGAAAGTCGGCCCTCCTTAGCGAACTCAGCGACTATCTCTGAACCGTTCGCAGGAGCGTGCGCGCCAGACTCGACCCAATCCCGATTTCCGTCTCGGTGGATCGGAGTCCGCGTCGGGTTCTCACCCGGGTGAATGACGCAGTGGGCGACGACAACCCGCCCCTCTGGACGGCACGATCATTGCCCAGGGATCAGCGCGGATTTGACGGTGTCCTAATCGGGCAGTGGACCGCGCTGGGCGGCATCGACGAGATGGTGAATGGAGACCGCACTGATGGAGAACGCTGAGTTCGATGACGTAGCAGCCCATCTGCTGGAACCAGAAGAAAGTCTGGATTCAGAACAGACTGGCATCGACCTCGACGAGGGCTATTCGCCCCCGGAACGCCCGCGTGAACTCGGGGCCTGGGGGCTGACCGCCAGCGAAGCGCGCAGGCATGAAAGTCTGGCACGCCGGCTGGCCCGTGAGGTACCCGACGTGACTGACCGGTGGGACGGCGACGGAATCGGTGACATCGCCGACAGCGACGGAGAGCCTATCGACGATCAGGTCGGCGGCACCCGTGCAGGTCGGCTGGTCGCCTTCGGCGTTGACCCGACAGATCCCACAAGCGATTACCGCGCCCACGATGTCGGGATCGACGGCGGCGCCGCGTCGGCTGAGGAAGCAGCGATGCATATCATCGCCGATGAAGACACCTTCGGCCGGAATCGGCTTTAATCCGTGGCTCACATACGCGAAATCATCGAAGGCCAGACCGCGCAAGCTGTCGAGGCAATGCTCTTGCTCAGGCCTCGCTGGAAGACCGTCGACGCCGTCATTCACTTCATCGACACCAAGCTTCGGCCGACGGGCTATCGGCTGGTCGGTGCGTTCGAGCATTCCTCGGGCACGGCGACATCAATCATTGGTTTCCGTGAGTTGTGGTCGACTGCACACGGGCACTACATGTACATCGACGATGTGAGCACACTAGAGACCGCCCGTGGCAACGGACTTGCCGACGAACTCATCCGGTGGGTAATCGCTGATGCCAAGCGTCGCCGATGCGACGGAGTCCATCTGGATTCAGGCGTTGGGAGCGATCGGGCAGCCGCACATCGGCTGTACATGCGGAACCACATGCGGATCTCAGCCCATCACTTCTCGCTCGAAGTCGACACCTGACAAATCCGCATATCGCACCAGTAATGCACGAATCTACGACCGTAACCGGTTTCGACGGTTTGGCCGCGGCCCGCACATCGATCTCGGGGTCTTGGTGTGGCCGATTTGACGTGGACCCTTTTGCGCAGCTCCGATTGCACTGCGTCGAACCAAGATAACTGTTCAGCGACGCGTCGTGACATCGGTCTGTCCTCACCCGGGTGAATGAGGGTGCTGGGTGAAGACAGTTCACCCCGGGCCGGGACAGGCTTAATTTTCGACAGACCTGCACGGCGGTCACCGATTGTTTCGGTGCCACACCACACGACGTTCAGCACGGCCTAGCAGGTGAAGAAATCCCGGAAAGGAATTGCGCGATGGGCGCAGGGTTCGATGGTAAGAAGATTGTTGTCGTCGGCGGCAGTGCCGGCATGGGACGCCAAGCGGCACTGGACGTCATCGAGCGTGGTGGCAGCGCGGTGATCATCGGACGCTCGAAGGAGCGTGTCGATGACGCCGTGGCCGAGCTGACCAAGCGGCGGGGTCAAGCCTGGGGAATCGCTGCCGAGCTGACCGACCGATCCGCGGTTGCCGATGTGCAGCGCGAACTATCTGAGCGCCACGGCGACGCGACGCTGATGGTCAATGCCGCCGGCTACTTCATCCCAAAACCATTCTTGGACTACGACACCGAGTTCTACGACTCGTATCTCGACCTCAACTATGCGCTGTTCTTTCTCACCCAGACCGTGGTCGCCGGCATGGTGGCTGGGTCCGCGGGTGGGTCTATTGTCAATATCGGCGCCATGTGGGCGCATCAGGCCATCGGCGCGACACCCTCGTCGGGCTACTCCATGCAGAAGGCGGGGCTACATGCCCTCACTCACAATCTGGCGATCGAACTGGCCGAACATCAAATCCGTGTCAATGCCGTCGCGCCCGCGGTGGTGAAAACACCGCTCTACGAACGGTTCATCCCCAAAGACGAGATCGACGACACGCTCGCGACGTTCGCGCCACTTCATCCCCTGGGCCGCGTCGGCACCCCCACCGACGTGGCCAACGCAATCACCTTCCTGCTCTCCGAACAAGCAAGCTGGATCACCGGCACGATTCTCAACGTTGATGGCGGCATCATGGCCGGCCGCAACTAGCACCCCGGCCTAACGGCGGACGCAAACGCCGCACTCACCACAAGGAGCACCTCTGATGCACGATTACCATAAGAATCCCGCCGCAGGCGCCGCGTTGCGCCCCGAGCAGTACTACGTCACCCAAGAAAGCGGCACTGAACGGCCTTTCACCGGCGAATACCTCGACAACCACGAGCCGGGCATCTACGTCGACGTGGTGTCTGGTGAGCCGCTGTTCGCCTCGCTCGACAAGTTCGACAGCGGTACCGGCTGGCCAAGCTTCACCCAACCGATCGACGCCGACAACATCATCGAAAAGTCCGACCACCGCCACATTATGGTGCGCACCGAGGTGCGCTCACGCTACGGCGACAGCCACCTCGGGCACGTCTTCACCGACGGACCCCCGTCCAAGGGCGGCCTGCGCTACTGCATCAATTCCGCTGCACTGCGCTTCATCCACCGCGACAACCTCGAGACGGAAGGTTATGGGAACTACCTGAGCCTTTTCGAAACCACGGAAGTCCCAGTGCAGCAGAGTGATTCGCATGAACTCACGGAGCCGCGCCGATGACCACCAGCACCGCGATTCTCGCAGGCGGATGCTTTTGGGGCATGCAGGATCTCATCCGCCGGCTGCCCGGCGTGGAAGCGACCCGCGTCGGCTACACCGGCGGTGAGAACGACCACCCCAGCTACCGAAACCACCCTGGCCACGCTGAAGCGATCGAGATCACCTACGACCCCAACAAAACTGACTACCGGTCCCTGTTGGAATTCTTTTTCCAGATCCACGACCCGACAACAAAGAACCGCCAGGGCAACGACATCGGCACCAGCTACCGTTCGGCGATCTTCTACCTCGATGACGACCAGAAGCGCATCGCCTGCAACACCATCGCTGACATCGACGCATCGGGACGGTGGCCCGCGCCGGTGGTCACCGAGGTAACGCCGGCCAGTGACTTCTGGGAAGCCGAACTAGAACATCAAGACTATCTGCAGCGCTACCCCGGCGGCTACACCTGCCACTACG
>C688J18823_10001261_pt1 | contig 15591 bp, 13 predicted proteins | sample HopSoiMetagenom1_FD_18823 | JGI IMG/M metagenome (IMG submission 18823)
CCGATTCCGATCCAAGTCAGCCCCTGGTCGCCTGCCACCATCTGTCGGCGCACATCCGGCGGGAGATAGACAAAGTGGCCGGCGCGCAGCGGAATCTCTTCTCCGCCTGTCCGCAGTACGCCGTCGCCCGCGACTACCGCGTACACCTCTTCCTGATCGTTCCCAGTGTGGTCGTGCTCAGGTCCCTCCGCGCCCGCTGCCAGCTCGAGTTGATTGATCCGAAAACCGGCGACGCCGAGCTGGTCCGTCAACGCACGAAAGATCCCGTTCCGCGCCTCCACCTGACTCACGTCAACCATCTGATACGAACCCACCGCGTCCTCCTTTTCGCTGTTTCGAACAGGCCGACTCCTTTTGGCTCCACCGCGCGAGGCCTCAGCTGCCGGTAGCTGGACGACGACGCGCTGGACGTCGCCTGGGCACCCGCGTCACTCACGAGGCGCTCGAGCGACCACAGTGATCTCGACAAGCATGCAGGCGACAAGATCTGTTCGCACAGTGGTCCGCACAGGTTCTATGCCGTGGAACTTTGCTCCGCTGGGTCGCCGACTGAGGACTCACGCGGCCTCCGGCGCCGATGCAAGACGTGACGGTGCTTCATGGAGCGGGTCGGGAATGCGATCGCCGAGTTGAAGCAGGACCGCTCCGGCCAGGAGCGCCGCAAGCGCGCCGCCCCACCAGATGGCGTCGGGATTGGTCTGCAGGAGAAGGCCACCAATCGCCGGACCGAGGGCCAGGGAGCCTGTGAACGTCAGAGTGTAGAGAGAGAGGTAGCGGCCGAGCAGATGGGCTGGAGCCATGTCCGCGACCAACGGCCCGAGGACGAGAATGTGTGCGATTTCGCCGCATGCCAAGACGATCGCAACGCCGACGAGGATACTGGTCGCAGCCAGCTCCGAGTGGATCAGCGTCGCCGGCAACACCGCGAGCAGGGCGACCGCGAAGAGCACGCTCGTCGCCGCGAAAGCGTGTGTGCGTCGCATCCTTGCCACGACGCGCACCGCCGGGATCTGCGCGATCACGATGCAGGAGGTGTTGACGAGAAAGATGATCCCGATCGCGGCGGGGCCGACCGGTGTGTGGGTCTCTGCAAACGGTGACAGGATGTTGGAGAAGAACGTGTGGCCGACGACGACGAGCACGATGTTGGCCGCGAACACAACGAGGAAGATCCGATCTCGAGCGACGGCGCGAAAGCCCGTTCCGTTGGCGTCTGTCGCTGTGACGGTCACGGCTCGCGGGCTCGGGACGGCAGCGAGCACAATCAGCGCGAATGCGGCAGAGGTGACAGCGTCGAAAAAATAGAGGATTTGGAACGAGCTGAGCTGCTGTGCCGCTGCGACGATGAAGCCGCCGACGGTCGCGCCGGCACCAATTCCGAAGTTGCCTGCGACGCGGTTGAGCGCGAAGGTGGCCGCTCGCTGCTCCTGCGTGACCAACCTGATGACCAATGTTCGGTTGGCCGTCCCCGCGGCGCCGAACCCGGCTCCGCCGACAATCGAGCAGGCGAACGCCTGCCAGGGACGCTCTACGAAGGCGAAGCCGGCGTAGCCAAGGGCGCTCGCCAAGCTTCCTGCAACCACGATCGCTTTGGCGGAGTAGCGGTCGAGCAGCGCTCCCGTCGGCGGGGTGACGATTGCGGACGTCCCCATGGTCGCCGCGAGCACCAGTCCGGCTGTCGGGGTTGAGAAGCCACGCACCTGGTGCAGATAGATGATCTCAAACGGAAGAATGAGCCCGTACCCGAAGTAGTTGAGGGCATTTCCCGCCTGCAGGATGAGAACCGGGCGAGGCAGCCCGGTACGCCAACCCGCGATGAGATGTGAGACGCGGCGGTTCATCCGCTCAAAGGCCGCGCCTCGGCGCGCAACATCCACGGAGACCTCTCAGGCTCGCGCGGCTCATCCGTTCTCCGTTGCGGGTTCGTCTGGCGTCCCTCGTACCATTCCGTTTCGTCGCCTCTGCGATCATTCGCTCGCTCCCCCTTCGGTCGGAGCCTGCCTCGAAAGGGTTGACACCACGAAGACGCAAAACTGGGCGGCCGCCAGCGCCCGGTTTCGAGGCTCGCCGGTGTCTACAGGGTTGATGGGCAGATGGCGACCGTAAGGACCGATGCGAGGATGGACGCGTGACGATGGAGCTCCTGACGCGAGCACGGGCCGGCGACGCCGACGCCTTCACGGAGCTCGTGGCATCCCATCGCCGGGAGCTACACGTCCACTGCTACCGGATTCTCGGCTCGGCACAGGACGCCGAAGACGCCCTGCAGGAGACGCTGCTGGCCGCCTGGCAAGGGCTGCACGGCTTCGAGGAGCGGGCCTCGCTACGCACCTGGCTCTACCGCATCGCGACCAACCGGTGCCTGAACATGCTCCGCGCCGGTAGCCGCCGTCCGAGAAGCTACGAAGAGCGCCCCGAGGGGCTTCTCCCGGTCGCGACGGCGGCCGACGAGCCGCTCTGGCTCGAGCCCTATCCCGACCTGCTGCTCGACGAGCTACCCGACGAGGCGCCCGGTCCGGAACCGCGCTACGAGATGCGCGAGGCGATCTCCCTGGCCTTCATCACTGCCCTCCAGCTCCTGCCCGCGCGGCAGCGCGCCGCGCTAATCCTCCATGACGTGCTGGGTTACCGAGCCAACGAGGTCGCCTCGATGCTCGAGTCGACGGAGGAATCGGTGACGAGCGCGCTCAAACGCGCGCGTGCGAGACTCGAGCAGCCGTTAGGCGAGGACGAGAACGACGCGCCTCCGGTTCCGCGTTCCTCGGAGGAACAGCAGGCCCTCGAGCGCTTCACGACAGCTTTCGAGGGGGGCGACATTCGCGGCCTTGTCGCCACGCTCACCGCGGATGTGCGCTTCGACATGCCGCCTCTCCCGTTCGAGTATCGCGGCCTCGACGCGGTTACCCAGTACTTTTCTCGCGTCGTCCACGCTCGGCCACGCCAACGACGCCTCGTCCACACGCGAGCGAACGGCCAACCCGCCTTCGGCATCTACGTCCGCGACGACCGCGACGGCGTCTTCCGCGCCGTCGGACTTGTCGTCGTGACGTTCGCAGGCGAAAAAGTCGCGAGACTCACCCGCTTCGAGACGAGCGTGCTGCCCGGCTTCGGTCTGCCACGCAGCCTCCCCTCCTGACCCAGCTGCCCAGTCTCCGGCGTCGCCGACGTCCACATAGGAGTGAACGGCGACCTGCACAGCTGCTCACCTCTGCGTCCTGCCATCTTGTCGCCAATCCTGACAGCACCTTGGGGACAGGGACGCTCGTCGGCGAACTCGAGCGCGGCGGAGGCAGGCGCCTTTACTCTGCGTCCGGGTTCGGGAGCATCACGTCTCGGACGACGGCGACGAGTTCCTGGTACGAAGCGATGAAGCCGCGCAGCGTCCGCCGCGTCGCACCGAACATGTCGAACTCTTCGACCGACAGGCCATCCGGCTCGTACGCCCGCCGAAAGTCGGGCAGCTTCGCTTCGAGCTCGGCCAGGACGTCGGCCGGCACGGGATCGTCGAAGCGCGGCACCACGTCGATGTCGGACGCGTTGAAGAGGAGCTGCCATTTGTAGGGGATCGTCAGCACGATGTCGCCGCCGATCAGCTGAGACCAGTGCAGGTGGTTGCGGTAGGCGGCCGCGAGGAGTCGCGTGCGGTATCCGCGCTCGTGATACAGCGCGAACGCGCGCTTGACGCACGCGACCCCGGCCCAGTTGACGAACCCCGGAGTCAGCAGCACGCCGAGGCTGTCCGCCTGCACCTGCAGCCAGTCGTCGAGCCGCCCGACCATGATCGTGCACACCGGCGACATCGTCTCTATGTCCTCGCCCGCCTCCTCGCGGCGGCGTAGTCCGCGCTCGACCGCTTCGGCGACGGCGAGCGCCTGGGGCACCGTGAAGGACACCGTGGCGTTCACACTCACGCCGGCGGCCGTCATTTCTTCGAGCGCCTCGATGCCCGCGCTCGTCGCCGGGGCCTTGACCTGCATGTTGGGCGCGAGGCCGGCGAACCGAATCGCCTGCGTTGTGATCTCGGCGGCGCTGCGGTACAGCTTCGGATTCGTCTGGATCGAGAGCCGCCCCTTGCGTCCGTGCTCTCGCTCGAACACCGGCAAGAGGAGCTCGGACGCCTTGACTGCCATCTCCTCGATCAGCTGCCACGTCAGCTCGTCCTCGGTCGCCGTCGTCCGCTCCTCGACGATCGCGCGCAGCCGGTGGCGCCAGACGTGCATCTCCTTCTGCAGAACCTCGCCGACGATCGTCGGGTTCGACGTGGCGCCGACCGCCCCGTTCGCGATCGCGTAGGTGAGCTCGTCGATCGAGCACGAGTCGTTCCAGTAGTCCGTCGCCGTTGTTGCGACGGACTCGTGGAGTGGGCTTCGCACCCCGGTCTGGATGGCCATGTCGCTCCTCCTTCCGTCGAGCTCGACGAACCGTGAGAGCTCCCTCTTGCAACCCTATCCTGCGATGTCCAGAATCGAGAACGTGACCGAGACCCGCATCGGCCTGCAACTCGCCCGCGACGGCGGCACGCCCGCCCGGACGCGGCCCGAGCCACCGATGTTCCCGGGCGGGATGGAACTGGGAGACGAGGAGATCGCGGCCGCAACGCGCGTGCTCGCGAGCAAGAACGTCTTCCGCTACTACGGGGTCGGAGACGGGCCGAACGAGGTTGCCGACTTCGAGCGCGAGTTCGCCTCCCACCTCGGGGCGAAGCACGCGCTGTGCCTCAACGCGGGCTCCTCGGCGCTCATCTGCGGACTGATCGGCGCGGGCGTCGGCGAGGGCGACGAGGTGATCGTCCCCGCATACACGTGGAATGCGACACCGAACGCGGTGATCGCGGCCGGCGCGATACCCGTGCTCGCCGAGGTCGACGAGTCGCTGACCCTCGACCCCGCCGACGTCGCCCGGAAGATCGGCCCGCGCACGAAGGCGATCCTGCCCGTCCACATGCGCGGGGCCCCGGCCGACATGGACGCCCTCACCGGTCTCGCGCGCGAGCACGGGGTCGTGCTCGTCGAAGACGTCTGCCAGGCCGCGGGCGCCTCGTACGGCGGGCGGCGACTCGGAACGTTTGGCGACGCCGGCGCGTTCAGCCTCCAGTTCAACAAGATCATCACCACCGGCGAGGGAGGCGTGATGATCACCGACCGTGACGACCTCTACGAGCTCGCAATCGACGTCCACGATTGCGCCGGGTCGCTGCGGCGGGGCGCCGGCCTCCCCCGCTTCCCCGGCTGGAACTTCCGGGCCTCGGAGCTGCAGGGCGCCGTCGCGCGTGTGCAACTGACGCGTCTCGACGGGCTGCTCGAGCGCATGCGCGCGAACCAGCGCCGCCTCGCCGACTCGGTCGAGTCGCTTCCGGGCCTCACGCTTCGTCGTCCCAACGACGACAGCGGCGACGCGGGCATCTGCCTCGTCACGTTCGCCGCAACTGCGACGCTCGCCGCCGACGCGGTCGACGCGTTGCAGGCCGAGGGGATCGCCGCAACGCGGATCTACGACCCGACCTTCCCCGACTTGCACATCTACCCGTACTGGGCGCCGGTGCTCGCGCGCCTCGAGAAGGCGGAGCGCCCAGCGCCCGACTGCCCGCGCACGCTCGATCTGCTCGAACGGACGATTCACGTCGACCTCTCGCCGCTCCTCGAGGACGCGGACGTCGACGAGCTCGCCCTCGCGTTCGAGAAGGTCGCCCGCGGGATCCTGGCGTGACGGTCCGCATCGGGGTGGTCGGCGGCGGCCTCGTCGCGCAGGCCGAGCACCTCCCGTACCTGACGGCGCTCCGCGATCGGTTCGGCCTCGTCGCGCTCGCGGAGCCGAGCCGCACGGTGCGCGAGGCGCTCGGCGCCCGCTACGGCATCTCCGGCCTCCACGCCGACCACCGGGAGCTGCTCGACGCCGGCGGCCTCGACGCGATCGTGGTGTGCTCGCCGGCGGGAACGCATGCGTCCGTCGTGCTCGATGCACTCGATGCAGGCCTGCACGTGTTCGTCGAGAAGCCGATGTGCATCACGGTTGCCGACGCCGATGCCATCGTCGCCGCGCGCGACCGGGCCGGGAAGGTCGTCCAGGTGGGGACGATGAAGCGGTACGACCCGGCCGTCGAGGCGATGCTCGAGAGCCTGCCGCCGACGGCCGACGACCTCCGCTACGTGAGCGTCGTCGTCAACGACCCCGAGTTCGAGCCCTACTTCGAGCCGGGCGATGTCCTTCGCGGCTCCGACGTTCCGCGCGAGGTGATCGACGCAAGTCGCCGCGCCGAGGCCCAACAGGTCGAGCAAGCCGTCGGAGCCGGCGACGAGGACACCGTACGAGCGTTCAGCGAGAGCTTCCTGGGAAGCCTTCTGCACGACCTGAACGTCGTCCACGCAGCGCTCGCGAAGCTCGGCGAGCCGCTGCCGGCCGAGGTCGTCGGGGGCGACTGGTGGAACGGCGGTCGCGCCGTCTACGGCGCGCTCCGACTCCAGAACGGCGCGCGCGTCGACGGCGCGTGGATCCAGCTGCTCGAGACGTTCGAGTACCGGGAGACGATCCAGCTCATGTTCGCCGAGGAGGTGCACTCGCTCGAGTTCCCCTCGCCGTGGCTCAAGCAGCACCCGACCATGTACCGCCGCAGCCGCCGCAACGGACGGGTGGACGACGTCCGTATCGTCAACGCGTTCGACGAGGCGTTCGCACGCGAGTTGCGCCACTTCCACGCCTGCATCGTCGACGGCGTCGCCTGCCGCACCCCGCCGGAGGGCGCGCGGCTCGACATCGATGTCCTGACCAAGATGTTCCTCGCCTCCGCGCGCTGATGCGTGCCGCGATCGCCGGTACCGGCTTCATCGCGCGCGTGCACGAGGGCGTCCTGCGTGCGCTCGGGATCGACGTCGTCGCCGTCGCAGGTCGGACGCTCTCCTCCGCCGAGGCGTTCGGCGCCGGGACTGCCCACGACGACGTCGAGGCGCTCCTCGACGAGGAGCGGCCCGACGTCCTGCACATCTGCACGCCGAACGACCTACACGCGCGCCAGGCGCTCGCGGCGCTCGAGCGGGGCGTGCACGTCGTCTGCGAGAAGCCGCTCGCGGTATCGAGCGAGGAATGCGCGGCGCTCGTCGCCGCCGCCGAGGAGCGGAACCTCGTGAACGCCGTCTGCTACCACGTCCGCGGCTACCCCCTCGTCGAGCACATGCGCGCAGAGGTCGCCGCCGGCGCGCTCGGCGAGCTCACGTTCGTGCACGGCCGGTACCTCTGCGACGACGTCCTCTTCCCCGCCTCCGGGTGGCGCGTGGATCCCGAGCGCTCCGGCCCGTCGTACGTCGTCGGCGACCTCGGCACGCACTGGCTCGACCTCGCAGAGCACGTGATGGGCCAGCACGTCGCGGAGGTCCTCGCCGACTTCCGCTCCTTCGCGGGCGGCCCCCTCGAGGACTATGCGGCGCTGCTCCTACGGTTCGACGGCGGCGCCGTCGGCTCGCTCGTCCTCTCCGCCGGCGCAGCGGCTCGGAAGAACCAGCTCCTCTTCGAGCTCGAGGGCCGCGCCGCCGGGTTCACGTGGGATCAGGAGCTGCCGACGGAGGCGCTCTTCCGCCCGGTGGACGCGCCGCGGCAGGTCGTCGTCAAGGACCCGGCCACGAACGCGACGAGTGCGCGACCACTCGCCCGCTACCCGGCGGGCCACGGAGAGGGGTACGGCGGAGCGTTCCGCAACCTGTTCGAGGCAATCTACGACGCGGTACAGGGCCTGTCGCAGGCGCCGTTCCCGACATTCCGTGACGGCGCCCGGGGGGTCGCCGCGGTCGAGGCCGCCGTGCGCAGTCGCGGCACCTGGGTCAGGCTCTGACGACCCGACGCATGCGCCGCACCGCAATCGGCAGCGTGAAGGCGAGCGCGATCAGGCACAGCGACCCGGCGAGCAGCAGACTTGCGAGCGCGTTGACCTCGGGCGTGATGCCGAACTTGACCTGCGTGTAGATGTAGATCGGCAGCGTGTTGTGCGCGCCGATCAGGAACAACGTGATGATGAACTCGTCCAGCGACAGGGTGAACGCGAACAACGCGCCGGCGAAGATCGCGGGCATGATCAGGGGCAGCACGACGTAGCGCATGCTTCGCCACCTGTTGGCGCCGAGGTCCGAAGCGGCGCGCTCGAGCGCCGGATCGAACCCTTGCAGCCGCGCGGCCACGAGCAGCACGACAAACGGAGTCGTGTACACCGCCTGACCGATCACCGCCGTCTGCTCCGACAGCTGCAAGTGGAAGACGCTCGTCAGGAGCACGAGCAGGCTGACGCCGATCAGAAGGCCGGGGATCATGATCGGCAGCGTCATCCCGACCCGCACGCCGCTCCGGAAGGGCAGCCGCGAGCGGACGAGCGGAAAAGCCGCAGCGGTCCCGACGATCGTCGCGACCACCGTCACTTCGGCGGAGATGCGCAGCGTCGTGTACAGCGCGTCCTTGATCTGGTAGTCGGAGAACACCTGCGCGTACCAGTGGCCGGTCCAGCCGGTGAAGGGGAACGTGCCGTACTTGTTCGCGTTGAAGCTGAACAGGACGAGGACCGCGATCGGTGTGAACAGGAACACGTAGATGACGATCGCCCAGCTGCCGAGCAGGACCCTGGCCAGGCGGGCGCGCGGTGAGACGACCTCGAACTCACGCACGATAGGGGTCCTCTACCTCGAGCGATCGTCGGAAGACGATCAGCAGGATGACGACCAGTGCCGCGATCAGGAGGGCGGCCGCGGCGCCGCGCGTGTACTGCGCGCCGGTGAAGAAGTTGACGATCAGGTTCCCGATCATCACACCGCGCGCGCCGCCCACGAGCTGCGGGGTGAGGTACTCGCCGAGGATCGGGATGAAGACGAAGATCACGGCGGTCGTGATGCCCGGCCTGATCTGCGGCAGGAGGATGCGGACGATCGCCGTCCGTGGGGTCGCTCCGAGGTCCATCGCTGCCTTGAACTGGTCCCAGTCGAAGCGCTCGAGCGACGCATACAGCGTCAGTACGGCGAACGGGAAATAGAGGTACACGAGGACGAGGATCACGGCCGGCCTGTCGTAGAGGAAGAACGACACGGGGTGGTCGGTCAGATGCACCCACTGCAGGAACCGGTTGATCGCCCCCTGGTCGCCGAGGATGTTGAGCCACGAGTAGACGCGGAGTAGGTAGCTCGTCCAGAACGGAAGGATCACCAGCACGAGCAGCAGCCGCTGCAGGGCACCGCGCCGCACGTACCGCACGAGCCAGTAGGTGAACGGGAAGGCGATCCCGATCGTCGCGGCCGTTGCGACCACCGACACCCATACCGTCGCCCACATCGTGTGGATGTAGGTCGAGACGCTGAAGAAGTAGCGGTAGTTGTCCAGCGTCCAGTGGTGGACGACGTTGTAGTCGATCGTGACCCAGAAGCTGTACGCGACAATCAGGCCGAAGGGCAGCACGAAGAACACGCCGAAGAGCACGAGCGCGGGCAGGAAGCCCGTGTATTGGACGAGCCCCCTCCCCCGCAGGCGACGACGCCCTCGCCGAGCGGCGGGGGCGGTCGTCGCCGGATTGGCCGCGTCTGTTACCCGAACACCTCGTTGAAGGCGTCCACGTATGCCTGCTCGTCGCCGGCGGGGCCCTTGATCGTCATCTTGAGGGCGTTCTCCGGCTTGTTGTAGTACTGACGCCGGGCGCGGTCACCGTGCCCGGTATTGATGAGGATCTTGTACGCCTTCTCGTTGAACAACGGCCTGCCGTTCGTGACGAAGTTCTTTGCGATCCACGGTGACTGTTGCATCTGGTTCTCGAACTTGAAGAACGCGTCGTGGTTCTTCGATTTGCTGACGATCTGCTCGGAGTCGATGAACCCGATCGTCCCTTCCTTCGGGTACGCCGTCCTGACCGTGGGGCCGCCTGCGTCCTTGACGCGATCGTCGGTGCCGAGGTTCGTGATCCCGATCCACGCCGACCCGTCGGCCAGCGCCCTGACGACCTCGTTGTTCTGTGCTGCGAGCTTCAGGACGTTCGGCTTGAACTCGTGCAGGAAGGCCTTCGCCCGTGCGATCTCGGCCTTCGTCATCGAGTACGGGTGCTTCCCCCCTGTTGCGCGGGCTGCGATCGCCATGACGTCGGTCGGGATGTTCTCGAGCGAGATCTTGCCCTTGTACTTCGGGTCGAGCAGCGCGTGCCACGAATCGGGCTTCACCTTGACGAACTTCGGGTTGTAGTAGATCTGGACGGTCGACCACGAGAACGGATACCCCATGTAGTTCGAGCCGTCCTTCCAGAACGAGAACGACCGAGCAATCGAGTAGAGCTCCTTCGAGACGGGCACCTCCGAGAGCGGGAACGACTGCGTCAGCCCGTCCTTGTGGTACTTCGGCACCCAGAGCGCGTCGCCGGAGACGATGTCGAACTGCGCGCCCGTCTGCTTGATCTTCAGGTACGCATCGGCGTTGTCACTGAACAACGTGGGGCGCCCCTGGATCCCGACCGATCTCGCAACGGCCTTGAGCTGGTCGTTGGCGTAGTGATCGGACCAGGTGAGCATGTTCAACGTCGTGCTCTCGGCCGAGAACACGCCGCCGAGCGCCGGCCGCGCGAGCGTGAGCCCCACAGCACCGGCGGCGCCGGCCTTCAACAGGTCGGCACGTGAGAGCCGCCTTTCGGTGATCGACACTATCCCTCCTTGTTCGTTGGTTGGATCGGCAGAAGCACTGCGTCATCCGAGTCCCACCAGAGAGCTACCTCGCTGTCAGGGGTGAGTTCACCTGCGGCGATGCGCTCTCGGCCGAACTGCGCCGCCATGAGCGGCACTTCGCTTGCGTCGCACGCGATCGCGACGCGCGTCTCGCTGCCCAGGAACGACGTCTGCACGACGCGTCCGTGGATCGCGCCGTCTGGCGCCGAGGCCGGCATGAAGAGCCTGACCACCTCGGGCCGCACCATCAACGTCGCCTGCGCTCCCCCTTGCCACCCGTTCACCGTGCACGGGACGCCTCGCCCGTCGCGCAGACGCACGGTGCCGGACTGCGTCGAAACGTCGAGGAAGTTCGACTCGCCGATGAAATCGGCCACGAATCGCGAGCGAGGCCGGTGGTAGATCTCGCTCGGCGTCCCGATCTGCTGGATCCTTCCGTCCGACATCACGGCGACCCGTGTCGCCATCGACATCGCCTCCTCCTGGTCGTGCGTGACGTAGACGAAGGTCGTGCCGACGTCGCGGTGGATCTGGGCGAGCTCGATCTGGAGTCGATGGCGAAGCTTCAGGTCCAGCGCGCCGAGCGGCTCGTCGAGCAGGAGGACGGCCGGCCGGTTGACGAGCGCCCGCGCCACCGCGACGCGCTGCTGCTGGCCGCCGGAGAGCTGTGCCGGAGCGCGGTCGGCGAACTCCTCCAACCCAACGAGGCGGAGCGCCTCTTCGATGCGCCCCTGCGACTCCGACGCCGCAACCCGCGCCATCTTCAAGCCGAAGCCGACGTTGGCGCGCACGGTCATGTGTGGGAACAGGGCGTACGACTGGAAGACGGTATTGACGCGCCGGCGGTGCGGCGGCAGCGAGTCGACGCGCTCGTCCCGGATCCAGATCTCGCCGCTCGACACGTTGACGAAGCCGCCGAGCAGGTTCAGCGTCGTCGTTTTCCCGCAGCCGGACGGTCCGAGCAGGCAGAAGAACTCGCCTTCTCCGATCTCGAGGCTCGTCGGGCGCAGGGCGAGATGCGCCCCGTAGCGCTTCGAGACGTCGACCAGCCGGATGGCCGCCCCGGACTGCGTCGTCACCGTGGGCACCCGCACGAGCCACGGAGGACGAGGCGCACCGGCACCCTGACGTCGCGGCGAGGACGCTCGTCGTCGGCGATCGCCTCGACGAGGAGCGACGCCGCTGCCCGGCCCACCTCGGTGGGGTGGTAGGCAACGGCCGTCAGCGGCGGGTCGAGGAGCTCCGCGAAGTACGCGTCGTCGAAGGTCGCGAGCGCGAGATCGGCGGGCACTGCCGTTCCCGACTCGCGGCAGGCGAGCATCGCGCCGAGTGCAAGCTCGACGCTCGAAGCGACGAGCGCCGTCGGTGGCTGCGCACGCGCGAGGAGCGCGTGCGTAGCGCGGCGCCCCTCCTCGAGGTGCCAGCGGCCCCCCGCGACGCCGGCGACGGTCACGCTCGGCGCGTGCCGGGCCATCGCCGCCTCGAAGGCCGTTTGACGCTCGGAGCCGCTCGTCTCGCCCGGCGATCCCGCGAGCAACCCGATCCGCCGATGGCCGTGCTCGACGAGATGGTCGACCAGCAGCGCGATCCCGGCGTGGTTGTCGAGGATCACGCTGCCCTCGCCACTGTCTTCGATCGAGCTGTCGAAGAACACGCAGGGGACCCGTCCGCCCACGACGCCCTCGAACCGCGCGCCCCCCAGGCCGACGCTGGAGACGAGCAGCCCGTCGACCCGGTGCGCGAGCAGCGTCCGGAGCGCCTCGATCTCGCGGTCGGCCGACTGCTCGCAGTCCATCAGCAGCACGCGGTAGCCCGACTCGTGGAGCGTTGCCTGGGCGCCCTTCAGCGCAGCGGCGTAGAACGGGCTCGAGACGTCGGGAACGACGAAGCCGACGGTGTGCGTCGTCGACATGCGCAGCGACCGCGCGAGCTGCGACGGCTGGAACTGGAGCGCGTGAGCGGCGTCGGCCACCGCTGCGCGCGTGCGGTCGGACAGGTCGCCGCGGCCATTCAGCGCGCGCGAGGCCGTAGACGCGGATACGCCCGCCCGCCGCGCGACGTCGGCGAGTGTGACCATTTGACCGCTCGGAAAACGGTTGCGCAAGCGATTGCGACGCTGTCATAGTCGGATCCACCGTGTCAAGGATCAGAGTCGGAGTCGCAGGGCTCGGCGGGATGGGCACGGTGCATGCGCGGAACGCGCTCGGCCTCGAGGAGGTGACGCTCGTCGCGGTCGCCTCGACGCGTCCCGACCGGGCACAGGAAGTGGCCCACGAGCTCGGCGTGCACGCAGCGACCTACGACGAGCTCCTCGCTCGGGACGACGTTGACGCCGTCGTCGTCGCCGCCCGCTCGATCGACCATGCCCGCTGGGGAACAGCGGTGCTCGACGCGGGTAAGCACCTGTTCCTCGAGAAGCCGGGTGCGACCTCACTCGCCGGGCACGACTCATTGGTGGCGGCCGCGGCGGCCCATCGGGACGCCGTGGTCCAGGTCGGCTACCACCGCCGCTTCGACGCCCGCTGGCGCCAGGCGGCACGCCTCGTCGCAGACGGAGCAGTGGGGCGACCGCTGGCGGTGTTGGGCGTCGCCCGCGACGTGCGGACACCCGAGCCCGAGGATCCCGCACCCGCCGGCGGCTTCCTGCTCGACATGGCGTCGCATGACTACGACGCGGCGTGCTGGTTCCTCGGCGAGGAGCCCGTCCAGGTCCAGGGCGTCCGGCAGAGCACGGTCTTCCCCGAGCTGGCGGAGCTCGGAGACCTCGACAACGCGGCGGTCGTCGTGCGCTTCGACGGCGGCACGTTCGCGTCATTGCACATCTCGCGCACATGTCCCTGGGGCCACGACGTGCGTGCCGAGATCGTCGGCGACGAGGGCTCGCTCTTCGTCGGCAACCCGCCCCCCGGCTCCCCCGCGACCCGCGCCGATGCCGCCGCGTTCCCGCAGGACTACCGCGAGCTCTTCCGCGACGCCTACGCGGCGGAGCTACGCGCATTCGTCGACGCGTGCCGTGGCGAAGCGCCGCGCGGCCCGGGGCTCGCCGAAGATCGGCGGGCGGTCGCCGTGGGGATCGCCGCGCGTGCGAGCGCCGTCGCGGGAGAGCCCCGCGCAGTCGGCCGCGACTGGCCCTGGCCTTAGAGGCTTGACGTGAAATTGCGTGAATGTCGCATCGAGCCTCTAACTGGCGGCGGCGATCGCAGCCAGGTTTCGCTCCTCGACCGCCCGCACTGCGGGCAGATCGCCGGCCTGGACGGCCACGCGATCCTGCTCGACCACCGCCCAGCCGTCGTAGCCCGGGAGCGCGGCCAGGACGGCGGCGAATTCGACCGCGCCGGTGCCGAACTCGCAGAAGAGCCCCTGCTCCCACGCCTCCTCGACCGTCAGCTCCTGCGAGCGGACACGGTCGAGCACGCGCGCGTCGACGTCCTTCAGGTGCAGATGAGCGATCCGATCGCCGAACTCGCGCGCGAATCCGGCCGGATCTCCGCCCCCGACGATGCAGTGGCCCGTGTCGAACGCGATCTTCACGAGGCCCGGGTCGGTCGCGTCGAGGAGCGCCGCGACCTCCTCTGGCCCTTCGATGTACGTCGCCGTGTGCGGGTGGAACGCGGCCCTGACGCCGGCGTCACGAGCGCGCTCGGCAGCGTGTTCGACGCGCGCCGCTGCACGCTTCAGCTCGTCGCCCGACAGCGAGGTGGCGGCGCGTGCGTCAGGGCGCCCCGCCACACGCAGCCGCGTCTCGTTCTCGTCTGCAGCCAGGACGACCGGGCCGCGCGCACCGGTCGCGGCGAGCACGGAGATCGTCCCATCGAGGAATGCCAGATCGCTCTCGAACCCTTGCTCGTCGGCGATCCTGATCGGAACGAACGCGCCCACCAGGTCGAGTCCGTACGGCTCGAGCGTCGCAAGCACGGCGCCGGGGTCGCCGCCGAGGTACCCCGGCGGCCCGAGCTCGATGCCGGTGTAGCCAAGCCCTCGCACGGTTTCGAGCATGAGCGGTGGCGCGACGAGGTCGTCGCGGTCGACCGTCCGCTCCCACACACCCCACGTGCAAGGAGCGCTCGCCAGCCTCAGCATCATAGGAACCTCCTCTCTGCGCTCCGGGCCGTCTCGTACTCGCGCCGCACCGCCTGGACGGACGGGAGCTCGGACACCTCCGCCACCGGCACGTCCCACCAGCTCTCGTACGAGGGCACGCCTTCGTAGCGGTCGACCTCGACGACGATCACGTTGACGCCGTCNGCCTGGCGNGCACGCGCGAGCGCCGAGCGCAGCTCNTCCACCGACGTGACGCGTTCGGCATTGGCGCCGAGCGACGCTGCGTTCGCTGCCAGGTCGAGGGGCAACGTCGGCGGCGGGTCGTCGTCCCCGTCGAGCACCGGCCGGTCGCCGTTGACGTAGCGGTACTGCGTGCCGAACCCCTGCAGGCCGAGCGATCGCGAGAGCGCGCCGATCGAGTTGAAGCCGTGGTTGTCGACGAGCACGACTGTGAGCTTCAGCCGCTCCTGGACTGCGGTGACGAGCTCGCCCGGCATGATCAGGTACGAGCCGTCGCCGACGAGGACGATCACCTCACGCTCGGGCGCCGCGAGCTTCACGCCGAGCCCGCCTGCGATCTCGTAGCCCATGCAGGAGTAGCCGTACTCGACGTGATAGCCCTTCGGGTCCCGCGTGCGCCAGAGCTTGTGCAGGTCTCCCGGCATCGCGCCGGCAGCGCAGACCACGACGTCGGTCGGCTCCGTCGCATCGTTCACCGCGCCGATCACCTCGCTCTGGGCGGGGAGCGGTTCGTGCCCGAGCGAGTACAGGCGCGCGACCTCCGCGTCCCAATCAGCATTGAGCTGCGCCGCCTCGGCTCGGTAGCCGGCGGCGACGGCGTGGCCGCGCAAACCCTCCGCCAGCTGCTCGAGCGCCACCAGCGCGT